>Ga0209367_1000584_pt1 | contig 37934 bp, 35 predicted proteins | sample WorMetLIZISLAND2_FD_187412 | JGI IMG/M metagenome (GOLD analysis project Ga0209367, IMG submission 187412) | Marine gutless worms symbiont microbial communities from Max Planck institute for Marine Microbiology, Germany - Olavius geniculatus... ...
GGTGAAAATTTGGAGATCCTAGCTTGGACCGTTTTTGCCTGATCCACCCGTGTGACAGACAGACGGACAAACAGACAGACGGACAGAATTGCGATAGCTAAGACGCGCTGAAAGCATAGCTGCTTTCGCGCGTAAAAACTGTTACTATAGATCCCACCGCACCTAAAGTATGTCGCTACACTACCTTGTGAAATGTCAGTGTCTTAAAGAGTAACAATTGAAAACAGAATGACTTCTGCAACAATATATTTCAAGAAATTAACGACAGAACAACGTGTTTATTGTCTCAGTTATTGTCTAAAAAGTCATGTCTCACAGTTTTACATCAAATGTTTAATGTGTCCGCTTTGCTGCTGAGCGACACATCTAAGACGGCGACGCCACTGACCAATGGCGCGATCAACTAAACGCTGCGGCACTTTGCCCCACTCAGCGACAATAGTTTTTTTTAGCTAATTGACTGTCGTGAATCGTCAACATTGATAGGCCCTCTGTTGAAGGGCATCCCGAACAGCATAATCAACTGAATTTAAATCTGGGTTGTTTGGGGGTCACATGCCAGGCTCGATCAACATTGATCACGCAACCGGTCAGTGGCGTTGCAGGCTTGAGTGCGTCATCTGATATTTCACGAGGTAGTGTAGCGACACATTTGAGGTGTGGTGGGATGTGTAGTGGCAGTTTCATTACAAATTGTCTCCTGATTCTGATAGTGAAAGAATTTTGAAAATCGGTTAATATTTGGTGAAGTTATGAGGTATATAAAAAAAAACTGTGCCCATTTTTTTGGCCCACCCTGTAGGTCTACCAATTTGCTGCAGTTTAACTGTTAACCTACGCATGTCCGACTTTTTAACCACTCAACTAGTGTATTCATTGTTATAAGTGCACCAGTTAAGCCATCCATTAAAATCACATGTAAACAGTTAAATAGCAGGTTCAGTAGCAACGAAATAGCTTTAGCCGACAGGGACGCTGAGAGCCACAGCAGAGACCGGGGAAACATTCTCGCATGGCCTCTTTGTGGATATTTTTAAATTTTTTTAAATGGCGCATTCTGGTGTACTTTATATTTTTTGAGCGACCGTTGGGCACCCAAACGTATTTTTTAATTTTTTTTGGGGGGGGAGTCCGGGGGTAACTTACTCTTATTCTCCTCTACTCACCCTCGCCCCTCGACGGGCTTGCTATAGCTGATACTCAAAAAACTGATTCATGTAAAAAAACTGTTCAGTTTATATACAGTGGGCGATTTCATTTATTGACTTAGACTTTCGCTGAGACATTCGCTGAGTCTAAGGCTGCGTTCACATAAACACGAGTAGGAGCCCGGCATTTCCCGTATACGAGCTCTGGCAAACACGAGTTTGCGTGTATTTCAATGGCGGCCGTTCACATACTGTACATACGAGTACCGGGTTATCTGTAAATTTTACTCGTACGAGTAGTTTTTGTGCAGGTCATGTTTTTATCCAACCCGTGCGAAGTAAACTACCCGTAAATAACAATAATATAATATACAAAAGCTGTGGCACATATTTAACGTCAGAACTGACGTGATTGTAAAACAAGAAATTTGAGCTATAATGCTCACGAGACGCGCGAAAGCTTATAGCAGTTCCGGTTTAGTAGTTTAACTGAAAATTGGGGTGTTCACGCTAAGTTAATATACAAATACCAAATTCTTTATCTGGATCGCATAACGACAGTTCCAACTCAGGGTTGGACACTGGTCAATTTTTGGGGACCCGACCCGACCCACACAAGATCTGACCAGACCTGACCCGACCCACGTTTTGGAGCTGATGAGTGACCCCTGACCCGACCCGACCTGGCCCAAGGCCAATATGACAGTAACCAATAACCGGATTATTTACCTAAAATGGCATTACTGTACAGGGTGAGCCAAAAAATCCGGACCTGTTTGAGCGTTAATAACTCAGCGACGGTTACCGTAGAAAGGCGTGTGATATGTCAAAAGTTTTAGAATGTTGTATACAAAAAGGGCCAAACTTGCATAGCAAATCACTTAAATATTCTTTGCCTAATTTGCATAAATCTTCATTACCCCTGAAATTAAGCATTTGCCTGCACTTCCATGTGGCCGAGTTCATTGAACTCAAAAACTCACTGCCAAAAAGTCCAGATTTAAATTCTGTGAATTATTCAGTGTGGGGGCATTGCAACTGATAGCATGGTCACAAAATTTCAGTAACTGACCAGCTAAAACGTGTGCTAATCGAATGCTGGCCTCAGCTGATCCTGAAGACATTGACTCCAGCAATCAATCAGCTGCCTAAAAGGACTGACGAGTGATGACGATTATGAATGCAGAAGCTGGGCAACTGCCTATGTCGAATTTCATCTAAACTCAACGTTTAAACTCAACGTGTGTGTTAATGATTGTTGATATTTCACTGTATGCTGAATGAAAATAAACTTAAATACACTCGTTACTGCCAATTTAGCATGATTCTAAGGGTGGGGCAGATTTGTGCAAATCAGACAAACAATATTTAAATGTTGAAACATGCAAGTCGTAGACTTCTTCTGTACACAATTTCGAAACTGTTGGCATATTACGCGCCTTTTCATCAATAAACATCGCTAAGTTATAAAAGCTCAAATATCCATGTTAAATCCATGTGTTACAGTCAAATTTGGCAGAATTTCGGGGGTGACGAATATTTATGCAAATTAGGCTAAGAATATTTAAATGCTTCATTATGCAAATTTGTCGTTTATTCTGTACAACATTCTGAAACTTTTGACTTAACACACGTCTTTCTACCACTAACCATCGCTGAGTTATCAACGCTCAAACAGGTCCGGTTTTTTGGCCGACCCTGTAATTTCATTAATGTGCTAATTAACACTATACAAGTAGATTTATAAATCTTGATAACGTGCCTTTTGCAAAATACAAGTATATTGCAAACGTGCACCAGCAGTTATTTTACACGGTTGAAAATAAAAAAGTAACAAAATTTTCAATTGACGAAAAATAAATTAGAAGCAAATAACCATTTTAATGATCAATCGATAATTTTCAGCAACTATACCGTAGACAATATACCAAACTAAAGTGTCTAGCCTCAGTATGCAACACAACGTGTTAGGCTGCCTGTCATAACACAGCATGTTGCACACGCTTTGACAGTGCTTGCGGCTGTTTCACACAACATAGCTGAATAAGACGATAGCCGTAAACAGCTAGCCATAAACATGACGGCAGGCGCCTACACTTGCTGCATTAATTGGCGCAGCGATTGCATTCTAATATTACTACACTGAAGCACGTTTATTGCACAATAGACAGATACAGCCACTTATTCGCCAAAAATCGCAAATTCTGCCTACCCCCTCTCATTTAGCGCCCTCGTTCGGGATGACCCCCTTCGAATTTATGGAAAAGCTTTACGGTTCCTGAAACTAGAGTCTTCCAGGCATCAGATGGTGAAGATTTGAAGATCCTAGCTTGCACCGTTTTTGACTGATCCATCCGTGTGACACTCAGACAGACGGACAGACAGAATTGCGATGGCTACGATGCGCTGAAAGCAGTAGCTGCTTTCGTGCTTATTCTCGTTAGAGGTGCGCGGTTGGTAAAATTATCAGCGATGTGATGTAATATTGTTGTTTATTCACGAAGCATTTCCTCGATTCGATTTAATTCAATATGGCCGATACGCGTTGAGTTATCTGCTTGTACAAGTGACAGTAAACGTTCCACTCATACGAGTGAAGCTTTTACGGGCCATAAACAGAAACACGAACCCGTACTCGTACTCGTGTCTATGTGAACGCAGTCTAAGGCCTAATTATTTTTACAGGGGCCGAGTTATAGTCAATTTTGTCCCAAAATTCGTTGCCACGGCAACGGGGGTCGATCAGGGGTAAATATAAATGACACCGTTAAATTGGCCAACACCAAAACCCATACCCTAGAACCAAAAATTACAACTCTATCCTATACATAGCTGGAGTTATGAGAGTTTAAAGCATTGTTTAATTTTCCCCATAGGCGCCATTGTAATTTTTCATATTTTTGTGTAAAAGTAGACTAAAATGTTGAAATGAAATTTTGTAACCTCCAAAAGGCACTTCCTTGCGCGAAACTGCGTTATATGAGCCATCGTGCGTCAAAATCAGTTCAGTCGTTTTTCCTGTAGAGAACGGCAAGAAAAAAAGAAGGGAAGGCATAAAAAGTCACAGAAACGTTATATTTCACCTATTCGTGGGGAAGCCGCCTGTGAACAAACTTTTGCCAAATTTTGCATGTCGGGAGATATGCCGGACGCGATCATCTGCGCAAAAAATTAAGGGTTTGGGATTTACAGGGGGATCAGATTCTGGGTTCTCCCATTGAAATGGTTGGTCACCCTTACAACAGTGCTACCGTGCAGCGTGTGATTAAACCTAATACATTTGTCTGAGTGTACAAGCTTTCCCAAAAATGCATGCCAAAAGAAGGAGGCAACATGCAAGTCTCCTCCCTAAAAAGCACACCCATTGAACAGTACGTACCATTGTCATAGCAGTTAGAAATAACTGATTAATCAATTAATTAATTACACGTAGTCATATAATCAAGTGGTCAGACAGCAAAACTTAAGTAGTGACGAGTTAAGGCACTAGCACATGTGTGATGCGATAAAATAAAACAGAACACCTGGAGACGGTTGCTGTTGACTCTGTTCACTGCTTATCAATACAAACTTGCAGACGATCTACTTTTTGGATGGCAAGGGTGGGGGGAGGGGTTCGGGTTCACATCAGTTGCGGGTCGAAGTTATGACAAAAGGGGATGTGAAAAGTGAGCAAACAAGATAATGTTCATACAAACACAAAGTCTGTCCAACGCATTTCGATAGTTTAAAGTATATATCTGTATAAATATAATCAGTGAGCTGTTTAGACTAGTAGAAAAAAAATCAAAAAGTTTAGTTGTAAATTGTACAACAGCAATGTTACTGTCATCCTTTGCTATTATTATAACTGAACAATTAACGTCAGTCACGAGACAATTCAATTCATCACCAGCGCTTTACTATAAATGGTCCATCGTCGGCATGCATCTATCTTCCACCGTTATGGAGATATGGCGCCTCAAATGTTGGACGCACGAACTTGGAAAAAAGAAGGGACAGCTACTAAGGAAAAGGAATGGAAAGTGGAAAGGGAAAAAGAAGGAAAAGGGGAAGATGCAGAAAAAGGGAAGGGAAGAGGAAGGGAAGGTAAATGGAAGGGAAAGGGGAAGGGAAAGAAAAAAGGAGAAGGGAAAAGGGGAAAGGGCAAGGGGAAGGAAAAGGGATAGGGGAAGGAAAAGGGATAGGGGAAGGAGAAGAGAAATAAGAAGAGGAAGGGAAAGAGAAGGGAAAGGAAAATGGGAAAGGGAAGAAGAGAAAGGAAAAAGGAAGGAAACGGGGAAGGAGAAGGGGAAGGGGCAGGGAAAGGTAGAAGGAAGATAGCTTCAGAAAAGTTGGATGCACGAACACACGGACGAACACTAAGGTGATTTTATACTTGCATTGGACAAACAATAATGGTGGGTCAAAGAGCAGAGCCCCTTGAGAGAGTGATCAAGTGGGTGGGCAAAGGCCCATGAAGCTTAAAGCTTTATTATATTTTCATCTAAAACAGGGGCCAAAGGTTATGGACGAAAAATTGTCTGCAGTGCGAATACAGTAATGATGACCAGCCCCTAGTTGAGGCAAATAGGAGGATGGCCACATGGTCCACCCATACTTGCATATAATGCAATAAAACAAAATAATTTGCGTGGCAGCTGTTTTATCTTATTTCACTTTTATCACACATGTGCAGGCACCTGCACTGTTGCCTCACAACAGTTTATTTCAGGAAAGTGTTATCAATGTCATCGTCATGTTTCGTCTCTGGCTGCTGTGAAATCAGTTTCCTAAGAGCTTTGCTGACAACTTCATTCAGCGACTCTTTCATACCAACTTCCAGCAGCTCCAGACAAGCCTACAAACACCACGACTGCAATGAGTTAAAAAGTCATTCGCATAATTAATGCTGACTTTTGCATGTACATCTTTCGGAAATAAGCAGTTTAAACTAATAATTGCCGAACAAGCTGAATCACTGATGAGATGGGGGGCTTCGTATCATAACAGTTAGAACATTGGTTCTTTCAGTTAACTATAACAACCGGTTTACGCTCACACATTGCTTAGCAACAACAGCTGATTTTGTACAATGCTACTAATAACATGCAATAAACAGACCAATCACTCAATGCAGGGACAGACATCATGAATATTAATCAAAAACAATCACTGCCTGGCAGCAAAATGCCTGGATTTTGAACGGGTCCACACGATGATGGCTGACGACAAGTTTGATATAATAAGCCATAAAACCATAGTCCACTAAATAGAATAACTACATACATACATAGCATTTTCAAATATGTATGGTTTGGTTTCATGATAATGAGTTTATCACAGAGAACAATGCAGCCTACACGAAGCCCAGTGGAAGTGACTGTGGCTGCGTGGCACCTATCTGTTCCTGGGTCAGCAAATTTTGTGGATGCAAGTTGCCAAAAGCATTAAAAGGGTAGGGTCTGGGTAAGTTGTAACTCAAACTCCCCTAGCAACAGCAAAGTTTCAGTGGACGGAGACCAACCACTAGGGCAGTTTGATGCAATTCTGTAAGACATCATAGTGAACAGAGTCTGCTTAAAATATGTATTATAGACACACGAACTGAGTAATAAGCCAATGGTCACCAACTTAACATACAATAAGCCTGTGATGCTGATGCTGTATGCATTGTTATATTTCTTTCTAGTCAAAGTGAGGGCAACATTTACTACTAACTGCTGCCTCGACTCTGTGCTTAGGCAGAAGTTGTATCATCACTATCATGTGGTCCTTGGGACCGAAGCCTGCAGTTATCCAAGATAAACAACATCATAGATGCAGTGAAAACAGAGAGACCGTGAGTGTGGTGTCGTCGTGTCTAAGTCTGAGCAGTGAGATGAGAGCATGTTCGCTGTAAGACTTGACGGCTGCGTTCTTTTCCTTTGTCCCCATCACCAACATAGGCACCAGTGTCTTCACCGCATCCAGAGCCAGCCCTCCTGAACAAAGCAGTCATCCGGAAAAAAGGTTTAAAATGTTAAAGGTGTGAAAAGCTCTTTACAGAAACCAAACTCACAGTGCTAGTCATCATCTGCGGCATGGCATCACAAAAAGCAAGTAAATGCACCACTCCTTAACCCAAGACACACAGAACAGTACTCAATTTGACTACCCAGGAAGGATGGAAGGCTGAGCTGACACAATATTCAGCTAACCGCGCACTCATAGGCCTATGCATACAAACTGTCCAACTTCACAGCACAACCCTAACCCTGACATTAGACACTTTAAAGCTGAAAGATGCTGTAGCAGCTACTGTGCCATGGAGAACATTTACATCAATCTTGGATTTTTATGCCTTATTGCTTGAGTTATGAATGCATGTAAAATGCAGAGATGGATGGCTGGATAATAAATCAGAACATTGTTGATGTCTAATAAGAACGTGAACTTATCCGTGTGCTTGCCACTTATAGGCCCTAACTGCATGCATGAATGATCTGGCTGTCGTCTTGGCCCTACATTCGCTGTTAGTGCACTCAATTTTAGCCTAAAAAGCCTATTATGGCAATGACCATCCGAAGCAGCAGGCGTATAGTATTTTGGTCCACAGTGAAAGCAGCTATATGACATCACCATATCGTCTTTACGCAGACTTTTACATTAGTTAAGCTTATATTATATGCTTAGGCCTATCTGTTGTTTTACGGTGCACATTTTGGGTAGTTTGGCCAAATCGGTAACCATTGGACAAGTAGGCCTAATACGACAAATAACATCAAATGAAGAAAGCTTTAGATTATGTTAGTAATTACCAACTAAAGTCACCTTGTAAGGACGCCATATGCATAGCCCCATCTAAGGTTACCCAAATAATTTTTGCTGTCTTAGAGGACTGATATCATAACATCGTCCTTACGCAGATTCGTAAACTAATAAGTTTTTACATATATATCTATAATAGTTTATTCACCGTTGCAACATCTAATGACAAACAGGAATCGTTCACAGGAAAACAGCAAAGGCTGCCAAAATGCCGACAGCTTAACTGATAAAAAATATGATGTAATGAATTTATATCGGCAGTCAGACCTGGACTGTGAGCAGTAAGCTCAGTCTGTTGGGAGGCAGCAGTTCTTGACAGCAGAATAACAATCTGAGCCGACAACTGTTTCACATCATTGCTCGAGTGCTTCATCGCCTGTGTCATAAACAACTACAACAACTACTACTACTACTGCAATGAGAGGCAGTTCTTGAGCGTAGTGATAGATAATTTAATAACTGCAACTGCAAACTGTCCACAGATTTTGATAGTGAAAAACTTTTTTAAATTGATCAACATCTGGCAAAAATATGGAAAAAAGTTTGGTTGCACGTTTTATGGACCACGGTGTACTGTACAACTATGTAAACTTCTTCTTCTTCGGAGTAAGGTCAAACTTCAACAAGTTGAAGACTCCTGACCAGTAGTGGTTGTGGACATGCCGGCAGTGCTGAGTGCATAACGAAAAAAAAAGGATGTCCCAGTGCATAAGGTGCTAATTAAAATAGAGAAGTGTCTCTGGCTCCTCATGGAAGGGTCGCGATTCCCTTTCACCAAAATCGGTGGAGTACCGTAAACCTTGACTCAGCAGGCCAATAGTAAAAGTAGGTCTCCATTTAGAGTTTTAGTTGCTGTCATAGCTTCATGCTTTAACCAATAAGCTGCACGACTAATACTACACTACTACATAATTACTACAACAACTACTGGTACTACTAGTAGTACTACAACTATTCTGACCTTGACAAGCAGTGAAAGTAAATCTCGGTCAAGTGTTGTACTTGCTGTCATAACTTCATGTCTCAACCAATAAGCTGCACACCGCAGTCCAGTTGTACACACTGGAATCTATAGCAACAGCAACAACAACTAAGCCAACTAAACTACAGAAATCAGTCAACAAACCATAGATACATGGTACAGTCCAGGCCTACAGCCAAGCTCGATTCAATGGCTTTAATTGAATCCCCACCTTGTCTCATGAGCCAAAAACCAGGAAATAAAAAATAAGCAAAAACGTGAGCATCAAATGCACAAAAATGAGTTTCCAGCCAGAGATTACAGCATTCCCGAGACCCTCAAACTGGATTAATGGTGGCTGCAAAGCAGCCGAGGCAAGTGCAGTCAATTTCTAGCAAATACAAATGTGCCAATCACTGGCCAGTTCGCATTTGCCACTTTGTAAACTTATGCTGATAATGTGCTGAAGTGTCACGCACGAGAACGCAGTTCATAAACAGCACAATTATTCTGCTGACCAGTGTAAAACATCTCTGACATAACAACAGCAAACCTGCACTTCCATGACCGGAAGGAAGCAGCCAAAATGCGGCTCATTTCATCAAACAAAATGCTTTTTTCTTCAAGTGAGGAGGGGAGAGTGAGAGTATGGGAACCCATCTGAACCTATCTGTCATGGGAACCTATCTGTCATATGGGATCACAGTGTTACCTGTCACGTGACACAGGTGAATGTGCCCTGCCATAAGTCCAGGCAGACAAGCTGGTACTCAATTAACCTATTCAGAGGGATGGAAAGCTGAGATGACCTTGGCAGTTGGTTAAGTACAGAGATTGTTCACCTGTCCGCAAACATGTCCAAGTACTATCATAACGACATGATAGCGACCTGACTGGGAGTTGAACCCACGACCTGTCAATCGTAAGTCCAGTGTCCTAACTGTTACACCAATAAACCATCTTTTGTCACTTTAACAACAATCGGCAATCGGTAGATTGTTAGGTGCCAACTGACCAATTATCAACCAATGCCTCATCAGCACATTTTTACCAAGAACAGTGAGCAACCAATCAGAAACATTCGTCAAACCAGAAGTGGAAAATAAAGTAAGCAAGTGTGACTGACAGACCCTGTCGGCAGCAGTGTAAGTGACAATGGCTTGTTTGATGCGAGGTGAAAGCGATGGAGATGTTATGAGTTTGTGAGCAGCTTCCTTCAGAGCTACACTCAGCACTATGCTGCGACCATGACTGTATGTCCAATCACGGCTGTCATCAATGTCTACGCAACAACAACTACTACTACTACTAATGCGGCTACTAATACTACTACACCACAGGACGGTTGCTTAATAACAGACACAGTGCCTATGAAGTCCTTCCGAAATATTGGTGCCATATAAGCTAAACTGTTGAACACACCCATTATGATGATAAGTGTCATATTAACAAGCTACCAAAACTGTGGGTTGCAAGCCTGATTCAGGCAGTGGTATGTATGCTGGCTGCATCATGGGTCCAGCTATTTGTCGATACAGCAATGCAGTGCCATAAGCTCGTGCCAGTCAAATGCGACTTCCGAGATTGCAAAGCGCTTCTGACTCATGTATACTATACCAAGTACTGGACTTGAACTGTACATTTTTAATCACAAGATGATATGTAAAGTTTGTGCTAAATACCGAGAATGACTGAGTTGACAAGCGTGTTCAGTTGCGGCTCGTCGTCCATACACCGACATAAGGTGCCAAGACACGCTGCAGCTACAGTCCTACTCGCGTCCTCTGAGTTAGAAATGTAAAGAGCCATTAACTGTTCTACGTCTTGTAGCAGTCGGTCAGATGGACGTACTGAACTGCTGAGTAAGCACAGCCTTAGTGCCTGTATACCCGTGTCCCTACACACAATGTTGCAGTAGTCGTTGTAGTAGTAGACTACACTGTGTCCCCCCAAAAAAGCATCCCCGACATTTTTGAATGTAACTTGAAAACCAATTACCAAATTTTGATAATTTTTGGTACGAATATTTCGGATACAACTTGCCATCAAATGACCATTCAGTTTCCCACCTCACCAAATGTATGCTTCTGCACTGCCTACTGTAGGTAGAGCAGATCAAGCGAAAAATGTGTTGAAATAAACAGATAACCTGAAAAAAACATCCCCAACATTATTGAGTATAACTTGAATAAGGATTAGTAGATTTTAATAATTTTGGGCAGAAATATTTCCGACATAACTGGCTATTAAATAAGTGTTTTATTTTCCACCTCATCTAATGTCTGCTTTTGCACTACCTGGGGAAAGCAGACCAAGCATAACACGTGTTAAAACGAATGAAAAACGTCAATAAATTCTATCTATCCTAATCTGTGGGCCCCAACAGCCGGTACGTTACAAGATTTGACAGTCACACAGCCGTGCATTTACCAGATGAAAGATGAAGTTTAGGAATGTTCGTGAAATCAAGATGTGACTGGTACAGCCTGGATTGGTCTGGAGCAGAACATTATTGATACTGCTGTCAATGAATGGAAAAAGCATCTCCTTGCCTGTGTTCGCATAGCGGGCCGAAACTTCAAGCAATTTTACTGCAGGAAGTTGAAAAATGGACAACTGGATGAAATGTCAGCCAAAGTGTCAGAAATGTAAACAAAATGTGTTTTTACGCATTTGGTTAATTAAGCAATCATATCCCATTGGATAAAAAGTGATATTTCACTGGTTGTGTTTTCCCAGGTAGTGCAGAAACAAACATTGGGTGAGGTGGAAAACTGAATGGTCATTTGATGGCAAGTTGTGTCAGGAATATTCGTACCAAAAATTATCCATATCTGATAATTGGTTTTCAAGTTACAGTCGAAAATGTCGGGGATGCTTTTTTGGGACACAGTGTAGTAGTAGTAACAGTAACAGCAGGCGGTCAGATGGACATACAGTGCTACTGAGTAGGCACAGCCGTATTGCCAGTATACCTGTGTCTCTGCACACACAGTTGTAGTTGTTGTCTATGCACAGGACAACCATACTACCATGATCTGTAGATTGTAATCAAAGTGAGTGAGTGAGTAAGTAGGGTTTAACGTCCCACCCGACACAGTATAGGTCATTTCGGGGACGGCCTTTCCAGGCAGAATGCACACAAACACATAATAATGGAACAGTAAGTAAGTTTAACCTTTACAGAAACACAAAACACAAGATACAAAAAAACAAGCTAAACCTAAAATTGTAAGAACTCCATTATATGCGTGCATATGTAATTAACATAATGGTAGTTCTAATAATCTTCCCTGTTATCCTCCAGACAGACATCAATGTAATCAAACACCAGATGCAGCGGTGTAGTTGCAGTTGTTGTTATTATCATACTCCAAGTATTCAAGTTTTAAAGTCGCAGTTGATACACTCGATACTCAAAGTCTCAGACAGACGGTCTCATTTGTGTATTTTGCTCGGCTGAAAATTTTCGTTCAGTTACTAAGCTCTGAGGTGCAGCTGCAGCAGCAGCAGCAGCAGTAGTAGTGTGTAGAGTATTGTGAGTTGTAGCAGTGTTAGTACCTAACAGAAGTGTCATCTGCGTCCTTGGCAGCTTTGATGAGCTCAGTGAACAGTGGGTCAACTCGTGTGTGAATGGTCACCAGCTGACCGAGGGCATCGCCAGCTCGAAGTCTCACGGCTCGGCTTGTGTCATTCAAAGCCTTGGTAAACGTCATCTGTAGTTGTGGCAGGAACGGCTTCAGCATTGCACCGCACTACAACACATCCAGTCTTTGAAGTGTAAATGTGAAGCTCAGGAACTTAGTCTAGTTTCCAGAGCCCCTGTTTCTCATTTGGGGGCCTCAAACTCAATCGAAAATCTTATCTACGTGCATCAACAGACACCACACCAAAAGTATGTAAAAGATATAATGTGACAATGCCATTAGTCACATCAGAACATCAACAAAGACTATGGACAAAATGCAAGAGCCCAGATGTGCGTTCTAGCAAGAATTTCATTAGACTTGGCCTAAAACTCTCATCAGCAGTTTTGTGGGGCCCCAGTACTAAGTTCTGATGCATTCCAGCCCACTTTAACAAGTGAATACACTATTCTTGTCATTGTTACTGGCAGTGTCATAGGTATGATTTTACTGCTGGGCCTTATCAACAGATGACTGGTATCAGCCCGTGATTGCCTGATTTGCTGACAATCGATCACAGTCGACCGACGGCCAATTTTGTACTATTATACTGGTAATGCGCTAAAATGCTTCACACACAAGTTCAGCAAAACATTCATAATTTACTAGTAAATTGTAGTTACGATGGTAATAACACACAGTGAGCTTAGTCGGAATTTTTTGCTATTTCCATTTCTGGTGCAAGTGACTGCTACTATAGCGATACCTTGGTGAGCAGTAGTGTTAATGTATCCAGCATGGCAACCTTCACCCCATGGCTGTATCTGTCGCCAAGTATTCGTATGAGAGGTCCGGTGATGTTAACCACGGATGTCTTGAGAGCATCTGGACTCGTCCGGCGAATCAGTTCCGTCAATCCAACAGCTGCGGATTCTTTCACCTCCGCCGACCCATTCAGGATCCCCTCGCGGAATATTGGCAGGATCGGCATTATACCCTACACATAGTGGTAACCACAATAACATTAGCAGATGTGGAGTAGCCTCAGACACCATATTGCAAAATCTCAAATTTAAAACATTACCTAATTACCAGCATTTTGTTCTCATTAAACTCGAAACAAAGTTACATAAAGCTTCCGAATTCATAAAGCCATATCTCAAATCAGACAACAGCACCGAAACTGTGTACAGTTGTACAGACCTTCTTAGGTAGACAGAAGCCCGGCAGTTCAGTGGCATTGTCTTTGAGATCAGATGCAGCAAAGCGAACTGATTGTCTCACATCACTGATGTATCGACTCATACTGCTAGTGTCCAGCTTCTACACGCAGCAGATGGATGTATAATAATAATGATAGCGCACAATACAACAGTAATAGTGAAGGACAGTGTTTATGGTGCTGTCATCATGACACGACCATTGCAAAAGGTCAACTGGTTCATTTGATGAATGTAGCACACAATGCCGAGTGGCCACCACCGCTACAGTGTTTACATTCACTACCATCATTTATCATCATTGGGCGACTTCACTTTTGATTTAGACTTTCGCTGAGCCTAAACTTATCTAATTAGACCGAAGTTTAGACTCAGCGAAAGTCTCAGCGATTCGCTGAGTCCAAAAGTACCTACTTAGACCAAAGTTGAGCTGAACTAACCTGGCTAAACTCGGTTCGATTTGCATGAAAGAGATAGCGTTAGCCCTTAGGGCTTAACTTTTGCTAAGCCTAAATCCACTTCAACTTTTGACTTTCGCTGAGCGAAAATATGGTGACTATTATATACATATGGATAGTTTAGTAAATAAAAGCAGTCTGGTACCAAAACTCTTATAGGGGTACTCGGACAGTGCCAGACTCGTACTCATGTCTATGTGAACGAGCCTTATTCTATCTAGTCCATAGTTTGCAGTGCCGACTGACCTACTGACCTCCATCATACATCAACACTATGCAGGTTTCACTCCGGCTGTTTACGGGTTTCTCAGTCATCACGCTTACCCATTAGCACGAGCTTATCATGGATAGCAAGCCGGCCTATGTGAAGCTTGCAAACAATAGCAGTAGTGGTGGTGCGCAGTAGTAGTGTGAGTGTAGTCGTACCTTGGTGATGGAGTCCAGACAGTCCCAGGCAGCATGCAGTACCCTCGGGTCACCATCAACCGTCATGTGTATAACAGCTCGCAGTAGCTGTGGTATGTAATCGGTGTAGTCGGCCCGAGTTCGCTCACAGAACAAATGCAGTATGACCACAGCTGCCCAGCGCTGGGTAGATGTAGTGCTAGAAGACATTGATGAGAGAAGGTCGTTGATGACAATGTGAATCCCGGTCTCATCTGTTACTGACAGTAGCACAGACTGACTGTACTCCAGCTCCTAATGCACACACAGGCAGACGGACAGACATAGAGACATGAAGATGGAAGGACAAACAGAAAAAAGATAAACAGAGAGACAGATTGACGGTCAGACAGGCATTGCCATCTGTCACTCCGAAAAGTTTTTCACCGGCAATTCCTCAACATTTTCCCGACGACTTTTCGCTGGCTTCTTTGTGACAGCTGTCAAAGTTCTATACATTTCCAGGCCTTCCAGACAATTGGTCGCCCTGTAGGGCCTGTACTAAGTTTCTCAAAGCCAAAATGTACAATGGGGTGGGATGACTTGGTGGAGTACTGGCAGGGCATCAAACTTAAGATCAAGCGGTCATGGGTTCAACTCCCGGTTGGTCTGCTATTGAGTAAAATTTCCGGGCAAGTTGTTCACACCTACATGCCTCTTTCAGCAGGCAGTATAATTTTGTACCAGCCAAGTAGTGGCGACATCATGTGCCTGGGAATACAAACTACATAGATCTGGTGTCACAGTGGCGATGCATCACACACTTAGTGGTCGATCCATCTATGGGCTCAATCGCCAAATACAGCCAGACGAATACAGGCAGATAAACACTGTTAGAGAAGCTTAGCCCACTTTGCCTTTTCAAAATGTCCTATGAGTACTAGCATGAGCGCAGACCTGCTGTTCATCTGGTGTGTCTCGTTTACTGGCGAGTGAAGTAAGTAATGCTGGTAGAATCCTAGGCAAATGTCGAGTCAGAGCGTCACCAGCAACACAAGACAGAAACGACAAAGCACGCGTGTTCACTGGCACAGCCGTCAACTACAACAACAATCACTACACAGTACTACTATTATGTAAATTTTATGCTCCAGATGTGCTATGGTTACAGCAGTGGCTGCTGAGAGTGTAGCACTGGTAACATCACTGGCCGCATCAACAAAGTCACTCAAAGTTGAGCTGGATTAGTACTGAGATGGGTGGGAATATCATCTTCATAGTCAACCAAATCACCAAGGTCAACTCAGCCTGGCCATCCCTCCACGCAAAAAAGACTACTGGTGACAGTTACGGCTTCTGCTAGGAAAGAAATGATGAGTTCTGCATTACACCACAGAAGTCCCCATTACCAGAATTGCTGGCATACTTACCTTGTTGGTTGAAAATGTTGGTTGTTAGCACAGCCAGCCATAAACGGTTAATATGGAAAGTTTAGTCAGATGCTAGCTTAATTGGGTTTAACAGTCACCGGCTCAAAGTGCCGCTAACACAATGAGCTCCCTCTGCAAGACCTGCAAAAATCTGATTAGAGCAACGCACATAAATAGTCCAGCAGAATGACTTGACTCTTGACAACTGTCATTTGCTACTGCTACCACTACTAACACTGCTACTGCTACTAACACTACTAGTACTCCTGCTGCTGCCCCTACTGCTACTAAAAGACTGAACAGTGAATAGTACTATCTTGTGGTACTACTACTATTGGGCTAATGTTAAAGCAATAAGTAGTAGTAACCTGCGGAACAAGGTAGGGTAGAACAACTCGACTCTTGACCGCCATCATTTGCTTCAGACCATCCAACGCATAGTCAGACACTGCAGGATCATCCTAACAACACAGAATACTACAACTACAACAACTAATACAACTACAACCACTTCAACAACTACAACAACTGCCCGCACAACTACTAGAACAAATGAGCTGCTTCAGACCATCCAACACACAGTCAGACACTACCAGATCGTCCTGATAACAGCATCACAATATTACAACTACAACAACTACTACAACTACAAATAAAACAACTACAACTACCTAATTTCACATGCATGGCCCTCATATCTCATTTGATAACCACAATTATGTCACAAATTTTGCATCAGTTGCCATGACCAATGCACGAACGTTTCAAGTTCTTATCACAAAAAGTTACAGCCTTAACCACAGCAGTAGACAAAAAATCATACATTACCAGTTTCTTCAGCAGATGTGGGATGATGTCGTCCAGGGCTCGAGATCCGATGTTAGAGTGAAGATTGTCGAAGGTTCTTGCGGCGGACTCTCGGACTTCCGGCAGAGGGTCACAGACAGCTCGCTGGACTGTGGAGATTAAACTGTCAGCAAACACTTGCACCTAGGATGACAACAACGACAGGATACTACTACTACAACAGATTACTGCTGCTGCTGCTGCTACAACTACAACAGTACAACAAACAATAACTATGACAAGAATCACAAATCGTTCGCTGGACTGTGTAGATTAGACTGTCAGCAAACATTTGCACCCAAAATGACAAGATACCAATACTACAACAACAACAACAACAACAACTACTACTACTACTACTATTACTATTACTACTACCACTACCACCACAACTACGACAACAGCACCAAAACTGTGCACAGTTGTACAGACCTTCTTAGGTAGACAGAAGCCCGGCAGTTCAGTGGCACTGTCACGTGGTCATGGCTGGCGGAGTTCATAACTTTTTGCTGAGCCCAATACAGACTATGACTACTATTACTATTACTACTACTACTGCAACAACGACTACAACTCACGTGGTCACGGCTGGTGGAACTCATAATTTCGCTGAGTCCAATGCATACTCCCTGTCTGCGGTCAGAGTCCTGGGAGTCAAGTCCTTGCTCCAGGATTGGGATCAGCTCTGGCAAAACCTTCTCACCAAGCTTGCGTACGATGTCACCCAGCGTACGTGCCGCCACCTGCCGACCAGTAACAGCTACACTATAATCAACTGCAAAACTGCACATAGTAAACCAACAATAATAATATACCAGCAGTGACAATGTTCATCATGGTAATAGCAGTTTGGTTTAGTTTAGTTGATAATATCATCAATCACATCAACGAAGTTGATTGACAACGGGCCTGGTTAGTACTTGGATGGGTGACTGCCGATGAGTAAACCATCCAAGGCACAGAGTTAAACTCAGCCTGGCCATTCTTCCAGGGGGTGGGCACAATGAGCATCAACAGGCAATGGCGTACTGTGCAATGCACTAGCCCTATATCTGTGGTCTTGCAATGTAAGGCTGCGTTGACCACGGTGACATGAGTACAAAGCAAAATATATACAGGGTGTTCCAAAAAAGATACAAAGTTTGCAATGGGTATTATGCTGCTGAGACAGGTGGGCTGAGAGCAGCTGTCTGAGACTGAATTATTCGTATTCGGTCTATTTATAACACAGTACTATTCGACCGAATTCAAATACACTATTCAGTCTACTAATCGAACCGAACAAAATACAAATACACTGTGTTTCATAAAAACTGGATGATGAAACTTCTTGTTATAACTTTGAGAAAACGGCTTTAATATCGAAAAAACGTTAGTTCAAGCAATCTGCACGTACAACTAAAGTTATAGTAAATGTTCAAAATGTTGGCCTTTGGCCTTGACGCAGGCTTTGAGTCGTTTCCTCCACTGGTCAATGGCCTCGTCCACAATCGACTGTTCCAAGTCAGCCCAGACGTTAACAAGTCTGCTCTTGTTGCCATGAAAAACCGTGCAGCTGGTACTCGGCCCATACCAAACTTTTCAAGCACAATGAATCCGCAACTGAATGGCAGTGCACTGTGTGAAAAATCATTTTAGGTGAACTTATTTTGATAAATTTATGCCAACCTGCCTTAGGGGTCCGGTTTTTTTATGAAACACAGTGTAGAATATTTGGCAGCCATACTACTACTACTGCTACTACTACTGCACTACCTGTCATCTGTCATAGCCCTCAAAGACATCCAAGAAGCAGCTGCAAATGTGTTGACATGATCTCTTAGATGACAAAAATAACAACAACTACTACTACTAGTTAAACTATTACTACTACCACCACAACACTACCTGTCGTTTGTCGTAGCTCTGCGAGGCCAGACATCCCAGCAGCAGCTGAAACAGCGTGGACATGATCTCGCGAAGCATCTTTGGTGTATGTGCAACGATGACCTTCCAGACGTGGAGCGAGGCTTGCCTGACCAGCAGAGCGGTGTCAGACCGACCCATGTACAGGCCAGCCAGCACACGATCACGACATTCCCGACCTAGCACCGCCAGTATTGCTACCTGGGATGTCTCCGTGCCAAAGTTGTCGTCCTCACTGGCACTCTCGGTCGACATCTTACCACTTACACCTACAGACAACAACTACAATTACTATTACAACTACAAATAATACTACAACAACTAGGGTGCTACCAATCAGGATGGGCAGAACTGCTACACGCAAATTTAAGAAAGCTGGGCAAATTTTTTTGGTGCACTGTATGTGGTCAGAGTGCTATAGGTTAGCAGATCTCACGCGGACTTTGACAGCTGTAATCAGATATTTGATTTGGCCCTTCAAGGACTAATACCCCAGACATCATCATCGAGCCTAAACAATTTCACTACTAACCTTGAAGTAGCCTTGCTACTAAAGCAACTCTGACTGAATGATTAATCGATTGATTAACCAATGTAGAACAGAACGCCACAAAACAAGCAACAACTGTAATTACAGCTGGTGCAACAGCTCACAATGAAATACTGCCCGATAATCCCATTTGAATGAATGAATGAATGAATATGTCAATTTGCATAGCGCCCAATTAGAGAAGACCTCAAGAGCGCTCGCAGCGAAATAAATGAGTTTTTTTTAGTTTTGTGCCTGACAGACATAAATACAAACAACATCCAGGGGTACTTGCTTCACAGCATCGATTTTGCATGCACAAATGCACAACATGACAACAACTGAACAAATGGGTGCTTCACAACTTTGAAAGTGTCATCAACGAATGTGTAACTGTGCCTATAAGAAGCGTAATGCATAATCTGCACAGATACTTTCAACAGCTTCAAGCAACAGATGAAAACATACTATTTTAACTCTTAGTTTTTATGAAGGTAAGGTGGTAGTGTATAGCTCTTAATAGGAAACCCATTGCACAGCTACCTGCCATATGGAATCACAGTGTTAACTGCCACCCGATAGAAATGAACGAGCCTGCCTCAATCCCAGCCAGACAAGCTGGTACTCGATTTACCTACCCTGGAAGAATGAGAGGCTGAGTTGACCTTGATACATGCCAACATAGCAATGCACCGCTGTTCTTAATTTTTACTGCAAACAATGCACTACAAACGATTACGATGATGACAATAAAGATGACGATAATGTGTAAGTCTTGACAAATGTTGGTCCGTTGTTACTGCATCAGGTTTACGTCTCTTTAGGTAACAGTGAATGAATCTGATTTGCATCATTAGTCTTACATTACATTATCATCAGAACCTTGAGGCCATCACGGAGATTTTTGTGGCCATCGTGAATTTGGCCATCACGGAACAGACTCATTTAGAGTACTAGTCGTAGTAGTAGCGCAAGTAGCAGTAGTACCTGAGATGCGGTAGAGGAGGTCGCCCAGCAGTTGAACACTGCTAAGTCTAATGCGCCAGTTGTCATCAAACAACCCAGACTCTAGCTCAGGCAGCAGAAGTTCTATTGCCTTCTCCGAGTACATGTCAATTATGCGTTGACCCGCACGAAGCGAAGTGTCACGGACAAACTCTGATTCATCCGCCAGTGCCTGGTCAACAACAACAACTACTACTACCACTACTAATACATGTTTGACTTTTCAAACTAAAAACTGGCATATAGATTACTGCATACCAAAAAAACGTTTGCACTGAACTTGGTTTTTCTGTGCCACATACATACAGCAGTAAATACGATCAGGATGCAGACAATCATAATGCAGCCGTCACAAAAACAACTACAAGAACACAACAACAACAACTACTACTACTACAAACCTTGAGTATCGAGGGTATGATTGGTCCGACGTAGGGCAGAAAGTCATCCATGAATACAACTGGCAGGTAGATAAACATCATAATGTAGCCATCGCGGACATGCGGACTGATGTCTGTACGGCTGGCTGTCTGCATGATGTCTGGCATCAGAGAATGAAGCTTCTCTACACCCAGACCTCCGACCACTTCACTCAGACCTGCAGACAACAACTACAACCACTATAAGAACAACTACAACAACAACGACTACTAATACTCCTACCAAAATCCAATAGATTAGAGTTTATTACCTTTTGCCATGCCCTACTGCCAAAAAGTTAACCAACTCTGTTCAGATAAATAATTCTACAGGTAAAAGAAACTAACAAGAGTACACATATAACCTTCCTTCGTGTCAAATTACAGAGTTCCCTGGCCTCCAATATGATATTTTAATTTCTTCACCTGTTAATACATGACAGGAAAATAAAGAGCCTACCCTGTGCGGCGCCGGACCGGTCTACCGAGCTTTGTTCAGTGGTGAGGGTTTGCATCAACCACGGCACCAGCTCTTCGAACCCTTTCTCACCCATACCACGAACCATCGTGCCAAGGGCTCGAGCTGATGCAGTGCGCACCTCCGGTACAGGGTCCAGCAGCGACTGCTTCAGACCCGGGATCATTGTGGGCAGGTACGGAGACAAATCCTACCAGCGACAATCAGTCAAATAATTAACTTAACACACAGAGTCCAGTATTTCTGGTGGCTTAAATACAGAAACACTATTATGACATAGATACAAGTAAATCGTATAACCTTTAAATAAATATTTGCCAAACTTTTGTGTTTCACTTAGTACATAACGACAACTATAAATGCTGTATTCCCAAGAGGCTTGCTGCAGACGAAATACATTTGTAAACAGATGCCATACTAATGACGAAAGCTACTAGAAAAAATGCAGAGATATGGTTAGCTATAATAATAGCGACCCTTAATAGGGACTCTTCCTGATCCAGTGCTGACATACTGTGTGAACATCTGCCTAGCTACCAGCCTAACTCTCTTATTCGAAATTTTTACCACGAGTTCAAATTCAAAATCCACTTCTACATGGCTTGCATAAAAATGGCAAGACCTAATTTATCACAAAAATGTTGTAAGCATTTGCTACAAATTAAGTCAAACAGTGTTTTCACGAGATATCCACTGTTATCTGAAGATTCCTGACGACTTGCAAGGATGATCCCTAATATTCTGAAATAAAAACTGGCGGTACGCCTATTACTCCCACATTACTGGGAAACTTATGATCTTCCTAAGCCTTTTGTTGTCAAGTTATGAGCTTGTACGCAAAGGATGGGCAGACAAGCAAGACACATACTTCACCCATTAGCACAGACAATAACAAAGAATAAAGAATCCATTGTTGTAACAGCATGCCTTTTCGTCGGTGAGAGAATACATGTTGCGGACAATCTGTGCTGCCATCTTGCGAGTGTCGGCCGCACGGTCACTGAAAGCTCGCTGCACGACCGGCATTATCAGAGCCAGCGACGGGGCATCGATAAAGTGCACAAACTTTGTGTCCAACAGTTTCCGCAGCGCAATCACCGTCTTAGCAGTCGGGTCTTGTAGCGCTTCCAGTAGCACCGGCACTACAGCTGTAATGCACAGCAGCAGCAGCATCAGTAGCAATATGCTACTGTGCTTATCATGCTATACGAAAGTTCTCGGCATTCATTATTTCGCTCAGTCTAATGCATTAAAGTATGCAGCCACTGCCATCCATGCTGTGGAGAACTGGAGGCACCCCCAAATAAATCTAAACGGAGGCGCTCCCATGTACATCCTTGTCTCATCCAGCCGAGCGAAAATCACAGAACAAGACATTCAACAGCTCATTCTGGGACTAAACTGTGGCAATCATCAACAATTAACCACTCCGCTAAAAATCATATTTTGCAACAAAATTAATTATTATTATATTATATTACTATATTTATATTTATAAAGCGCCATATGCAAAGCTTCAGAGGCGTTAGACAACAGTCAATCAGACAGTAAAAAGAAATGTTTTCAAGTGTTTCTTAAAAATAGAACCAGAGTTACACAGTAGAATGTTTTAAGTAAGCGAGCGGAGTAACAAAATGAACATCTAGAGAAATCAGTGGTCAGTTTTAGCACAGACAGCAAAAACAATGAAGCAAAACGTGTAGAGAGAACAGCGACGTGCGGAATCAGATGCTCGTTGAGATGATCGCTTCATCAATTTATTGGGGATTAAATGTATAAAATTTTATTCAGATTCATTCAGATGTGACATTTCTATTGTACATGTCTGCAGGGTTACTTTTATTCCAGACACTGTCTATATTCTGCTTATCACTTTGCCCAGGACTCACTCCTCTTGAGGAAACTAGTGGAGAGCCTAACAGTAGCAGCAACGATGACGATTCATCATTTAGACTCATTATTTTCGTAACAATTCTAACTAAATCTGAAGACCACTTCACCAACAGACAGAAACAGACAGACAGCAGACCTTGAATCTCCGGGTTTCTGATGACGGAGCCGATCTGTTTGAGTGCCTGAGCTCCGGCCTTCTGCACCTTAAGATGTGAGTCAGTCAGAACTTCGACCAGCTTCGGCACAATGCTTGGCAGACAGGCGGACAGCTGCTTCGGAGCACAGAAAGCCATCGCACCGAGCAGCTCCACCGACCCAGTCTTTGTACGCCACGAGTCTTCCTCTAGCGCAGACAGCAGGGATGGCAAAACGAGCTTCACGCCGTGGGCACTCAGCTTACTCATCACTGCCTTGGCTGTCTCATCAGCCGCCTGTCAACAACATGCGACACATAACAATTTAAGGGGATGTCAGACAAACGACAAAGTCGGCCGACTTTTGTAAGCATGGTTTAGTTGCACGACAAAATCGGCTGACAAAATTGATGAACCATGACACATGGCCGATATTTTCGTCTGCTACTTCATACGATATCAGCTAGCACAACAGCTGAATGCAGATCGCAAAAATAATACTTGCATCACTTTTTTCTGCATCTAATAAACGAAAATAAATAACAATCACAATAAATAACTTAAATAAATATTCATCTTCCGTTGTAAACAATCACCATGGCAACATAAACAAAATTTGTTGTCCGATATACAAAAAGTCGGCTGACAAAATTGTCGAAGATAGAACATGCTCTATCTTAGCCGACAAAATCAGGCGATTTTGTCGGCCGACAAAATCGAGCGATTTTTGCATGACACACGACAGATTTTTGTCGGGCGATTTTGTCAGCAGATAAAATCAGCCGATTTTGTCGTTCGTCTGACATCCCCTTTAGAACCCCAATTGGGAATTGGACCCACAACCTCTTGACTGTAAATCCGAAGCCATGACCACTACACCACTGAGGCACCAACAAGCCGTAGAAGCAACGCTGATAATATGATCACATTCTCACCTCTCGGACGTACTGGTTGTTGTCTCCGAAGCAGAGCAAAAGATGAGGCAACAGATGAACAACGTATGGCTCAAACAGACGACCCAGCACCACACAGAGCATCTCAAATGCAAACAATGAGCCTGCACAGACAGACAGACAGAGACTGACAAAAGAGGCAGACAAAATAGACAGACACTTCTGTGGCCGGAAAGAAGCCAAAATCCGGCTCATTTCATCAAGTTAAGTTTAATACAAAGTAAAATTTGTAACTATGGACAACAATTGGCAATCAGTCGAATTAAAAATGACCAAAAAATGACAGGCCAATGCCTTATCAGTACATCTCTATATTCTCTATGTATAGGCCACGCAAAGAAAACTAGAAGTAGTAGAACAGGCCCGTAAGCAAATATTTCCAAATGGCTACATTTCTGGGCCGCAAAGTGGCCACCAAATTAATCCAACTATGTTCAAGCTCAAAAATCATATCTGGTGGCAATGTTTTTGGTTACTCCTGGTTTCAGCTGTCGAGGGGGGTTTGATCAAACCCATCGAGCTGCTCTTGGCTAAAGGCCCGTAAAAAATACACCCAGTAGAATGGTGTTGAGAACCTTCTCGGTGTTTGGGGTTCTTCTTGTTCTGCATGGCCTCGGTCAGAGTGTTCATTATGTCCAGTTGCTTGAGCGCCAGTATGCCAAGTCCCTTGGTGAGTCCGGCCAGTCCATAGGCTGCTCCACGACGCTCCCCGTACTTGTCAGAGTCCAACAGTAAGGAGGTCAGATTACGCACAAGATCCGCGGCATCAGACTTGATAGCAGGCACCAGTGGAGGCAGACAGTTGGACACCGCCTCCTGCACCTAATACCAACATACACATCAGTGAAACACCGAGTAACAGTAGTTGTAGTAGCAATAGTGGTAGAACTAGTAGTTGCATTTGATGGCAAAAACCAAAAAAGTAGACAGCGCGACACCCCTACCTGCACCTTGCATCAACATACACATCAGTGATTAAAACGTAAAAAAACTCTTACAGGTACTTCTACTTGCTGTCCATCCCTAGAAAAACCTTTCTGCTCCCTGAAAGTTTTATAGGACTACAGTACCACTCAAAAGTAATAGTGTGCAGTTACACATTGCAATTACTACTACTAATACAACTACAACTATTACAACAACGTCCACTACATCGACCGGCGTAAGTGCAAGTTAACCTGCTGTGATGGCGTGGAGAGGGTCTCAATCAGAAGTCCTACGATCGGTCGTACTTTGGGATTGTCAGCATCCAAATGTTTGGCCAGAGTTCCCATCAGAATCACCACACTCTGTCTGAGTGCATCATAGCTTGCAGTGGCTGGTGCATCGGACAGACACTGCTCAAATACTGGCAGTAGCGTTGACACATTGTCCTGGCACAACAAATATCAATAAGTACGCAAGTCAGCAAAAAATGAAAAAGTAAGCGTCTGAGTGTATCATGCAGTTAGCATAATCAGCCAATTAGCAAGGCAAGTGCATAAAACAGCAATGCTGAAATACCAGCAACAAAGCCGACACGTTCAGTATTACTACAACTATTACTACCAACACCAGTACTAATAATACTACTACAACTATCACTACTACTACAAAGATACCAACAACTATTACAGACCTTGCCGTGGTGGTTGATGATAGTCACAGCAGCCGTCAGCATGTTGGCGCGAACACTGGCGTGCCGATCGTTAAGCGACTGAGTGACAAAGAACTGAAACAGTCGAGTCACGTGGTCGTCGGTCAGCAGTGGTGCCATCTGACTCAAAGCAAGTGCAACTCCACATCGACCGGCGTAGGGGTCAGGCGCTGCATCCGACACCACGCGACCAAACATGTCTAGCACGGGTGGTGCCACCTGCACACCATCAGTAGTTGTAGTAGTGTAATAGTAATGGAAGTAGTGGCTACCTGTTTGATATTGCGTCCAGTACAAGCTCTGAACGCTGATGTATGCTATTCGCAAAGGACAGTCACCAGCATATATGAGCGAGTTGGTCAGCACGGGCGCCGCACAGACACTACATTCTGGTCTATGCTCCGCGAGCACCACGAACTACATCTTGCCCCAACTACAAATGAAATTCGGTGAACAATCCTTTTCGTACACCGAACCAGCAACGTGGAACACTCTTCCACATGAACTGAGATCTGCAGCAACTTTTAACAGTTTTAAGTGACAGCTGAAAACATTCTATTTCACGTTGTTTTTAACTCTTAGTTTTATGTATGCAGAGACACTGTAATGCACCGCTGTCCTTTATCTTTACTGTGAACGACACACTATAAATGACTATGATGATGATGATGATAATGATAATGTAGCAGCAGCAGTAATAAGTTGCAGTAGTTGTTGCTGTAGTAGTAGCAGAATTGAGCAGGTACTCTGACACGCCTATTTGGGAACAAAAAATGAGTGATAACAATCCCCTTCTTTCCCTTCTCTCATCCTTATAACCCACACAACACATTTTGTGTTGTTTAAACTCAGAAATTGTGCCTGGTAAAAATATATTTTGTGACCATCCAAATCAAATCAAATCGACACTTATCGAACGACACTCGTGACGTCTGGATGTATGCGCTCGTTTAAATGATCACCTCATCTGAAGACAGCAATGGAGTCGCTAGAAATGGAGGAGCCCAGGTAAATGAAGCTAGGCTCGACTTCGAGTGTAGTCCCATAAGAGTGATCACTGGAGCGTCATATCGAAAAACTCACCACTTTGGTTTTTGGCCCGCTGATCCTTAGTCCAAACTTTGTGGCTGTAGAGGCTACGTTATCAGAAATGTCTGACCCGCTTCAACAGAGTCAGCCATAAGTGAGATGTCATCAGCATAGTCCAGGTCTTGCACGGAAAACTTTGTTTTCAAGATAAAAATCGTATATGAGAGACAAAAAGAGAGATGAGACAGTCACATAACTACAAGTAACTGATAACGACACCGCTGACCTTAAGATGCTCAGAGTAGAGGTCAAGTACAAGGTCGAGGGTGGACGGAATATAGGTGTGGTGGTCAGACAGAGCGGCCGCTAGTGCCTCGGCAGTGGCTGTGCGTATAGCAGGCTCAGAGTGTGCCAGATCACAGACTAAAGCATCACACAGCTGGCCAGGGTCAGTTGGCATGGAATCTCCAATGGACTGCCAGAACCTACAACGGAAATAGATAGTGTGAACTAGCTGCATAGAAAACAACTTCTGCAGCAATTAAACACGCAAAAGTCTTCTCCCCAACAGAGTGCAATAACGAACAAATTAGCACTGCATACAACTGTGATCAACTCCTGCATAACGGTATCGCAACATTTCGTACCAGTGAAGTTCAAACTCATGTGACACAAAAACTAGACCAAATATCAGACATCCAGTGAGAAAATATTTAGATACTGTGCCCTAGTTTAAAAATCTGCAGCCATTTGCCAGTTCACATTGTAAATGGCAGAAGACAGAGTCTTATAAAAACAGACAAACTTCTAACTCTAATGGTCTCGTGACCTTGACTGTGGATTGGGTCATATGGCATACCATCGACCTCTCATCGACGTTTACCTACAAACCAAACTGAACTCAAATGAGACAACATAGCAAAAAAGCTTCATTAAGTGGAACCAAACCAAGAATCATCTCAAAACAAACAATCAATGAAAATATTGAACGAGCTTTAATCAGAGAACAAATCCAACAAAGATCCAACTAAGGTGCAAAATCATCAAACAACAAGCAAAGAATGCCAGCATGACATGCAGCTATCACTGCACAACTCTGATCTTCGAACTTTGATCTTTAAAGATAAAAATACAAGTTACTCCTGCCCCAGAAAAAACATTCACATAAAGTTTGGTTCTTCTATACCAAAAGTTTTAGAGTTGAAAGCCTGTATGAACCAGAAAGATGAATGAAAGACGAGCAAGACCTGCAATGTAGCAGCATATTAGGGTGGCAGAAAAAAAAACTAAGAGGTAAACTGAGATATGACAAAGCTCCTATCATGTAGCAACGAAATGCAAAATAAGCACAAAACAGACAATAAAAACAACTACAGATCAGACTAAAGTGCATAATCATTAATCAACATAGCAGAACAGAATGTCGGATAGTAGCGTACTTGTCAGCCAGAGTTCGGTTGCCTTCATCGATGTCAAACTTGGCTATAAATAGTCGTGACGTCAGACGTAGAGCTGCGCTCTGATTGACTGATGACAGACACGCTAGAACTTCATGCAAGACTGTCAGTGCCTATAACACAACCGATGCAGAATCACTTCCATTAAGGCTGCAGAAGTTGATGAGTAACAAAAAATCAATCAGCAAACACAATATTATCATCATGAAATGTGTGAACAGAATGATTTATACTACCCGCATATAAAGCAAGTTCTGCGCGTGATATATTATCCATGAACGAACAATGCTAATCTCTATCCCCAAGAAAAGAATCACTTTATCGCACTAACCATGCCAAGAAACGAGATGAGTTTTTCCCGCTATCATCTGTCAATTCCCACACTTTTCCTGATTCTCTGAAAAAACTTTTGCCCTGTTGTCAGCATATGTTACAGCTGTACCTGTAGTAGTAGGAATAGTAGTGTGACCAGTGTTAGCATGAATGGTGAGTGAGTGAGTGAGTAGGGTTTAACGTCCCACCCGACACAGTATAGGTCATTTCGGGGATGGCCTTTTCAAACAGAATGCACACAAACACAATAATGGAATGGTAAGTTTAAACTTTACAATAAACAGAAAGTTTACCTTTACAGACACACAAAACACAAAAATACAAAAATGAGGTTAACCTAAAATTTTCAGAACTCCATTGTACGTATGCATATGTAATTAACATAATGGTAATTCTAATAATCTTCCCTGTTATCCTCCAGACAGTGGCGGTGCACAGTGAGCAGTGTGAGAAATAGTACTTGCCTGAATAGAGACTTCTCTCAATGCCACAGATGAAGACTGAAGTCCATCCAGTAAAACATTCACTTCAGCCAGTCCACAGCTTGGTTCCCTACCGCCGCCCGAACCAGCAAACACTGGCACCCCGCTGCCACCGCCATCGCTAGTAGTGGTAGTAGCCAAGTTGCTGTAGTTGCCAGCGTTACTACTACTGCTACAGCAGCAGCGGGCAGTCTCCAGTATGACTGTAGCGGCATGTTGCTGGACCCGTCCTGTTGTAGTAGCAACCACATCACTGGCCAGCCGAAGCATTAGCTCATGGGGCAACAGTGACGGACCAAACTGCAGAAAAAAACACAAAATTAGCAGAGACTTGCAATAACAACAAACAATACGATCAAGTGAATACATCACCATCATCGGGCAACTGTCTGTTACTGTACCTTGGACAGCGCCAGTGTTGACAGCAAAAGCCTTTAGAATGAGTGCTCCTTATGTCTGAAACTTACTATCATATAACTGTAAATCTGCCAAACTTCTCAGCACTTTTAAGCGTAAACTGAAAATAAACCGTTCAACAGTGCACATAAAAAATGTGAACATTCAGCAAAAAAAATGTAGTCGCTGCCATTACGGAGAGCCAAAGCATTAGCTCAATATGTGAATGTGTTGTGATCCATTGAATTCTGCAGTACTTTGAGCCAGCAACAATTAAACCAAACTGTGTTAACAGCCAGCACCTACAACTGACTGAGTCTGTATGCCAGCAGATCTAGTAACAGAGCAGCCTACAATGTTAGACAGAACTCGTCGCTTCTTCCCTAGCAGTGGTCGCAACCACTGCCTGTACACACTATACCTACGACTCAGCTAAGCCGTACTATAGATAGAGAGCACAGAACTGAGTTACCTCACTGCGGGGGTCATCAGAGCGAAGTTTAGCAGCATGCGTGGAGAGAATATCAAGACATTTCACAAGCAGCAATTCATCGTGTTCCGAGTTCTTGCGTGACGTCACAACAGCACACAGCAGCGGGAAGCAGTAAGCAACTGTCGGCGCTGACAACAACAACGAGGATGAAGACGTATGTACGCTGTCAGCATAGAGAAGTGACACTGCACGAGCTGACTGCAGCGGAAGTGGTTCCGCAGACCAATCAGAATCCAGATGACATTCCGGGTTGAGCAGTCGAAGCGTGCTGTGTGCCACCAAACGACCTTCAAAATCAGTGTCAAGGTCAATGAGCACATTGGGTTTGGTTGGTGCATATGTTTGACAGTTTTCACACAAAACTGTCAAATGATATGAACAGCACGGGCATACAGCTATGACTGAAATCATGCAAAAAGGTCAACGGCATATACAGCTCGTTTCATTGTTTTATCATCCTTCTTTTATGTACACATAACTGTACAATTTTATGACAATCAGTCCAATGCCTTACTATTAACCCATCAAGCCACAATGCTAGTATCACCATCACAACCACTACAACAAATATGATGACAACGACTACAACTACAACTAGAACTACTACTACACACCAAGGTATCTGTCACGTGACTCAAACGCTGCTCGTTCCAGTGCCACATAAACCTCTGCCAGCCGTGGTGCAGCCAGTGCATTGGACATCAATGATGTCACGTGGGGCACAAGTTTCGGCAGCTGATGACGGACTGCCCCGGGATTCCCCCGCAAGCATGATGTCAACAAACAGCACGCCACCGACAGCCGGTCATCCATCTGCATAGCAAAAAAAATCAGTTAAACACCGAGGGAAAACATGCGCAGTAGTTTCTGTCACCTATCAGAATTAACTTTGTATTTTATTGCATTATGAAATATTTAATTAATTCTTTAACACTTTTAAATAATTATAAGCACAAGTTGCACACTGCTGAATAAAATGTGCAATACGATCAACAACTACTTGCTTACTTACTTGGTAAGTTAAACACAGTACTAAAAAGCATATGTCTACGCGTATAGCTGACTCTTTGTTCAGTTGTGCTGCTAGTGCTTCTTGCTGTTTCAATGAACTACTTACTTATTAATTAATAATTAACCAACCAATAACCAAATACATCAAGTCAAGTCACCTGTGTAAGCTGGCTACATTTAGATGACTGTTCAGTTGTGCCATCACATCTTCCTGCTGTTTCAATTAACTACTAATGAACTTAGTTAAGTAATAAACTAATTAACGAACAATAACATCAAGTAGGTCACCTGTCTGAGCTGACTGCGTTTAGCCGACTCTTTGCTCAGTTGAGCTGTCACACCTTCCTGTTGTTTCTTGCTCAATTTCACTTCCTCCTTACCACCAGCAGCTTTACGCTTCTTCTCGAGCTCCTACAAACCCATATATGAAGCACAAAAGGGTTCAACCATGTCTATAGTGGTTCATGTAGACCCATCTCAGAGCTATGCCATATGTGATCACACAGTGTTATCTGACACCCAACACAGGCAGGACTCGAAGAGGAACGATATAGACCGGTATGGCATACCGTCACTTCCTTGGTCGCCTGGAAAGAATACCGGCACTTCTTTAGTGAGAAAAAGCATACTCGTATGCTAATTACAGGCATGCTTTTCAAACAGTTTCCTGATGTAGTTGGATAATAATTTGTCGACTGTTTTAATGCACACTGCCAAACAATTTTTCCATCGACGTAACTACATGTAGGCCTATATGATGTTCACGCTGTTCTTCACGAGGACTTTATTGTTTACAAGAAATATTTTAGATTGTGACTAATCTAATGTACTCCTCGCACGCATTATTTTCTCCCGTATTTTTTTAAATGCTTTTAGTTCCTTTCTTTTCACACCACAAATAGCCAAATTTCATTGCCATGGCAACGAAGATAATGGGGTCACGACCTAGACCTTTTGGGATCACGTGACGTCATCGGTCACGTGACCATTCGACTCGCAAGGGTCGACTTCCTATCGGTGGTCCATAGTGACCATGCGTCTATCTAGCACCGTTATGGAGATATGGCCGTTTGAAGTTCTTCCAGGAAGGCTCTTCCAGGAACAGAGGTCGGTCATTGGTTGGTCGGTCGGTCCGATCTTATATACTCCTCTTCGCTACATTAGGAATGTAGCGCGCAAGAAGTAAAAATGCACTAAATATGGTCAGTTGATTCCCATGAAAATAATCAAAACTGTTGCCACCAGATGTCACATTTTAATGCTAAAATGCTTCAAATTCGATTTCGGCTGGGGCTCTGCCCCAGACCCCACTAAGGGAGCTTACAGCGCTCCTCCAGACCTCCTAGCTGGATTTAAGAGGACCTACTTCTAAGGGAAGAGAGGGGAAAGGAGAGGAAGAGGGATAGGCAAGTAAAGGAAAGGGGAAAAGGGAGGGTAATGGGAAAGGATGAGATCTTTGGAAGAGAAAAGGAAAGGGAAAAGAGAACGGGTGGATGAAGGGCGAGGAAAAAGAATGGAAGGGAAGGAAAGGGGAGGGAAAGGGAAGGAGGTAAGGAGAAGGGAAAGATACCATACTTTGGCACTTATTTTTTTCCACTTCGAGCCCTGAACACAGGTAAAACTGCCACATCTTAACCCCAGTCAGGCAAACTGGTGCCTGATTTAGCTACTCTGGAAAAATGGAGGGCTGAAATGACTCTGGTGGCTGGTTATATACAGAGATAGTTTACCTGCCAACGAGTTAGCAGACAGTCACCCATCCAACTGATAATCACTTGACTGCGAGTTAAACTCACGATCTCTTGAGTCTTGATTGTGAGTCTGATGCCCTACTGTTATGCAGCTAAGCCATGAACTACTACTATAATCATTACCATTTACCACTGCTACTGATAGATTCTGATCTTTAAAAAAACCCTGCTGCAGCAGCTGCTATTAATGTTACTAGTACTGACCCTGCGTAGTTCGATGTCTGCCATCTGTTCCTTGTATGAGTACAGTTTGTTCTCACGTCGGATGTTGCTTAGTGTAGACTCTGCCTCTGAAGCAGCACTGCAAACGCAAGTAATAATTGCAAAAAATAACTGTAGATCAGGGCCAGCTTCTGGGGCCAAATTTTCAAACCTTCTTAGAGAGATCTTTGGAAAATTTCTTATCTTAAGAAAGAATGCAGATTTTCAAAACTTGTCTGGAAATTATCTTTGAAAGAATTTGAGAAAACCTTCCAAAAAGATTTTAATAAGGATATGAGAGCTCCATTGCCTACGGTCCAGACAGCGTGTCGACTTCAAACTAGCTGTTCTCATCTTCCAGTTTACACGGTCTGGCGCCATGCTACATAGCCGACGACATACGTCGCGACGCCGACACCAACCGCCGGTGCCTGCGCTCATCATCGTCAGATCTACTGACTGTCAGATCAATGACTGGTAACCATGGGCGACCGTGCCTTTCCGGTCGCCAGCAGCCAACTATGGAACACTCTGCCGCATGACGTCACCTCTGTTCCCGCACTGCCTGTTTTCTGCAACCTTTTAAAGTCACACTTATTTAAATTTTCCTTTCCTCTCAACTGATTTTTCTCACACTTTTTATCAGGTTTCTACAGTGGTTTAGCAGTTTCTAGAAACATTAGGCCACTCTAAAAGAACTTGTATGTATGTATGCATATCTGTATGTATATCAGATTGGTTGAGCTAGTTTACAGAGATAAGAGCAGATGTTCTTTGGAAATGCAAAGAAAGCCATTAGAAATTAAAACAAAAACTTTGTTGAAATTCCTAAATCATCTGACATATCTGACATCACAATCTTTAAAAAATTCTCAAGAAAGTTTAAAAAATGTGACTCTTAACCTGTCACTTAAATAAACTAGCAACTACATGTAGTTGGGTACCGGTAGCTGATTAAGCGTTTCTGGAACAACAAACCAAAGGACCTACATGCCAGCTAAGCACAGTGCACTCGTCGCATACCCCTACTACACATATGATTACTACAAGCACTAGTAGTAGTAATTGCTACTTACGCGTCAATGACAGACTTGTTATACAGTTCTCCTTCAGGCCAGCTAAGCAGAGCGTACTCGTCTCGCGTGATGGTTGACAGCGAACTGTCGGCAAGAACACTGACAATGTGCGACACTACGACGAACGTGACAACCTCGCCAGCGACACGCGACATTGTGCTGACAGCATTCTGCTGAGCCTGGACACATAAGCACCTGCAACTACTACTCATACTGGACGTTTGGTAGCTCAGTGACTGAAAGGTCTTGAGCTCAACTTCCAACATGTTTGCAATGAAGCAATAAACAACTATGGTCAGATTGTACACATCTACATGCCTTTGCAGACGTGCAGTTAATTTCCCTGTTAATATCAAACTCGTAACTTTCATGTTGCAGTTTGAACTTCAGAGAATAAGACAGGCAAATGGATACACAGACAGACAGCTCTGTGACAGCACAGGTGACTGCTGATGTTACTGATGCGTTTAGTAACACACAGACAGACAAAGAGCAGAGATGTGCGGATCTAAAATTTTTAGTCCGCGTCAGTCCGTGGATTTTGACCACAAATCCATGTCCATTCGCATCCACAACAGGACTGAAATATTGGATCCGCTGTCAAGTCCGCGTCCACACTGAATATACGCCTAGCTTTTAGTACATTAACGTACCCATTAGTCAGTAAGTGACAAAATAAGTAAATAATGGCAGTAAATGGCTTTGTAATACATTTTGCTAAGCAAGATAGATATTAAACATGCTTTCCAAAGTCCATTAGCAGTCACTGGGAAAAAACATGTCACGGAGCAGTATCCACGTCAGTCCGCATCTGCAAATTTTGTCTATTTTTGTATCCGCTGTCAGACCGCATCTGCACAAAGTCCTGCAAATCTGCATCCGCAGATGCGTCCACAGTCCACATATCTCTGACAAAGATACAGCTAGACAGACAGACAGACGGACAGACCTGCGAGAGTGCAGATGACACTGTGAGTTGGCTGACGATGTTACTGATGTGTTTAGTAACGAGTGCAGCAGCGTCAACATGTAGCAGTGCCACAGAGTCTGTCCAAGCATCACTCACAGCCGATACTACAACACAAGTGTAGCAGTAGTGTGAGTAGTAGTAGAAAAGCAATAGAATCGCTGCAGGCTGGCCATCAAAAATTTTTCCAAAATGGCTGCCACCCACCATCTTGAATTTGGTTCAACCGAAAGTAGCTCCATTCCACCTGCTGACCCCGAGTACCCAACCCTGAAACCAAATTAAAAAATGGACAGGATGACCGATTGCTAACATCTTTCAAGAAGCATCCACATTCATTATACTTACAATTTTTGCTATGCTTGGAACGTAGCATGCACAGAGTAAAAATTTAGTTGGCAAACAATTTCACCTAATGCTGACTGGAAAAATATTCACATATTCACATACCAATGGCTGGGTGGTGGGCATCAAAGAGTGTTTCCAGAGCAATCGCCTCTGCAACTGGTGCCTCAACGCTAGGCACAGCAGTGATGACAGCAAATGCACTGGCTATGATATGATGATCAGTTGCTTTTTCCACTGATGACGACGTGTTCTCCTTACAGCACAACAACAACAACAAATACTACTACTACTACTACTACTAGTTCTTGTGTGTTACGTTTTTGTAATGTCACAATCAAATCTTTTGCCTGCAATACCAATAAACATTCATACATACAATTCATACTAATACACTGGCCCTGATACAATTGTACACCAACTGATCAGTCAAATTGTCTACCAATCAGAAAGCTGTACTGTTCTGCCAGAAATGATCATCCAAAAACTAAAAGCAGACTCTAGATCGCGACCAGAATCGGATCAGCTCCTCCAGCGTCCACGCAAAACTTTTTCAAAAAATTGCACCAAAATCTGTTCACAACTTTTCGAGTTATCCAGCAGAAAAACAGACAGACAGACAAACATAAAAAGAGATGGACAGCAGACAGACAGAGAGAGGGATGAACAGACAACAGAGTTGTTAATATTGCATTATTGCAAAAAGCATTGCAAGACTTTTTATGCATGAAAGCAGCTACTGCTTTCAGCGCGTCCCAGCCATCGCAATTCTGTCTGTCTGTCTGTTCGTCCGTCTGTATGTCACACGGGTGGATCAGTCAAAAACGGTGCAAGCTAGGATCACCAAATCTTCACCGTCGGCTGCCTGGAAGACTCTAGTTTCTGGAACCGTAATGCTTTTTCACAAATTCGAAGGGGGTCACCCTGAACAAGGGCACTAAATGAGAGAGGGGTGGGTAATATTTGCGATTTACGGCCAATAAGTCGCTGTATCTCAGTAACGGTGCAAGATAGGGCCTAGGTGACCATTAATCACTAATAGGAAGTTGTATACTGGCTCTCGATTGGCACAGAATTCAATGACCTTGAATGACCTTGAACGCCAAAATACTAATACAATATGGGTTTCATGGATTGGATTTTTTTTGGCGATTTCGGGCTGCAACACAAGTCTATATCATTCACAAAGTGGCGCCACGCCACTATAGTTATGCGATCCAGATAGAGAATTTGGTGTCTGTATATTAACTTAGTGTGAATACCCCAATTTTCAGCTAAACTACTGAACCGGTTGCAATTACCCGGGTACCCAGACCCAAACTTTGATGCAAGTAAAGCAAAAAACTATGATGAAGTCACATGTACACATATAATTATCCAACATTTTTTCACAAAGTTACGTTTTCACATAAACGTCTATATTGCATCTGTTATACCAAACATTCAAGGAAAATGGCTGAAGTTGAAACTCCCTTGCAGTACTGAATTTCACCAAAAAAGTTGCAAGTAGTGAGATTTTCACCAGTTTCATCAGTAAGCAGTGCAAAGAAAGGGGTACCAATTACCCGGATTTGGAATCGGGTGATGAATTTTGGAGCTGAGTCCGGGTACCCAGTTTCTGGTACAAATCACTATCAAATAGTATGTAATCAACCCAAAATGTAGAAAAGTTGTAAATAGTGGCAAATATCACAAACTGACTTGGGGGGAGCGAACAGTGGAGTATTGCAAAACTATAGTACTGCAATAGTTTTGCAATACTGGCCTGGAAAAGTATTGCAATCCGCAGAGTATTGCTACTGCTATTGCAATACTTTTTGCCAGTATTGCTATCAACCCTAACAGACAAACAGTCAAACTGACAGATCTTCTCAAATAACATCCTTCATTGGGAGGGGATAAATATTAACAATTTTGACTCACGAATAAGATACAATACACAAACTAAAAAAACTGAAAATGTTTTACATAGAAATGAAATGAGACAAACTGGAAAATGGAAGTACTGTCATGTAAGCTACGAACACAGCTTTAACGCAAAGGTGTAAAAAGAGCAAAATAGACAGACCTTCAAAGTGATTAGAAATCGCCTGAATTCCTGAATGAATGCCAGTGACATCTGTGAACCACCAAGTGAACTGATCATCTTAGAGACACGTCGATGAGCGACGGACCGAACTGCGTAGGTCCGGTGTGTCAGACAGTGTAGTAGTATTTTGTAGTACATCCTGCGACAACGACGACAACAACAACACTACAAGTACAAATACTACTACACTGAGGGATAGAAAAAACTGAGCAAGTCTTAAACAGTGTGTGCCATGTGAAATAAATCGTAACGTAAATGTGTAAAGTCCATCTCGATAAACAATGCCCAAACAGCAGCGCTGATCTCCGTTTCCTTAGCATTCAGCCAGACACCAGCTTGCGCGAGTGCCTAAGTTGGTGGCGTAGCATAGTGGTTAGAACGTCGGTCCTGGCCGGCAGACTTTCCTTATCCTGCGCTAGACTGATGGATGGCTGCTTGACCACTTTGTGGGTACGGCGTCCGCTGTCAGTCAACCAACAAGGCCAACTCA
>Ga0209367_1000585_pt1 | contig 37927 bp, 23 predicted proteins | sample WorMetLIZISLAND2_FD_187412 | JGI IMG/M metagenome (GOLD analysis project Ga0209367, IMG submission 187412) | Marine gutless worms symbiont microbial communities from Max Planck institute for Marine Microbiology, Germany - Olavius geniculatus... ...
GCAGAACTAGAACTGACTTTTTCCATTCTGTAGGCGCGATACCCGTCTTCCACGCTTTGTTACACAGCTGGTGTATTTCTTCAATCAAGTGTGGTCCGCCGTGTTTGATCATTTCGCCTGTTATCCTGTCATTTCCTGGACTTTTTATAGGCCTTATGATCGTGCTAAATGAGCAAGTCAAACAAGCTGCAATTTCATAGTTCAAGCCGGCAAGTAGCAACTATCTAATAGTTCGATCTACATTAGCGTGAATTTTACACTTTTTATGCGCGGTTCTGAATAGATGAGAAAAGTTTACATTCTAACGTTTAATTTTAATCGACTAACTTAAGTGCGCAGCCCTGATAACAGGTTTAATCAATTTCGTAGGAATTTTTCACCAGTCGAGCTCACTATGCGTTATGCTGTCACTGTGTTGACGTTGTCGTTGTCAATGTGTTTCTTTAGCTTGACGACATCAGCGTTCACATTGACCTGTCACACAGGCGTAATCATCATTAACTCTTCATCAACGTCTTTCTGCGGCCGATGGCGAAAGTGATGACAATACGTATATTTCTAGGAACAGTAGGCCAAAGTCAACCAGTGCGTTTATGTCGCAGCGACTTTGAATTTCTTAGTCGAACTCTTATGACACGATACTTTAAGTGACCGGATACTTTCACATTACATTTGCATTCAGAAACTGGTGATAACCAGATTAATCTAGCTATATAGAATGATAAAAAAACTTTATACAACTGCACAGTATAAAAATTTAAAGAAACAGTCAAGAGTACGCAACATTAGAAAATAATATCTTACAAGTTAATGCAGCGAAATGTTGTAGTATGTAGCCTATGACTAATAATATGACTAATTAGACTAATAATTATTGAAAGTTTTCTGCAGACTGCGCCGGTGATACAGATTTTGAGCAAAACATGTCAGACCAATGTCGACATATTGCGCGGCCGTCCTCCTAAGTAGCTGCATACAACAGCTGCTTTTAATCAAAAAGTCCACTTTTGCGCGGCTTGCTCGTAAACTGACACGATGTACTGTAATGTCACATATTAGTTACTCCAGTACAGAAGAGCACTGACGCCAATTTCGTGTTTTTTTCTGTTTTCGAGTTAGCCGCGCGGGACAGACACAGACAAGTAAACAAACGGACGAGCAGGACGCGTATTACGGTCTGTGAAAAGAGCCGCACAAAATAAATCAAATATTGACAAGTATGCATAATGGTGGCTTGGCTTTTCTTTCGGTGAATTGCCTACTATAATATATACAATGATATTTTGCTCGCAGATACACAGATTAGGTGAAGAATTTGAATAAGTGAGTGCTAAACGAACACTCCTTAGACAGTGATTTGACAAGCTTATTCCACGCTGTCCGATCGGACAGTCGTGTAATTAGGTCACGCGCATGAATGCATCCGCTGTTATCGACACGTTATCCCACGGTAGACAGCGCAGTAGGCAAAGACAGTGCAAATACTGCGTCGTATAAAAACAAATAACTTTAGCACGACGGAAGCAGTCGAATTATTTTTCAAGCACCATTGACCTTTATCCAGAATTTTCCGCTATTTGTCTAATTATTCGTGCCGGCGCAGCTGTGCGTGCGTGGTTACTGGACGCCTACAATTTCATCACGTGCGTTTCTCTCATCAGCTTCCACCCACCCGCTAGCCTCACTCTTCTTGTCTTATCCCCGCTGCCCGTAGCCATGGAAACGGCTGCCGGTGCAGGCCAGGCGCCGCATCGTTCGGCTGATCATTTGTCGCAAACGAGGCAGCGGTGCCGGCGAATAGGGATAATAAGGTGTATTGTATCATCAGGTGTGCGTCGTTAGACTAGTAGCTTCATCCGCCTCTAGCCTGTATATGTCACCTGTTCACCTACGTGTCGTCACTCAATGATGATCACTACTATGAGGACAGTTTTAATGCTCGCTGTCTCATCTCGTCGATAGGGATTCTCGGAGCCGTCAGTCGCAGGAAATCGTGAATAAGGCGTCAGCGGGTAGTCGCAGTTATTCGGATCGCGTGCGGGCGCCAACGCTTGCTGTGCGCTTTGCACGCCGAGATCGTTTTCGTCGTACGCCGATCTCGTTGTTGGTAGCTTTTGCCGAACCGACAACGATGGGAAACGGATCTTCAGTTGATCCATGCAAAACCGTTTTCGTTGAAATCAACGGAAAGAAGGAAAAAGTACGTATGAAATCTTTATTTAATTTGGCTTTTCTTGTGTTTTCAAACGTCGCATCTTACAAAGACGAAAAAACAGCTCAGTGCAAACGTTTATAGGTTATTAATGTAAACAAAACCTGTTAATTTTTTTTAACAACATTATTACGATCGCTACAGGTAAACGAACGAAAGCTTGGAGATTTAAAAAAATCCAAAAGATTATATTTTATATTACAAAGTTCAAACTTTGCCGTCACACAGTCATCAGCAGTATTGATTGCAATAAAATAGTTCGCCGTTTCCAACTTCAACATGACACCAGCATCAGAGAATTTTCGAACGTACGCGTAAACTGCAATACGTAAATACTAAGTACAGCACACAGTTGCTTAAGCCCCGGTCACACTTAGCCGACTTGAAGCCCGAGCTCTCCCGACCAGTGCAAAGTCGGTGGGAGGTCAGGAAAGGTCGGTGGCAAGTCTTTCAAGGTCGTGAGTGGTTGGTGAACTCGGTCGAGGTGTTCCCGACTGTTTTGAACGGTTCAAAATAGTCGGGAGTGATCGGAAATAAAATGCGGTCGTGTGGAGGACGTTATGAGGTCGTCAAAGGTCGTTTGTCGTGTGGTAGTCGTGAACAAGTCGGTGGAAGTCGTACGTTGTCGGGAAATATTTAGGACGGCCAAGGTAGCCGACTTCTTAACGACTTACTAACGACATACTTACGCCTTGTCCCGCCTACTGACGACCCATCAGCGACTATCTACGTCATAGTACGAGCTTTCCAGTCCTGTCTGGGACTCCATAACGACCACTCACGACTTTTGCACGTCTCCACTACGACTGTCAGCCATCGACCATAAATACTGGGCATTTCGCGTGGCTTGTCATTAATGACGTGTAGGCTTAATGTATAGATGCAAGCTTAATAAACGTTTTTTACTTTTTTTATATTTTGCTTTCTTTTTTACCTTTTGTAAAGTTTTTTAACGTTTTTTATTTATAAAATTTTCATTAAAAAATTTATCAAGTTGTTGGAAAAGCAATTTTAAAACCACAAAAAAATTTCATATGCCATGGATGTGGTAATTTACTTAGTCTAGTGATACATGGTCTTATGACTATACAGTTGATTTAAATTTTAACTCTGTTTCCAGCTATGCTGAACCTACAGCATTAGACATTAGGTTGAACAAATAAGAGCTGCCGTTTTTTATTCAGCGTTTTAAAACTTTTTTTATGTCATTGTGCTACAAACATACAGATGCTCAACTAAAAAATAGACTGGAACAACAATAATCATATCATTCATATGCAGAACATAAAATGACTAACACTATAGCTATTGAGCTACCAAATACAGTTGCGAAGATTACATACGGTGGTAAAAATGGTCATAGTTATGGTGAAATAAGTAACCTTCCGATTGTCGGCGTTTTGAAGCTTAAAAACAAAATTTTTCTGTTAATAATAACAACATGTAACGTAAAACTCACTACTAATGCCCAGCTCTTCTGCTTTCTGGTTTCATTTTGCATCTTTATCACATTTGTTTTTGAATCCTTTGAGACTTTTGTCATAAAATGGTGGGTTCGATTTAATCCATTCCAGTATTCCCCCTGTGAATGCATGCAACGTCCACTGTGGCAGAAAAATCATCGCAGCATCGCGCCGTTTTCTTACGACAGCACGGTTTTTTGCAATGCTGTTGATGCCGCTGCTTAGAGGATGACATGGTAAACCTACTTAGTCTGTGCAATTTTGTTCGAACATGTACTTTCTGCACTTTCGGCCGTCCGCGTTTCGCCACACTATCGCTAATAGTAATGTTTGCAATCAGCCATTATGATTTCGTTTTTATGAATAATGGCTAGGTGCGTGTTTTATTACAGCTTACACAATCGACCGTCCATTTTTAACTTAGGCTTTATGCGTTGACGCAAACTATGACAGCGCGATGGTTTGATTCGACAAATGCCGAGTGGCGTGCACCGGATGAGTTATGTAGGCAATATCACATCAACTGCTCGGTAACAGCTGTTCTACGAAAACGCATTTCGAAGCATTACGAACCAGCGGAAATGGGGTTGTAAAAACTGGATTAAAATCAAATCTGCTGCAAAAACAAACGCGAAAGAGTGTATCGCAGTTTTACAACTCAACCCAGGGCCCATAACGATGTCACAGTTTTTAAAGGTAGGCAGTTCACTGTTGTCGTTGAAAAACACTTTTGTGTGCCATTTTTAAAAATTCTATTATGTTTTGTGTACTACTTTTTATGTGTATTTCTGTGTATTTCTGTTTGTGTACTGCTCTACGGTGTAATAATGAATGAATAAATAAATATAATACGTTATAATGCAGCAAAGTCTCTTCTGTCTCGTTTATGCTTGGGCATGCGTGCTGGCTGCGACAAACTGTTTAATGTTCAACGCTACATACGCTGTTTGCTGAATCTTCTTTGGGACGTCAACAAACGTTGGGATGTTTCACGTAAAATCCAGCATTCAGATGATAATAAGCCTTAGCACCTCTGTTGGTATGACGGACTTATCTAGATTCTAGACACATCCCCGGTTAAGCTCACAGGATGGGTGGACGTACGTAAAGTTTTCGTACATGGTTTGCTGCGCTTTCGAAAAGTTTCTTTTTACGCTTTTACGACATTAGTTAATTGATTCGTTGCGTTTTCGTAATACAATTTCGGTAACTCGGTTAATCACTGCCCTTTTCGCAGTAACTGCGATAATTGAATTCGGTTTTACCATTGCCGTGTCATACTTTATAATACTTACGTAGGCGCTATTGCTCTTGCTATTCTTGTCTTGCGTACACGTACATACGAATATTGTGTCAATCGCTGGTTTAGAAGACACACGTGTCTGAGAATATAAGTGACTAATTTGATTTGTTCTGTTGCAGATCGTTTTTAATCGATACTGCAACTCGCAAGACATCGTGGAGTTACTGGCACAGGCGGCAGGTATCAACAGGTAAGCGTGCGTGTCAATTAACGCAAGACAGCACAGACCTATAGATAGAGCCTTGCTGCAGCGGCTGATAGAAATTAGTGTACACATCGAAGGGTGCTCGAAATGCATTACGTGTTACCTTTAAGCCTGGATGCACGGTATATTTGCAACAGGGTGCACAGTGTAAAAGAGACAATCACATAATACTGCAATATTAGTGAACACTAAAATAATGACAGTGACAGCTTGTTTGGGAATTTGTGCGTTTGGGATTTCTGTTAAAAATTAAATTCCCCTTTCTAATTCCCTTCCCTTTCCCTTTACCTTCCATTTCTTTTCTTCTTCCTCTTTCTCTTTCTCTTTCTTTCCCACTTTCCTTTTCCTTTCCTTCCCCTCCCCTTTTCTTTCTCTTTTTATTTTTCCGTCTTTTTTGTGTCCAGGTCCGTGCGTCCAATATTTGAGGCGCAATATCTCCATAACGGTGCCAGATGGCCGCATGGTCACCATGGACACGGATAGAAAGTCGACCACCGGGAGTCGAATGGTCACGTGACCGATGACGTCACATGACCCCAAAACGTCAAAGTCGTGACACCATTATATTTGAGGCGCCATATCTCCGTAACGGTGCCAGATGGACCCGTTGTCACCATGGACCACGGATAGGAACCCCTGGGAGTCGAATGGTCACGTGACCGATGACGTCGTGTGATCCCAAAAAATCAAGGTCGTGACCCTATTATCTTTGAGGCGCCATATCTCCACAACGGTGCCAGATAGACGCATGGTGACGATGGACCATTTACAGTAAAGCGCTGGTGACGAATTGAATGGCCTTGTGACTGACGACGTTAATTGTTCAGTTATAATAATAGCGAAGGATGACAGTAACGTTGCTGCTGTACAAATTAAAATTAAACTTTTTGATTTTTTTTCCTACCAGTTTAAACAGCTCACTGATTATATTTATAGGGACATATACTGTAAACTATCGAAATGCATTGGACAGACTCCGTGTTCGTATGAACATTATCTTGTTCATAAAAGTTTTTAAAAACGTTTTTAAAATATTTTTTTACGTTTTTTAATGTTTTTGGTCCTATTTTTAATGTTTCGTTTTTTGTTCTTATTAAAACATAAACGTACAAAATTACAAATACGATGCATTTCTCATGGGCAAATTGCGTTTAGTCCTGTTTTTGATCTGTACCATAATCACGGTTACATAATAACATTCAGTACATTCCGGTCTTCAGTCTTCACAAATGGTAGGTTTTTGTTTTTTAACATGTTATTCTGCTAAATGCAGTTTAGCGTTTTTATGTATTTTTTACATATTTTAAAGTAAAAAACATGTTTTCTAAAATGTTTTTTATTTGCAAATCAATGTTTTTAACATTTATGAAAATATTTATACGAGAAACTATTAAAATCCCATTTTGCTTTTCAAAGTTACAATCTATAATGCTGTGAATGTTTTTCGCTTTTTGTTCAATTTAATGCTTATTTTATGTGTTTCGATTTCATTAGGTAGTGCAAAAGCACATGTTGGGTGAGGTGGTCATTTGATGGTTAGTTGTGTCGTGATAGTACTTGTACCAAAAGTTGTTAAAATTTGCTAATCATTTACGAGTTACGATCGATATATTTTGGTGTGTTTTTTATGCCCCAAAGTGTAGTTACTCTGAGTTTGCAAAAGTAAATAAAAGCAATAATGTAAGTACGAGCGTGTATGATCTGAGCCAGTTTCGCACGACTTACGATTTCATTATCTGCAGTTATCTGTGACCCTCTGGCCTTTCTGTCCAGCCCATACACTGTTTTAAATGAAGTGTCATCTCCTTTTAGTGGCAAATCAAAAAATATATATGCATACATATACAAAATGATCACTGTCATGATACTGCGTGATAAAATATTTACTTGCACATTTGCATTATTATCGGCAAGTTACAGTTTGTTAGGAATTAGGCACATATTGTATGTCACAGTTATGGTTTTGGTTGTAAAACTATTTCAATGTCTGTGTTGTTGACGTATTCGCCGCTGTACAGCAGGTCTTCGGTGATTACGTTGCGGAACTCCGACGGGGCGCTCGTAACAATATCGCCCAGCATGCCGTCGAACATCGACACGTAAGCCGCATCGCGTCGTGCACTGTTAGCGGCGTCATGGTGAAAAAAACAGGGCAGGAAGTTGTGATTTTTCTATAGACAGCTGGAAATTTCCGACAGAAAAAATTATGGTTGCTCAACAGTTTAATTATGCTCTTAAGTTTTCCCAAAACAAGGGATAAGCGGTTTTAAATGTTGTATTTTTTTGCAAAACAATTTTCCGACAGGCTGAAATTAAGAAAGGAGACAACAATTGCCCCGTCTCGTGCCTCGACGCCACATAAGACTGTTACGTCTTTTTTACCATTACAATAGGTATCCGGCTATTGTCGTCTGCTTTCATTGCTCTTTGACTAAATTACAGTAAAATCTATAGAGTTGCGCAGAAATTTTAGTTTTGTGACGAAAACGTGATTGCGTGCGATGCATAAATGTTGCAGCTGCAGATTAATCACATTTCGGGTGTTTGGTTGTTTTTAACTGCACCATGTAGGCCTACTGTCACCAGCTATTTTATTAAACTTGTTGGTTGTGTTTAACTTTTATTTCGTTATTAATTATCAACAAGATGCACTTAGATTTAACATTAGCCTATGTTAGGCCTACGTTGTTGGGGGATCGCACTGGCTAAATGTACGTCTGTTGGTAAAATGATACAAAAATCATTGTACAAATTTTTGCTTGTTTTACAGGAAACCATACAAACTGACGTCAAAAGAATCGAAGAAAGAACCAGATAGTAAGTATTGTATTATTTTTAAGATGCGCATTTCGCCGTATTTAAACTAAAAGTTATTTTGAGTTTGCACCAATGACACTTGCCTGCTTGCATCAAAGGTCTATTTGCAAAGACGGGTAAATTTAGCAAGTAATGTAATTTTATCACCGATTACAAATTACTCATTAGAAAATAAATTAATTGCAAATTACTTTGTATACAGCTTGACAAATTACAAATTACAAATCAGTAATTTAAAATGACATCGAATTACAAATTAGACTTGTAGCCTATTATGTAACGTGCGTTGGTCGGACGTGTGGTCAGTAGTCAATACGAAAAGAAAACAGTAAGAAAAAGTTAATTAAAATAAAACTTTAAATAATTAAAATAGAAGTACTGTTATGTGAAATCGGAAAATTAAAAAAGAAAAAAAGAAAAATAACTCCTACTATAAAAATACTAATATAAAAAAATATTGCAAGCAATTGCAGATGTCTATGAAATGAATCCGAAGGGATGCCTGACGTCTATGGAGAGTGGGATTTGAGAAAGAAAAAATTTTGAGATTGGATTTCAAGAATGATGGGATGATGGATGAAAATATTGGTGATGATAAAATTGATGACATTGGTGAGGTGAGATGATCATGTAAGAATGATGAATCAGAAAAAGGCAAATCAAGACGTGGCTGACGAAGTGAGTGAGGAGGTAGATTTCAGAGATGAAATGATGCGTAGCGAAAAGAACGACTGGTAATTTTAGGGACGCTACGTTTTGCAGTTTTGCTTGCAGGAGTGAGCGAGAATAGCCAGATGCTGCAGAGCGTTCTAACGCAGGTGTCAGATCATTTCAACAGGTACATAATTTCAAACTTGTTTCATCACGATATGCATATGTCGTTGAAACATTAAAAACAGACCACATTAACTTATGAGTAGTATGATTGTAAACGTTAACGCTACCTTGTTAAAGTAGGCCAACGGGATACAGATATTGGGTGTTTACACGATCCAGCAAACGTCCAGCATTAGCACGTGTATTATGAATATATTTGCTGGAAGTTTTCTGGACGTTTGCTGGATCGTGTAAACACCCCATTAGGCCTTATATTGGCGAGGCGTCCAAATGCGTCTCTCTGTCCATTAATTAAATGCGGCGAGACCTGCAGCGTTAGGCCCCCTACCTCATATTTTCTGTTGCGAATCTTTTCTACATGCACCAAGCTAAGTTAGCTAACAGGCCACTGCGCGTGTGCATGTCTTAGCTGTTGCGAGTTTATAAACTGAAATAATTGTAAAAAAAATTACGCTCTTTGATGTTCTGATGCAAACTGTGGTACAGCGCGTTCAAGGTGGAGGAGTTACAAACGGAGCTCAGTGACAGATTGCACCAGCTCGAGAGAAAAATAGAAAGTAAGTTCTTCTTGTCTTCGCTATGGCCGTATGCTTTTGTTCGGTCCCAAAACAACACGCATGACAATAAGATGAGGAAAAAAAACAAAAAGAAGAAAATTAAAAAAACACGAACAACTTTTTTATTTCCGATATATCTGTTCGTGACTTTTGTGGTAATGACGTCCTTCATTAGGCAGTGACACGTTATTTTATTACTTTTTAAAGTTAACTGAAGTAATAATAGAAACAATAGCAGTAATAATAGCATCGATACTATAATAGCATCGATACTACTACTACTACAATAACGAGTCAGCTATATCCAGTTCACTGAAAATTACAGCCATCTCCGATGAAGCTCACGAGGGTTTATTTTTGTCCAGCGGCAAAGAACAATAATATTATAGTAACGTATAACTAAGACAACAGATTTTAATTGCACACCTTTCTTCAATGTTTAAAAATGGTGTGCAATTATTGCAGTAAAGAAAAAGATGAACTGCAATTAGTTCTGCTTGCTGCCAGTGCACTAGTTGTTGTAGACACGGGGAAGAAATCTTTTAGCTTGTTAAGACTTATCAGCGGTAAGTGGTAAAACATGAGTGGTTAATTAGCTGCTGCTTATAATGACATTGAATACTCACTCACTCGATCAATATTACGACATAAACTGATACACTGGCCAGCCATGGAAAGCGGCCACAAACACGATAATTAACTCAAACCCGCCAGCGATCGAAGAATCTGGTTGATAAAGAAAGGGCTTCTTCTGGTCTTAACGATGCGTATTAGGCCTAAATGCTCAGCATAGGCCTACGTTTTGAATCACGGCGATCCGTGCTGCAGATCACCTGAGGCGTCTGAACAGCACTGCAGTAACCACAAAGCACACAAATGCTTTTAGTCGTAGTGCCGTGCCTAAGGATCTAAGAATGCGACGCTCAGCCTAGGTAGCCCTGCGAGCCGTGCCGTGTGATATTGACCACGTGCCTGCTGACGTCATTCGACGGCGATCTATGATTAACGTCGACGTAGTCACGTGATCGGTTTCCATGGAAACCCAATACACAACCCGTGCGCCTGTCTGTCTCCGCATCTTCATCATCATTAATTACTCGTTGCCAGTAAAGCAAACAGAATCTGAGAGACAGCTAAAACAGCATAATGCACATGTTCGACGTCGGTGCAATGTTTGCATCTAAAATGATTTGCGTTCGTCCATCTTCAATGATCGTTTTAACGCCTGATGCACTTTATGCTCTTTGTTTGTAAGAAATGAAGTATATATTATATATAATATTGTCTAATTGTCAGCCATTTTGTCTTTTCGTTCGTTTTAAAGTTGGTGTAGATCTAAACGTAACGTACGAATAATTAGCCCATCTTTGGGTCTTCCTTCCTCGAAACTATTAAGACGTACTTTCAAAGAATGCATTGCCCACTTGTATACTTATTTTTGCTAGCGTGACGTAGCCCGTTATCATAATTGTGAACATGAAAAGTAGCATCGCGCGGTGGTATGTTAACTGCGACGGTAAGACACTGTTGGTTTGTTGCGTTAGTAGATAGCTTGAGAGCGATTGAAATCGAGAAGTGCAAGAAAGACATCGCTGACATTCGTCGGCAGATGTACACAGCTCAGAAGAAATCGCTAGACTACGCAATAAGGTGATATCGCAGAGATTATGAGTTTAATTTGATGAGTTTAATTTGTTTTTCATCTATTTTTACATCTTATAACTTATTATACATTGTTACATTGTTCGCAATGGGACTACGGCCTTTGCTATGCTATGTTCTTCCCTAAAAGTGCATCGGCCGTGCACATGCGAATTGAGTCCCAACTTTTTTCTGCATTTTCTGCGCGAAATATAACATAAATCAGTGTCGGGTGGTAGGTAACACTGTGTCAGATTCATACGCAGGTGATGGGTTTCTATGAAAAGCTGTACGTGCTTTTAATCTACAACTGTAAACAAACGCGCTTTTGCCTGTTTTCCACTGTTTATTTTCACTATCCCGGCGATCGTCTTTTCGCCATTTTATTGCTACCGTTTGGTCGGATTGCAGAATGATGCTGTTGGAGAGTTATTTAGATTCAGATGCAGTTGCTGCTATTAAGATTACTAAAGCATTATGTGAATCGTAGGTTCTAGTTTTACTAGACTTTGTTGCTCACGATTGTCTACTTTACTCTCAATTATTGCTTTTAATAGTTATTTGACAGTTATTTTTGTTTATCCATACAATTGCAGTTGGAATTTTTGCTTATATTAGTATGTAACTATGGTACTGGATATTCGTTTTCTGAATTTTTTACTGTAAATTAAATGAATTCTTTTCTTTTTGCTGCAAGCTTGACACCGTTTTGGTTTGATGTTGACAGTCCCGATCCGCCTGCCGATGACAAAGCAGTCGTGAAGCTGAAATCAAAGTCGATTCCAACATTTCAAAAGGTACAAAAATCTAGCTGTAGCTATGGGAAGCCAACCGTACTAGTAGTAGACAGTAGATGCTTATCACTCACACTCTGCCATGCATGTTGATGCATTTAGTGTTTTATTTACTTATTTAATATTCGAAAAAGTACTACTGCCGGGACACCGGCTGCAGTAAACAATCAACAACCTGTTTCCACAAACAGGTACGGGCGGAAACTGCGTTGCAAATTGTGGCCAAATCGCTGCAGATAATGACTTGTTACTATTGACAATCTATAAGAACTTATCAACGCCTATCCTACGGTAATATCGTCTAGTAAAAATTTCGTGTAAATTGATTATTATCTGAGTGAAATATGAAAGAAAAAAATGGTGCTTTTTATGAAACACCGCATTGTGATAACAACAATGTTTTATAATAGAGTTAGATAACCGGAAGAATCGGTATAAGACATCATAAGTAGGCTATATGATGGAAAATTATTATTATTATTGATTGCCACAGTATACGCTGTCGGAGGAGACGATCAGTTATCTGAAACAGCCGACTTTTGACATTTGGCATTGGGAAACAAACGAGGTTGGCATTAACACTGTAATTTACATCGAGAACTAAATTAAATGTATATACTACAGATGAATGTTTGTCTTTTTAACTTGCAATAAATTTTTAAAATTTAAATTTATACCAGACACTGCTCAGATTGTTTCTCAAAACAGGCTATAGTAAAATGACATCAAACAAAATGTGAGATACAAAATATTTTGTACTGCAACTTTGTGACTAACTGTTTGTAAATACAATTTAGCATGTTCGAAAAAGATCTAACAATATGCAACATTTCGAAGTTGTTTGGGCAAGACATTTTACAGCGTAAATGTTAATATAATTTCTGCAGATGAATAAGTTTCCATGCAATTATATGCTTTATGATGATAAATATGTACGTTGTGATTGTGAGTGTTATTACTGTTAATCTACAGTATTATTGCTGCTACTACTGCTACTATTACTACTAATAATAATGACATTAAGCTTGTTAATACTGTTGTACGAATGTGCATTTTAGATGTTAAGCTTGCTGGAGCATATGTATACAAATCTTGGTTTTGTGCGAGAATTCAACATTAATCCAATTACCTTAAAACGATGGCTGGTCAGTAAGATTTCGTTTTGTAGCTTAGATATTTTAGTGCTTTTTAGCTTGGTTTCTAACTACTCTGTCGCTATATCAACGTGTTTTGTTTCACTTTATCAACGTGTTTCGTTAATAACAGGTTAAACTTGGCGCACTGTTAGTTTTACTTTGATGACGACTATTTAAACATTAAATTACAATCTAATTCCTTGAAACTGTGGTCTTCAGTGTTGCTAGTTCGTTATTTCTTTGCTTTATTTACTTGTTGTCGTAGGACCTAAATTTAAAAGCAGGCACAAATAAAGTCCTTTAGGGAGATGACAGTGAAGATGTTGTAATGTAACTTGCGTCGCTTTGATAGGGCACGCCTGCGCACGGACCCAGCGCACGACAGACAGACAGACAAGCCGTAGCTCGCGACACTGCACGCTCTGAAGCGTAGCGCGGACGTTGTCTGTACGACACAAGCCGTGCTACAGACTGCAGACAAATAGCAAACGCAGAGATGCAGTCAGCCACAGATACCGTGTCTGACAACAAGGGTCGCTTATAGCTTGCAGCGTCGCGAGCTAACGTACGGACAGACAGATCCATAGACGCCGCGATCATAGATAGGCTTATTGCAGCACTGTGCAATAACTGCGCTGATTACTGACGTTCCGTAAAAGCTAAAATTTAGATACATTGAGAGCAAAACGTTCCATTCATTTTGAAGGCGACTTTCTGTTAGTTTTTCGTGTCGTATTCATTGTGTTTCTAGTTTATAAACCATGAATACGTTTTTATAATAATAAGTAAATAATGTAGGCTATAAAGTAAATCGCCAGAGGGCACCTGCTCCGCGCATGTATGTGTTTGTGTCGATAGCTGTGCGTACAGGAGAACTATCGAAACAATCCGTTCCACAACTTCCGTCACTGCTTCTGCGTCACTCAGATGATGTATGGCTTCATACACATGTGTGGCCTGATAGACCGGCTGACCATCGAGGACATGGCTATCCTCATCACAGCCTGCGTCTGTCACGACCTTGACCACCCCGGATACAACAACACGTAAGCTCGCCACCATTCATCCCTACTGCCGAACTCCAGCACTGCCCAGATGTTGTATTTTGGAGACAAAAAATACATGTACTGACAAAAATATTCCGACAGGCTAAAACTTAGTTTTGTTCTATTTTAGCTTTTTCACTTGTTTCCGAATTAGAAGCCCGAATGGGATAGACGGAGAGACGGACGGACGAAATTTGTAATGCGGCCCATTAGGAAGGCTGCGCAATACAAGAAATTTGCTGAGCGCACTGAACTTTTGAGCAAATTTCTGGTGATTCGGCATTTCAACGATCCAAGTAATAAACAATCCGTATAAACTAGTTTCTGATTTTTGACAGACTGTTCCGCTTTGAAATTAGAAAATAGGCTAGTGCACAGGAGGACGATGAAGATTTTGATTTTGCTTTAAAAACCATGAAAACATCGTTCTTCACGTGTGCTAGATTGCAAAATGTACGTGTCATAGCTCGTAGTATTTGTCGTTAATGTGTAGGCTTATATATTGCCTTTTAGCGAAAGTTTAGAAATCGTTAAGGTTAGAATACTGGAACTTGGAAAGTCGTGTACAAAGTGACAGAACAGAATTCGCGTAGTATACATTTCGCGAGATAAAGTTAATAATCTGAAATGAAATAAGCTGTCCCGTTCTTACGTTTAGTACACTCTGTCACCCTGTGGACGCAACTGGAGTGGCATTTGCAGTACAGTTCAGTTTTAGTTCCGTTCATTTCCGTCGCTTTGTAAACGGCATAAGAATGTTGCTGTGCTGTATTTGTTGTTAGTTATCAGATAAACGCACGCACGGACCTTGCAATCCGCTACAACGACATATCGCCACTTGAGAACCATCACTGCGCCGTAGCCTTCCAGATTCTCAGCAACCCAGAGACCAACATCTTCGCCAACATTGATCAGGCCATGTTCAAACGCATCCGAGCCGTACGTAACCAAACCCATAATGTGCTTGTGATTGACGTATTCTCGCAATAGTAGCCGTATGCGTTATTCACAGTACACTACTGCTGTTTGTATGTGGCTATATGAAACATATCAACATACTTGGTGCATGACCTACCTGTTGCAACGTATTACTTTAAATGATTCCAAACTTAACGACCTAATGTATATTTATTAAAGTGCATGAGGACGTTAGCAACAGGTATTTACAGCAAATGTAAAAAAAACATAAACATGCATCAAGCGACAAAAGAATTTCTATTCAGTCAGTTTACACGTATCGCGTCAAACTTTAACCAGTTTGACGGAAGCAGTGATCGATAGTTTCGGTTTCGTTCTTTGCCGAATTTCCGTCGATAATGGAATCTACGAGCACCGTGTATAGGACGTACGCGCGTGTGGATGTCATGTCTACTGCAGGGAATGGTGATGTTAATACTGGCCACGGACATGGCGCGTCACAGCGAAATACTCGAGACATTCAAGGCGAAGGTCGACCAATTCGACTTTTCCAACGAAGATCACCTGAATTCGGTGAGTCTAGTAGGCTGCGCCAACTATAGCCTACTAGATATCTAGTATATTTGGTTGCGCCTCTGCATATGTATCGTAGCAGTTTGATTGGATTAGACATGTTTGTGCTTCAATTTTAGGCGGAATCGATTCCGCATATTCCTACTTTTTTTGTAGCGTGGTTTCTCTGTCGGCTGCCACATTCGTGTCTCCTGTTTAAAGCATTCCATGGATTTAGATGCTGTTTGGCAGGTACAGGTTTGTCGAGTTCAATGACACTGTGTTAGATGGGGTTTTTGATTTTTAAGCAAATGGGAAATTTGGGGGTCGACTTCAGCCAAAACATGCAATTGCAAATTGCCGTTAAACCGTTAGTTTTGTGCTGCCAGCTGTCGAAAACAAAAGAGGAGCTGAGTGGATTTGCTACGGTGATTTTGCCTTTTGCCGAATTGCTTTTGTCCTTGATTTTTAAAACCACTTTAATTTATTCCCGGCGCACCACGTTACATACCGGTACTCAATTCAACCCGACCGTTAACGGACAGCATGCACAGTGACCCGATTAACCCACCCCATGTTTGTGTGTGTCTGAATGCTTGCATACTGTAAATATCTGTATACATTAAATTTTGCGAATAGTTATGAATCAAAATTGTTTGGCTGCAAACGTTTCCCGAAACATTAAAACGATCATAAGCGTTCCAAAATAACTATAAAATACGACCACAAAGAAATTTACTAGCGAATTTTAAAATTTGACAAAAATGTCACTAAACCAAAAACAGTTCTAAAAGTAAAAAGATTTTTATCGGATGTTCAGAATTAAATCTAGTTTGTACACCAGGAAATTGTTGTGAAATGTTTCAGCTGAAAATGGTTCTAATAAAGTGTTGCGACATTTCCAACGAAGTTCGGCCGTTCGAAGTTTCCGAGCCGTGGGTCGACTGCCTGCTTGAAGAATATTTCAACCAGGTACTGCGCATACATTAAAAAATTTGTAAGTCATGTCAGTGAATAAATTCTAGGGCTTGGCATTATACGTAAATATTCAGTAAGTGAGTAAACTCTGACAATGCAATTTTTTACTTAAGTTATTAAAATTTCAGTTCGCCTTTGATGACATAAATGCACCAGTCGTGAAACGTAGGCCTAATGCAAACTTTGTATGTCTAACTGAAACGTTTTTTACCCTGACCTGGTGGTTTTTATTTTTTTTTGCATTTTGAGCATAGGACTAGATACTGAAAGATCGAAAAGTGTTTGCATGTTTTGCATGTTCTGATTGGTTATTTTTGGATGAAACAGTTATAATGTGATATGTAAAAGAAATTGAAAAAGAAAATATTAGTGCAAATTGATGAAACAGCTTGTTTGCATTAAAATAAAAGTAAACAGTATAGACTTGGTACATTGGCTGGTTGTTGCAGTCAGACAGAGAAAAAGAACAAGGACTTCCAGTCGCTCCGTTTATGGATCGAGAAAAGGTGACGAAACCAACCGCGCAGATTGGTTTCATCAAGTTCGTTCTGACACCGATGTTCGAGAGTGTGGCGAAGGTAAGAGCATATTAGTACAGTAGCAGTAGCCGCTACTAACTGTTTGTTATCTGCGCCAAGTATTGGCAGATTTTATTCGTTTATGCGATAGCAAAGCTTCTTCCCTGGCCCATTTTGGAGAAAACGACAACTGTACGATTATAAAGGATCCTACCACACTTTTAATTGCGTTGCTACAGTGCTTCGTAAAATATTTACTTCGAAAACTCGTGTGCGTTGTATGCTGGAAACCGTCTTGCTGAAATATGAAATCGTCAGAAACCGGACGTATGAGAGATAACAAGTATTACGACTTTTGACCAAAGCCCATGGATGTCGTCAAATCGGTGTAGCACTACTCCAGCACGTTGTTGCTGCAGTTGATCGAACACTTGTAGTAAGTAGGCTTAGTGTTTAACGTCCCACCCGACACAGTATAGGTCATTTCGAGGGCGGCCTATCCAGCCAATGCACATGCACATAATAATGGAACAAAAAGTGTAACCTTTACAGTATGCTTAATATTTCTAAAAACACAAAACGCGGAAAAAAGACCTAAATCTGAAATTGTAAGAACTTGCCATTATATGTGTGCATATGTAATTAACAGTGATGGCAGTTCTAATAATCTTCCAATATTGGTAATGGTAACGGATGTATTTTGTTATCTATATTTAACAATTAATAACTCCGCAAATAAATTATATTTTTCAACGAAATTTGACGATCGTTTTAGCAATTTATTGGGGATTAAGTGTGCAAAATTTTATTCAGATTTGTTTAGATTTGACATTCCTGTTGTACGATGTGTAGGGGGTTACTTTTTCCGGACACAGTGTACCTAGGCCATGTTAAAACCCATTAAGTATAAATGTAATAAATAGAACGTAGATGGAGCAGGTTGTTTGGTTGGTCGGTTGCAGCTGTTTCCGCAGCTGTATGACGTCATGGTGAAGCCGTTGATTGACGCACGAGATCGCTACGAGAAGATGAAACAAACTGAAGAGCTCAAGGTCTGTAGATTGCATCAACACAATCACTTTACTTCTATTCCCACCTGCACAGGTGCTCATGCATGGTTTCGGCACTGTCAGAAACACGATTCGTCGAATGTTTTATCACGATGTTACACGTACGACCGGTGTCCCGACGTACCTTATATGGTGTTTACACGATCGAGCAAACATCGAGCAGCTAGCTGGACGTTCTATGGCAATTAGCATGTTAATTAGGAGGGCGGGCGGGTTGTAATTGGAAGGCCTATATAACACGTGATCAGCTGTGGGCTAAGAGCTTAAACCTGGGCCTACATTTGAGCCAGGGGCGGGGTTCCAATAGGCCTGCTTGAGCCAGCTCGATGTTTGCTCCATGTTTGCTCGACGTTTGCTCGAAGTTTGCTCGAAGTTTGTTCGACGTCTTCTCGATGTTTGCTCGATCGTGTAAACACCCTATTAATGAGCATTTGATTCCGCACGTCGCTGTCCGCTCTACACGTTCTGCTGCATTTCCTCTGCTGACTGTACCAAAACTGAACACTGATTTCTCTAGACGTTCATTTAGTTACTCCCACTCATTGTAATAGTTTTTTTCGGAAATATTTTGGTGTGCAACTCAAACTTTGTTCTTAAGAAACATTTGAAAACGTTTCTGTTTAATACCGCCTGATTGACTGTCGTCCATCGCCTTTGTAGCTCCGCAAATTGGCGCTATATAAATATGATTAGTATAGTATAGTATAATATAGCCTATCTTTTAGTACTATTCATTTATCGTCGGCATTTCGTTCTGCTAAGAAATAAGCATACACTTAATGAAGTTAGACTTCAGTTTATGTTTCCGATTATCTTGGTATTTGATCTAAAAGAAAGTGTCAACCATAGTGTTAGTTGTTTTTCTGGACGAAACATGAACTCACGTATTGTATCTCTCTGATTTTTAAATTTCAACTTGTTTATTTCAAAAAACTGGGTCCGGACAAAGTAAACAAAAAAAGACAAACACCCGCAACAACCACAAAGAAAACAGAAACGCACAATTAACCATACATAAAAAACAAAACGCAGTGACGCAGTCACACGGTGGGAATGCGTTTATAAAACACGATTACTGCCGGCCATCGTTTCAGCTTTCGTGCACTATGTGTCGTCTTTTCGTCAGCGCGTTGGTGTGTCGAATCGTCTCAGTCGTCAAACACACCTGTCGACCTTGTGATGATAATTAACTTTCTCTGAGTCCGTTGTACGACGCAGCGTCGAGCGCATTCGTTAACAGAAGAAAGCGTCCACGCGGCGCTGTGCGGCTCCGTAATGGATCGATTAATGCTTTGGCCTTCTTCTCTACGCTATTCACTGCTTTAATACGATTCTCTGCTGTGCACTTATCACAGAGCTCAACAACAAAAATGGTCCAAGCTTTTAACGTTTAACTTTGACTCTGACCTTTGATCTTTTGAATTAAAAATTGGCCCTGTAGTTACTTTTCCCCCCGTTTACGCCAATTTTGCCCTTTTTGTGCCTTTTCGTTTTCGAGTTAGAAGCTCATACATGACGGACGAACGGGCAATAACTTACCTACAGCGTCATAAAAAACTGCAAGAACCGTTTATTAAAGTATTAAGGCAGTAGGCCTGCAATACAGCTAGAAGGATCTGGCGACAAAATGATAAGCGTTAAAAATAGCATGTTTATTCAAACAAGTACATGTAATTTGAGCAAAGCTCGCGTGACGCGCGATGGCAGCGGTTCTGCCATTTTGGCAATCAGTGTAGGCCTATACAGCAATAAGATTAATGCATCTTGAAATTTGAGGCCTCCGTACGGAAGACTCCTCGAATTTAAGAGATCCGGACTTAGATTCTTAAAAATGTGCGTTCTATGCTAAAAATCTCATAAGCAGTATGTCCAGGTCCATCTCCAGCCATTTCGGCGCAATTCAATCTTAAAATGTGTGTCGCAGCCGGAAATCGCAAAAAAATCACTAAAAACCCCTATTTCGGCGATTCAGGGTCATTTAAGGTCATTGACGTTGACACCAATAAAAAGCTTGTCACTATTGCTTGTTATGATAAGCAGCATGTCTGTGCCTATCTGCAACCGTTTTCACGCTACACGTGATAATTGAGTTAAAATAATCACTTTTTAGGGGTAGCAGTGTTTGACGTCCGCCTGCGCCGGCCTCCTTGAATCTAGGAAGTCGGTACTTGGACTGTTAAAATTTACGTTTAATGCTGAAAATTTCATATGCAGGTTGTCTTGTTCTATCTCTAGCCATTTCGTCGCAATTCAGTGTTGAAATGAAAACTATAGATTTTGAGGCAACCCAGGTAAAGATTTCGTGGTCTTAGCTTGCACCGTTTTGATACAGGTCACGAGTGTGACGGACAGACAGGCGGACAGACAGATAGACGCCTAGACGATGGCTAAGACGCGCGAAGCATCTTGCTATCGCGCGTAAAAACAGCTCTAAGGTGCTCTTGGTCGATTATTACAGAGAGCTATTCAGTTATTGATGTCGTTCGCATGCGCTGTGATTGTGTAGAAGACAGACTCGACACCTAACGGCCAAGCGCCGAAGAGCAAGTGATTCCGATGACCAAATGTTGTCGCTACAGCTGGTCGCATGACGTCATCGTACATTTGCCGTAAAGGAGTTGTCGAAATGTACATAACATGCATAGAAACGATCCTGTTGTTTATAGCGATAATACAGCGTTAGTTATGTATAGGCCTAAGCATGTTCAAGGCCATGTTCCATTACGTCAACTTTTACCGAAACTTCTTCACGGGGAAGTTTCGGTGAAAGTCGCAGACACAGACGATTTCGACATGTCGAAGTGGTTGCGAACTTGCGATAAAGTCCGTGACAAGTCCGCTACAAGGTCGGCGTAATGAAATTTGGGCTTAGCCAGCCGTGATAACAGCGGCAACTTGAACTTTGTGTTAACTGCATAGCTATAGCATTGAGCTACATTGCGGATTTGCTGGCAGTGGACTGGATTAACTTTGTGCGGACCCATGTGCATAATTACCTCCGCCAAGGAGGTAATGTTTTTGCCAGACCTTGTTTGTTTGTTTGTTTGTTTGTCTGTGTGTCAGCAAGATAACTCAGAAAGTTATGGACGGATCTTTCTGAAATTTTCTGGGAATGTCGGGAAGGGCAAAAACTATTAGTGATTCAATTTTAAGGGTGATCCGGAAGGAATCCTGGATTCTGGATTCCTTTGAAATTTTCGTTAACATTGCTTTCAGTGGGGCATAAGGGAAACCGCTGCAAAACCGAACACGGTGCTGCCACCTGGCGAACAACATGGCCTTGGTGGAGGTGTGCGGGCTCTGACTGCTTTCTAGTATTATCACTGTGACGGACCCCTTAAAAATTTCACTAGTCATGAAATCCGTTTCTGTATAATTGCATTTAGGCCTATGCATATGCTGTGTGCAATGTTGTTTTTTATTTACGCAAAAACAGCTAAATTACTGTTTAATTACTACGATTATTTAAGCCCTACGCGACTTTGGTGTATTTCAATATTCGATCAAATCAAATTTATAGACATATTTATGCTAAATAATTTATTTGGTTTTGGGTGACCCCCTAGTGTATGTTAGCGTGTATTAGGCTTATAACACTTTTTGTATTATTATACTCATTTTGTACAGTGTTAAATTCTGACTAAGCTTAGTGCATTATCGTTTTTCACTGTTGTTCACAAAGACATAGGCCGTAACAGATTGTCAACAAGAAAGCCTAGCTAACGCAAAGGGGAACGCGCGACAGCGGTGCATGTTTGAAAGCACAGTGCAAACAAAATCTAAGCTCCAGGATTCCAGCAGTTGACATTGAACACAGTATCTATAGCGTTTGATTTGCACTCACCAGAAGGCGTAACAGGTCTCGCGCAGCCGATAGCGGTAAAATAGCGACTTTTTAAGGGGTACTCATCTTTGATGCTCTCGTGCGCAGGCCACTTTGAATCTACGGGGTCGAGACTTGGGCCTAAACCGTTTAAATCGACGTTTAACGTCGAAAATTTTATACGCAGGTGTTACTGGTATATATGTAGTGATTTCGGCACAGTTCGTTTTCAAACTGTGTGTAAATTGCCAAAACAATCCATAAAACCCCTATTTTCCAGTTCAAGGTCACCCCAGGTCATTGATTTCGTTGCCAATCGAAAACCAGTGTACGACTTCTAATTAATGATTAATGGTTAGGCCCTATTTCGCACCGTTTCAGAGATATGGCGACTTACTGGCCAAAAATCGCCAATTTTTCCTACCCGCTTCTTATTTGGCGCCCCTGCTCGGGGTGACATCTTTTGAATTTATGCGAAAGCTTTAAGGATCCTAAAACTAGAGTCTTCCAGCCGATAATGAAGATTTGGTGTTCCTAGCTTGCGCCGTTATTGACTGATCCACCCGTGTGACAGACAGACGGACGGTCAGACAGACAGACAGAATTGCGATGGCCGTGACGCCCTATAGCAGTTTCTGCTGTCGCGCGTAGAAATGATGAAGTTCTGATCATCGGATTTGTACGTTTTTTCAAGCTCAAAGTGCACAAAACCCTTTATAGCCAGGGACTCTGTTTCGGACTCCACTTTTTCAGGATGGGAAAAAGGGCATCCTTTTCCCATTTTCCCCATCGAACGCGTTTGGCATCTTCGTCGCTTTCTATTGCAAAACCTTGATTTTTGGATTAATATATTATTTTTGATTCCCTAGAATGGTTTACGGCTGACCCTCGGAATCGATGGGCCTGTTGTATAAATATATGCATCAGTTGTGCCGTGGTTAATCCGGTCCGACTGAAGCCTGGCGACAATAGGCCTATGCAAGGAAGTTGACTCACTACTAAACATACTGCGTTGTCTGTCTGTCTGTCTGTCTGTCTGTGAAGTTTCTCTGCTGTGTGAACAGTTTGTCAGACTACGTTCAAACATGATTCGTAGTCGTTTCCAGTAGCGCACGCAAAGAGTTGACTGTTTTAGGACAACATTTGCGTACCGTTTGTGGTGAGTACGTAGCATAACAATTCGAAATGACTCCTGGCTCTTGGCTCGTGGAGCTATTTGATGTCACGGCCGTAATAGGCTTATTAGTCCAGTCCGATGTATCACTGATTCTGTCACGGTTACTGTGTAAATGTCGTCATTACGAATGCTTCCTCTTGCATCACACAAATACTCTCAGCAGTATATATTGTCTTCATCAACAGCTACAAGTGACATGTACGCAGAAACTTGTTTCAGACTTTTGCATTGACAGATATCATCAGATGAAAACGAGATACGACATTTGGTGCAACGGTGGCTTGGCCTACTTTTTGTATAAAACGTAATCCAAAACGTTACCAGATTTTTGTAAATATTTTGCTAGCAGTGCATTTTATGCTCACAAAAACTATATATGCAGGCAAATTAAACTTGGAATTAAAGAAACGGATTACAAAGTGTTTAATTAGATCTGTTTGGAGCGTAGTATTATTGTATGAAATACATTGACGCCACACGACGCATGCATTGTTAAAAGTCGAACAACGCCCATGGGGTTCAGCCACAGCCATTCCGCGAGTCTGTGTTCTGGCCACTGTACCGACACTGTACACACTAACTTTGTGACAAAAATAGTGAACTATTATTCGTATGCCAGCACAAAAGAATAAGTTTGAAAATCAAGAATGTTTGACATACAGTTATGGTATAATATCTAGAGCTGTCAAATTAACGCATTAATTAACGCATTAATGCGTTAATAAATTAACCCGCGTTAAAATAAATAACGCACATACGTGCATTTATGTTAATTAAATAAATTCCGTAAAGCAAAAGTTCCAATATTATGTTAAACTGAGGTTATTTGACAATCGAATGAATTCAAGTACGCCTAACTAAACTGTAGTTGCCGTTTTATCACTAATGTAAATAAATAATTATTTTGACGACAGTTTAATAGATTTATGCTAGCTATGACGGCAGTTATTGTTGATTATACGTTAAAAATGTGTTTTTAACTTTCTATATTCTACAGGCGGGGCCCCCAAATGTCGCGAAACTCGGGGTAACTTACTCTCTATACTCTCCCTCTCGACGAGCCTGGGTGCGTTAATAACGCGTTAATTAATGCGTTCGAAAAAAATTGACGCTTCGACAGCTCTAATAATATCTATTGGGAAAGCTTGTTTCATGCCGTGACTTTTAGAGAATCGTGATCGGTCGTGTGGCGTCAGAAGCGTATCTTCCATCTGCCATCAACAGATAGTAATCGTAGAGATTAGAGGTAAGCCCACTTACACATTACTTTGCATATTGGCGGTAACTGTTAATTGAAAGACATGCCACCGAGATCGAACTAATGGGTCTTTAGGCCACTTTCCGTAAAATTTCAAAAACGGTTCTTAACTTGCTGACATTGAGTGTCAGTCTGTAATAGCGGCATACTGATAAAAAAATCCTGAACAATAATTGAGCTAGAATTAACAAAAAGATTTTGGATCACTACAATTTCATCTAAATCTGTTATTAATTTTGACTTATCTTGGATACATATAGACAAACATGCAGACAAATAAACGGAGCGACTTTATCTTTTATCGGCAGAGATATGAAATAGAATTCTAAAGGTGCAGTCGTAGTGCTTTAGATCATTTTCATCATCAATTTATTTCCCGGAAATATATAAGCAGAATGTACTGTAATGAAATATCAGCGGGAGACTGCATCCAAAGCAGCCATATGGCTCAAATAAATGGCCGCTTGAAGGAAAATTGAGTGCTGACAATAATACAATAAAGGAAATAGCAAAATGAAGGAAGAAAAGAAAAAAAAGAACAGGGGAGACAAGATGATTAGGTTATAATAAACAGCACCAAGTTTATTAAATTCAGATAACAATGCGTAACGACAACGTTAGTGCAATTGTTTTTGTATTTTAAACTTGACGTAATTGTTTGATTATTTTCTAAATAACGCAGGCAACGTGATCTTTACTAAATCGCGCAGAAGTGGATTCCAAAGTTGGATACCCATACAAGTATCTTTAAATTTGAGTGAGTGTAAGCTACCCAAAGTATAAGACTACTGATATTGGGGCAGCTATACTTCTCATTTCCACTATTATACTTATGAAGTACTGTAACGTATTTTTTACAAAGTGTTGCTGAAATGTGAATTTTCATACATGTAGATATATTATGATATAAACAACGTTTTATGTACAAGTTTAATAGTTTTGTGAAATAAACAGCTAAACAAGTAAAACACTTATACCAGATATGAAAACACTCATTGCGGCATGACCTTGACTGATCATCACCTTTGCTTAACTCTACTCGATAGTACTTTCGTTTTAAAATGTTGTTATTTGCAATCGAGGTCCGTCATTTTCCGGGACCTGCATTTTTGGCTATTGTTTTTGACGCACTATAGCTATACTGTAAGCGTCTTTGGCACGCACGTATAATTAGCTCTGTGTCTTAAACCTATGCATGCAAGAGAAACATGCGCCCTTTTAAATGAAATGAAAATCATCGACCTAAGATGATCTTGAAGGTCAGTACTGCAACAGAAACTTTACAAGTTGTAGCGTTTCTTCTTTAGCGACAGCTGGGTTTTCTTGTTATGGACCGTCATTTTCTGGTCCTGCAAATTTAGCGCCTTCTATGGAGTTACATCGCCGGTGCTGACGAAACGAGCATCGCACAACCGTTCAAGTGACTCCGTGTGTCGAAGAGCTATCCGGTTGGTCATTCTGTGTACCGGTGACAATTGTCGGTCGCGTAATTACCCTCGTTTCGTCTGAGACTCCGTCCTGCGGCGCCGCGTCATTCTGTCGCGAGCAGGCCTTGTAATACAACATGATGGTTAGTATAGCATCACGTTGAGCCGGACATCTTGGTTAGTTAGTCGTTGATGCTACATATGAGCAACCAATCGCGGCCGCGTAGCTTCATCTGTCCAATAGTGATCAATCAATCAATCAGGTTTTTTAATTCACTTAAAAATTATTGATATAGTTAGTATCATTTAGACGTTCTTGTTTTCGCAGTACTGACGCATGCCCGAAACATTAGAGGTTTTTACGAAAATGCGCTGTATGAATTTACTTTTGACATTTGATATTTTTACATCAGTATTTTAATGGTTATACATATTTGATCACAGTTGATCCAGTGATCACAGGCTAATACAAAGTGCATACCGGAAAAACGCAATTAAAATTACATTACTGTATACGTTAGGTTATATTTACTAGGTCACTGGCTAAAAAACTGTGATTAATGAGTAATAAAACATTCTAAAGTATATGTCAGATGATGTGAAGCGCCCGAGCAGATTATTATTGTTTATTATTACTCAAATTATCAGAACAAACGCTCTTGCGCATCACAGCGTATTGTTCTCCGTTCTCAGATGCACTTCAGTCGATTGCTAAAATACTGACCAAGATGTCCCGACACGGGGATAAAAGAAGGTGACCAAAGTGTTCGGTGTACACCCAGGTAACGGCCTCCAGTTGCGCGCGAGAAAATAATCTACTCCTTCCCTGCCCGACGACAAAACGATTTTCGTCGCCAGTCGGAAACGACGACGCTGTGCATTCGGGCTAATTTCGAGCGCGTTTCGGACGCTAACCGCGTTGCCGCGAGTTACCAGTATTAAGTGTAATTCGCGTGTACGACCGGACACACACACAAAAAAGAGAGAGACCGGAGGCGGTCTATCAGGATATGGGGGCTAATCCATATATGTGGAAACACATGACACATATATGGTAAATATACGTGTCGCGGGGAATTATTGCAATTGCGCCGGTAGGGTCTACTCCGTTCCCCTGGGAGCCTAAAATTGATTGATCAATACAAAGGTGTGTGCGATCTTCAGCTCACGCAGTCAGCGGTCGGCAAACTGTCGTGCAACAGAACAGCATTGAGAAGCGCTGCATCAAAACAGAAATTTTCTGAAATACGTAACTGGTCTCTTTAGTACCGGTATTGATTGAGATCTTTCTCCCAAGACCAGCAGCTGGCGAGCTGATGCGTTGAAAACGCTCAAGGTCTTAACGGCAAGTGGATCAAAGATGTATCGGACGCGAGGTTATTATTATCATTATTTACTACATATTGTTCTTAGCTTATAACATAACACGCAGTTTCCCAACGCAGACATATAAGACCCCAAATATTAAGAAACTTAACTGTACCTTAATGTCACACCGGGCCAGACTGACGGACGACATCCGATTACATTACCTGCGCATCATGCATAAAGCAGCTAAAAACTAGTATCTCCAATTCGAAGACTACGCACATATATACACACCTACACACCTATACAGTGTATATATACTTTTGCTAAAGAGTGTTAAAATTAGTATAAGTTACAATGTATAAGCTGAAGAAAATGGTCCAAAACACTAGCAATAAATACGACACTCTTGAAATACGCAAGAAAAAAATCATGGAAGCCAAAAAAACTAAAAAGTTATGTCAAATACTGTCAATCGGTGCATGCTGGCTAATAAACAATTAAAACTTCGAGTATGCAACCAAAAGAGAGAGAAAGTAAACTATATCGCAGTAAATTCACTTATACGCAGACGCCAACGTGCTTCAGTTGTTTCCCGTGCGTATTGCGACCTGCATTAGTTTTCATGAATAACCAATTGGCTTTTACTTACGACATCAAAAACCATTTAGACATCTCCCCGTTTATCAGGCAACGCATAATAAATTGCCTAAATAATGAGCCATCGGTGATGTTCATTTAGATCAATGGGACTACTGCATACCTGTATGCTACTGTTGCTATACGTGTAACGGTTAAGTTGGAAGATAGTTACCATGGCGATGATTGCGTAATCATGACTAGTATTCCTAGCGGTTCTTTAAAATCCCAGTTGATTGACATGAACTATTGCTATTTATACCACAACGCAGTCTATCTATTGTTCATAATACACAGATGGGTAGAAATGAATATGCTGCGCTGTTGTATATATATATCTTTAAAATAGGGATGCAAAATGTAACGACTGCGATTGGCTGTGACGTCATATAGACGTCGTCACCATAATGACGCATCATCAGCGTCTATAATGATACAACGATAATGATGCAGCGCTGTGAACGTATCGAGGCCGCAGGCCGAGTTGAAGTCCGAAGGGCCGAAAATGGAGGCCGCAGGCCTATACTATGGTAAAGATCAAGCGAACAAGGAGCGTAGCGACCTGTCCGCTTGTAAATTAAATATTCGATGCAGCAGCAGACATATAACCGCCGCAGTAAATCTCGCCTAGCGTTCTATTGCGAAATATCTTATGTGAGTCGAGTGAGCACTGAACACTCTTCAGCAAATCGGTATCCTACTTGCGAGCAAACTACGTTCCTGCGTCCCATTACACTGCGAGTAACTTAACTCACTGGCGGTTCTGATGCGTCGTCATTTCGACTGCGTTCGTTCGTTGCTTCACAGCAGCTTGCTGGCGTTGGCGTAGCAGCAACAAGGTGCAAATCGACTTCTGCGGGAATGAGACAGAGTGAGAGAGAGAGAGAGGCACACGTGCCAGGCCGGGCCGAGATGGGGAAATGTCGCGTTGATGATTTGATGGCCATTTCGAAGAGTTTGTTAGGCGCGGGCGAGCGACCAGGCGGACCAAGTCACGGCGCACAGGACCAGAGGCAAGATTGAGTTGTTGCAGCGGACGGCATTCGCAGTCGCACCACTCACGGCACCACTTTGAATCCGGACATCCGTCGGAAACCTGGTTAACCTCAAACGCGGTAGGTGATTTCCGAGCACTGTTGTAGGCTTCTTCGAGTGTTGCGAGCTTTCAACGACATTTGAAGCAATGTGATTACTTACGTCGTAATCTGCAATAGAGGTAGTATTATACCATCGTTTGTATAGGAAAAGATCATTATGCAATTTTGAATGTACTGTAGACCTAAATTTCGTTAAAAAAATCATAAGACACAAATTTTAAAAGTTTATATTTTAGAGCAAAAAACTGACGAAAGTACACACGTTTGCTTAATTTTCCCTAAATGCACCACATGGTCTTTTTTGATGCAGCGTATAATTGTGTCTGCCATAAAGATATTGATTTATTAATTGATTACAGACAAACTTCAAATAAACATTAGTGATTTTTTACTAAAGTGAATAAAACAATTTTTGCTTTATGTGGTATTATGACTTATCAACAACAGCGAATTTTTACGGTATTAAAGACGAAACTTGTGCACTATTTTTTTCTATAAAATAGTTAATAAGAATTTTAAACAAACATGTTACGTATTTATGCAGGATTGATGTTTACCAAACAATTTTACCGTTTCATTTAAAACATATCTAAAACACAGAGCTTTTCATAATAATCGAAACTAAATTTTAGCCGTTGCAATAAAGACAGTAAAACATGAAAAAGTCATGGCAGTGCGGCGTGTAGGTTTATTTGCGGCACATAAGTAAGTAAGTAGGTAAGATTTCCTGCATGACAAATGCATACATGGTCAAAACATGCTGTAAGCCTACTATAAATAGTTTTAGTCTAGTCTTAGTCTGGAAGTTTCTTAGACTTTGAACTCCTAAATCATTTCGAAACTCATATTGTTCAAGTGGTTATAAGTTGCTTTTCAAAAAGCCTTAAATTAACTACGTTGTACGTAGTCTAAACGCCTACGCTTAAGCGCACAGTAATTTTGTAACTGACAAAATATGACGGTAGAACGAATTTGCAATGTGCTATATGTCTGGCAGTTTGTTGCAGAAACAATGTACACAACAGCGACAGCAGCAACTACAGCAACCGAAGCAGCAGGTTTCAGGATGTCGAGCGTTCTAAGCTCCATATACCACCACGAAGCGTCGGTCACTGTCACCGTTAGCATTGAGACGGAGTTCGACGACCATAACGTCAGCACGACAGAATCACCGACTCCTTCCCCCGTGTGGGATCACGTGACGTCGTGTGTCAGTCTGGCAGGTCTCAATGTGTCCGGAGAAGGGGACAGGTGCGACGTGGATGGTGGCCGAGGCCTGGGTGACGACAACACTTCCACATCATCGACGCCGGCAGCGGCAGTAGCACAGTGCTCCGTGTTCGTACAACCGTGGGCGCTGCTGTTGCTCGCCTTCCCCTTGATGACGGTATTCGGCAACACAACCACAGAGTGTTTATTTGTTGTGTACCATTTAGCAATTTTCCGTAAAGATATTCAGTGTTTATAACTCAGCAGCGCTGATAATGACGGTATTCGGCAATGTGCTGGTCTGTCTCAGCGTCTATCGTGAGCGAAATCTTCGCACTGCTACCAATTTCTTCATCGTGTCTTTGGCAGTGGCTGATCTGATGGTTGCCGTCCTCGTCATGCCGTTCGCCGTCTATGTCGAGGTTTGACGTTTAAATGCCATGTATGTAGTCCTTGAAACCAACGTCTTTTATTCGAGGCGCTTTAAGGACCAAAATGCAAAGTTTTGGTTTTGGTCTTGAAAAAAGTTCTGTTGACATCACTGCAGAATGCGATGTTGATTAAGTGCAAAAATGCGCAAAACGTCGGCCTTAACCAACTCTTGTCTCACTTTCTTTTCTCGAAATTGTTAAGATAATTTCGATATGTAGCACCATTTTCAGCATCTTTTAAAGGTTACGAAAAGTCTGGTAGACTGAGGCATTGACTGTCAGACTTTCATCAACGCTTTTGGATCGTACGTCCAGGCGTGCGTCGAGAAATTTGTTAGAAGAACGTCATAGTGAACTACAAACCGATGGACAGAATTTTACCAAACTTTCTTTACCCCGTGGTTTAGTTTAGATCACCTGTAGATTTTGAATGTCGAGGGATGAAGGTCAAAGTCACTGCAAGGTCAGATCGTATGCAAAAATTTGATACTTTATATCTTTTTATTGGTTTCAAAAATCTCAGCAAAATTTTAGTATGCGACAGAATACGACATGCAGACGGTTTCAAAATAATTGTGAGATTAAGTTACTTGGTAACACGTTTAATTATGAACACAGATAGGCCTACAATAAGTAGTAAGTAACAAAAGTGATGTTGCAGTAACTTTTTATTATATGTCGTATGAACTTGGAGACTTTTTGTTGTTTATGTATTTTTCATAGTTTATATTTTTTGCGACGTTTTGCAAAATTTTTAAATATTTTTTAATTAGATTTATGTTGTATACGATGCTGCTGAATTTCGTTGGTTTAGATTTATTGATCGACGTTTTATTTAAAAAGACAATATAATTTATTACGCTACAATATTAAATACTATCACGATAAATTACCGGCAGACACTGCATGCTCTAAATCTAAGACATTCTCGTCAATTAAATGCGTCATTGATGCGTTGTCGTCGTCCTTGCCGGGCGTCCAGCAAGACTTAACGACGATCCCCTGATGACGCAAACACGACATTTCTGCTTCAGCGATCGACATGCGAGCTCCTATATCAACTGTCATCCAGCCCTTCATCTTTTCTCCTCCTCTTCCAACAGTCCATGCATCCGCGCATCCGTGCATCCGTGATTACTCCGCATGACCACACAAATCAGACGAACATAGGCCTATACGTCACTAACATCATTTGCCATTTTTGATGCAAATTCCGATACACGTATATCGTTTGCGAAAGCTTTCTCTTTAACCGGCGTTAAAACTTCGTCGTTTTATTTAGCCGAATAATTGCTGATAATATGACTTTATTTGCTGTAAAGGCATACACGATGAGGTTATTAAATGCGCGGTCAAAACGTCGTGCGTAACTTACAAGTATTATGGTCTAGAAACTTTATTTCTGACACAAAATTGTTTCACGGACACGCTGCGTATTTGTTAATGGTGAAATTTAAATGTGGTCGCCATTTACAATAGCGATTACATGCTGCTTTAGAATGTTTGACTTTAAAGCTTCAGAATGTCGTTCTGTCAGTAGGCTAACCGAAATCAAATAAGCGTCTCAAATCAGCGCGACTAGCGGCAAACGGAATGACGGAATTAAATTTCGTTTAGATTGGCATAAGACGTCGGCGGCGAAATGTCATTGCAGGAGGATATTCTGCAACCATAAAAGTGGTCCGCATCTGCTGCTGTTGCTGCATCTATTTATTGGACTAATATAACTGATGACAAGAATTACACGAGATCTTGTTGGCGTTGCCAGCACGCACACCTACCTGTCTATCATCGGAAAGCTCGTCATGCCACCCGGTCATTCTTCAAGCGGTATTAGACGCCCTCCCTCGCATTGAGCCATCTCCATCTGCCCGTCCGTGTCCTATACGTATCCGTCCATTCGTGATTGTGGTACGATTCGTACAGTCCCTTTGATGGCTGTTGTAGGACGATTCGTACAATTGGCGCGGGGAGTACAGAAGAGTCAATGCCACGAGTGCCAGTTTATTGGTTAATTTTTGCAGCCAACAGGTGACCAGAAATGCTAGGTAAACGAACTAGGTAAGCAGACAACGTTAGAGCTCACTGGCAACGTATATGACGAGAACCAAGTCATCACTACCGTTCAGCCCTGTGTTAACGGCGACTTTTCATTTCTATGGGAAAGCCAAAAATTCGACTTCTCACAGAATCTAAACCCTAATATGATTGAAATAAATTTTGACGCAGTTGATTACATCGGCGAGACGACCCCCTGTGCAAAATTCTATACATATCCGTCCATGGGGGGAGCTTCTCGGCAAATGAATGAAATATACGCAAATTTTTTTTATTTATACTGATTTTTTACTCACCTATATATCCGATTCTTCGGCGGATTTTTGCACGCTATGTTTCAAACGACGCGGTTTTACGCAAGAATGTGCCTTTTGGGGGTTAACAAATTTAAAATTAGTATTTAACGCATTTATTGCAAAAATTAAAAAAAATTACAATGGCGCCGATGGGGAAAACTAAACAATTTTAAACGGTCATAACTCTAGCTGTGTACAAGATAGTGTCGTAATTTTTGGTTCTACGGCATGGTTTTGGGGGCCGACCAATTTGACGATGTTATTCAATTTTTTCCCGAATTTTCCCTCGTTGCCATTGCAGCGAAATTTGGGACAAAATGGGCTCCAACTTGGTTTCTGTAAGAGATCTGCGAGATCTTTGCGTCTATAGGTGGGTTTTCGTGGTTGGGTAATCGAATGCTGCCAATAAAATTTTACCCCGACCGACTCTCGTTGCCTGCATGGCAACGAAATTTCAGACAAAATAGGCTATAACTCAGCATGTGCAACAGCAAATATAAATGTACAAAACATCAGTTTATACACTTGCTAACGGCAATATTTTAGGACTAGCACATCGAAAACAGCAAAAATTACAAAAGGTGATATTATTTAGCAGCCGTTAACAAGTATAAAGTGATGTTTTGTATATTTATATGCGTAAGTCCACAATATATTTTCTGCTTTTGCTTGTTTCGCAAAACGGCATTAGATGGGAGTCGTGGAACCAGTGAACGGGTCGTTTCAATACCGTATCCGTACGGGTGGATCCTGTGGCTGGGGTACATCAGGTCTCGCAAGTCCGGGCGGTAATTGAAATCACGACGTGTCGCCGGTCTAATGAACCTGTTTGATATGCCATATAAATTTGCCAAATCATAAAATTTGTACATGACAAATGTATATGCAGCATATAACGTTAGTTACTGAATTTATTTAAAGAACCTGTTTTATATGCTGGCAGTCAGGACTTGTCAGGCGTCGTCGCTCGACGACATCTGGACCCCCGGCTTAAACGGCTTTAATTGAATGCGGGACATTCGCGTCAGACCGACTTTGCTGCAGCTTAATCGTCAGCTTCCAGGCGAAGCGGCGACCGCTGATGAATTTGAAACTGCAATTTACGTAATTACCGGAGACTTTTTTTGTAGAATTTATTGGTGCGATTTTTTTAGCGCAAGTCTCAAGGCGGAAAGTTTATTGTAACCTTTCAGTGACTTTTTATTGCCACTATTTTTAATTTTTACATCGTCGATTAATGTAATTTGTATTGAAAAAAATTTTAAGATGAATAGCCATAGCATTATGGCGAATTAGTTTAAAGTAATTTGAAAATATTTTATATTTTAAAGTCAGGTAGAATAAAGCTTGTTATAGAAGTTACTTTTTAGGGCACACTTTTGTCATCATTATTATCATTAAAGTCCGACGCCTGCTTCATCATCAGTTGCTTCAGTCTTGTGCTGAGTGTATGGCTCAGTTCCTGCAGATTTGTCCTTTGCATCACCCAACAACATCGTCTGTCCACTCTCTGTGTGGAAGCTCCCTCATATTTCTACCCTTCATTTCCCAAACAGCAATGTCTCAGTCTTGAATGCTAGAATTTTGATTTCTGTCTTGAAGAAACCGCCCTGGTACCGGCAAACTATCCTGAGTCTTGCAGTGTTTATTTAGCGCGCAGGAGTATTTAGCTTTTCGCCTGATCGACGTGTCCCGTCTGGCTGGCTCGTCGTATATAGCGAGCGAAGGCGTTTTGTGTTAGCCATCAAACACGTCACACACACAAACAATTCGTTATCGGATAAACCAGGTTGCGGCAGCAGCGGCAGCAGCAACAGCAGAATGGCAACCGTGACAACAGCCACCGGCTGCAATCCATTTCATCTGTCTTGAGCCATGCTCACTCACAACTAGGACACCATCACGTTTCCAGCTTGCCCAAGTGTCGTGCGAGTTCGCGTTGTCATCTGTACCATACGAATGTAAATCTTAGGGCTGGATTTAGACACATGGGAACCCTAGGCATAATTACGAAAGACCCCTACCTTAAAATAGTAGCTTAGAAAATAAGGAAACTATTTGTGTTCTGACCGTACAAACACACAACTGGGCTCAAGGAAAAAATCAGGCCACATTTTTTGACCTCAACAAATTTTGGAGCATTCTGATTTTAATTTTTCATGAAATTTTCTAACCCGTCATTTCAGTTAAAAATAAAGGTAAAGGTCGGGATATAGCTTTTCAGAAGATTAAACCTCTCACAGAGCTACGATGCGTCACCTGCCATATGGAATCACACAGTGTTACCTGCCACCCGACACAGGTGAATGCGCCCCGCCTTAACCCCAGCCAGACAGGGCGATACTCGATTTACCTACCCCGGAAGGATGAAAGACTGAGTTGATCAGCTGTATACATACCGAGATGGTTTACCTGCCCGCAGGCAGTCACCCATCGCAGTACTAACCCGGCACGGCGTACGGTAACTTTGTTGATCGAGTGAAACGCGTTACCGTTGTGCCAGAAACAACGGAAACGATTGTTTTGTTACAATTTTAATGCAATTTATGGAAATGCTTTGGTTGTGCGGTGGACGCCTCTTGACAACTGACCAACTTTCCGTGTTCTAAATCCGTCTATTTGTGCAATCGATTATTTCGCCCTAATCTAGTGTTTCGTCAGGCAAATAAGTCGATTAACATGTTTATTTAAAAAGTGGAGAAAAAAATTTAAGCTAAATGTGCGACCTACTGCCTGAGACCATAAATACAAATTGTGTAAAAACTGTGCATTTCAGATAAAAGCAGCATTTTTACGCGTTTTGACGCGATACAGCTATGTTGTAGGCGCCTATGGCACAATTGTCGTTTGTCTGTCTGTCTGTATGTCACAAAATTAAATGTAGCCTACTTAGGCTAAACGGTGCGAGATATGGCTTGATCACTACTAGGAAATCGCATACGCTCTTTCAGATAAGATGAAAGTCATCGATCTTGAATGACCTTAAAAGTCAGTACTGCAACAGAAATTGGTTGCAACGTGTCCTCCACAGTGACAGCTGGGCTTCTTGTTAGTGAACGTATCGTAAACTTGTGGAACTCGCTGCTCGAGAATGTAGATTTTACCACATTGGATTTTTGCACAAACACTAATAACTCACCTGCCGTTTGAGTTAGATTAATGAAATTTTGCAGAAGTGTAACCAGCTACTACAGGAAACAAGTGGTATGACCAAAATTGGCAACAGTAGTAAATTCAAGATGGCGGCGGCCGCCATTTTGAATTCAGTTTACGCCCATGGCTCGCTTGTTATTCCGTATATTTGCACGAACTTTAACACGTGGACTCATTTTATCGTCCTACGTACGAATTGACTATAATATTAAACAAAAATTGAATCCAAGATGGCGGTGGTAGCCATGTTCGATTTTTGCATAAACACTAATATCTTAGCTCGTGTTTGAGTTAGATTAATGTAATTTTGCAAGAGTGTAGCCAGCCATTACATGAAATAGGGCATGTAACCAAAATTGGCAATAGTAATTAATTCAAGATGGCGACATCCGCCATTTTGAATTCCGTTTATCGCCCATAACTCGCTTGCTATTGCATATATTTGCACGAAATTTAGCACGCGGATTCACTTTATGGTCCTACGTTCGGAAATAACATAATATTAAACAAAAATAAAATCCAAGATTGCGTCGGCCGCCATCTTAGATTTTTGCACAAAAAGTAATAACTCAGCGACCGATTGAGGTAGATTGATGCAATTTTGCACAAATGTAGCCAGTCACTACTGAAAATAAACCATGTGACCAAAATTGGCGATGATAATAAATTCAAAATAGCGGCGGTCGCCATTTTGAATTCGGTTTATCGCCTATAACTCGCTTGCTACTAAATGTATTTACACGAAGTTTGGCAGGTGGACTAAATTTTACATCCTATATACAGCTGTACCATAATATTAAACAAAAATATCATCAAATATGGCGACGACCGCCATTATGTATTTCTGCACGAAACGTAGGCCCTAATAACTTAGCTGCTGATTGAGATATGACGATGCAATTTTGCAGAAGAGTAGCCGGCAACTACTGGATGTAGGTTATGTGACCATAATCGACAACAATAATAAGTTTAAGACTGTGGTGGACGCCATTTTAAATTTCATTTATTGCTTATAACATGGTTGCTATTCTATGTGTTTTATGTGTTGTAGTTGTAATAAAAACTAACAGGCTATAGTGACTTTCCAAATTTTAATAAAACCGCAAGTATTATATATAAAAAAACTACAAACAATTTATTTAATGTTGTATAAGCGATGATGTAAAACAGCAAAAATCTAAAGTATAAGCACAAACAATAAACATTATGTATTAGCTTAGACATTTAATCTGTCCAGTGCTTTGATGCAGGTGAACGACTCTTGCTGGATGCTGGGCGATGCTCTATGTGACGCTTGGGTGGCCTTCGACGTTCTGTGTTGCACGGCGTCCATCCTCAATCTCACTTCTATCAGTGTCGACAGGTCAGACTGACAATAATTCCAGTATAATGTATAATTTCTACTCCACACTTTCCCCAGTAGTTATTATATGAATAGTTTACACTCTCTCGTATAATATTAACTTTTTGTGTGATATTACGGTGACTAATACAAGTTTTTTACAAGGCGTTGTTGTCGCTTATTCGGCAGATGTTCAGCTGAATAGGTATGGGCCTCAACAATAACTCGGAGAGTGTAAATTATACATATAATAATGACTGGGGATTCATTATTATTTGGGAATCATTATTATACATAAATGTACAAAACATTAGTATATACACTTGTTAACGGCAACATTTTAAGAACTTGCACATCGAAAACAGCAAAAATTACAAAAGGTGATATTGCCCGCATCACACTGACTGCGTGTCAATGTGCTGCTGAATAATAACACCTTTTGTAATTTTTGCTGTTTTCGATGTGCAAGTTTTTAAAATGTTGCCGTTAACAAGTGTATAAAATAATGTTTTGTACATTTATATTTGCTGTTTTATTACTAAAATACTGTTTTCCTACTGGTGATCAGTTACAAAGATATTGCGCTTCAGATTATTTCTTACAGTAGCCAAGCCGCTTACAACTGTTACTTACTACCTAATGGCGTGACTGAACAAACCAGA
>Ga0209367_1000586_pt1 | contig 37908 bp, 17 predicted proteins | sample WorMetLIZISLAND2_FD_187412 | JGI IMG/M metagenome (GOLD analysis project Ga0209367, IMG submission 187412) | Marine gutless worms symbiont microbial communities from Max Planck institute for Marine Microbiology, Germany - Olavius geniculatus... ...
TACCAAATTATACTGCTTGGTGACAGAGGCGCATGTGTGTGAACAACTTGCCTAAGGTCGTTACCCGGCAGTGTCCTGGTGCGGAGTCGAACCTGCGCCTCCGAGTTACCGACACGTTACCGAGCCACACATTGTATTAACTAATTATCTGTAATTCGAGTCAATGAGTAAATCGTTGTGAGTCATATGCCACAACTCGTTAGCAGCGCCGTACTAGCAAGTACCAAGAAGACTAGCCAATATCTTAGTTGTTGTTTTAAATTTTTGGAAACCGCAAAAAATGCAATATTGCAAACTTACAATGCCGTACGTGACGCACACAAAAAATTGGTAAGATCAGTAAAATTAATTTATAAATAGTTTAACACATTTACAGGTAAATGTAATAATAATAATAAAAATGTAACGAACAAAATAAATGTCATTCCAGAAACAGTCAAACAACTATCGTGGGTTAAGAAAGTGAATGGTAGTAAAACGTTTCAATATATTTTTAGACAGACAGCTGCAAATTTACGACGGAAAGGATTATAGGCGCACAAAAGTTAAATTATGCCTCTAGTTTTCCCAAAATAAAAAAATTTAGCTCCAAACTTTGTATTTTTGGAAGAAAATTTTCGGACAACTAGAAAATACTCCGACTCCGACAGCTTAAAATTTAAGGGGCTAAAAATTGCCAGCCCATACATACCTCCTACTACGACGCCACTGAAGTTCATGTAGTCAAACAGTAAACAAGTAGCCAAACTACGACTCAGTTTTGAACACAGAATTAGACAGAGGTCTAATTTCGTATTATCACGCCTCATTGCGTTGTGTAACTTTGTGTAGCCTGCAAAACATCTGTGATCCACTCATTGCGATCCACGTACACGTAGCACCCATACACGTCGTCATAGCCTACAGTCAGTCAAAAACGGTTGCACGTTACTTCCGGGTGGTCATGCGGGGCGCAATTCCCACAATTCTTTCGAGTCTTTTTGCCTGTACTACAGACGTTTATATTATAGCCTACCCGCAGGCTGATAGAGTATGCGTAACTGACTGTGTATTGGGCGGTGCTGCAATAGCCAAGAGCCTGGGCGTCTTGAGGCATTGTTACGCCACGCATTGGCGATTGTGAGAAACTGTACAGTAAACTCCCCATGTTGACTAAACCCATTTTTCACTGCGTGGCGAATAACGCCCGCGTGACGGCTAGAGAATGTTTCGTGATATGATTGATATGCACCGAGATTATAGCTTGATGCTGTAAGATCGTGGCTACGTGCAACGTAGGCCTAATGATAAAACGTTTTCACAATGTTCGATATTACACGTAGCCACGTTTAACTTAACTTCAAACCGTCACAGCACAGTGTAGTAAGTCTTAAGGATTATGCATTATCATATATTTCTGTAATTTTACGTGGTTACGTCGGTTAAATATGTAACTGAGTTATGGTTGCGCATGCGCACCTACTCTGTTCTGTCAATTAAGTGGCCGATAAATTAAACTTTTAATCTGTTTTTTAATTTAAAAATTATTAGTATCTAGTATAATTTTTTTCATTTTTTTCTACTTTGTTTACTGGACATTGACTGTATATTGATTTCCGATTGTTAGATTCAGACTTATTTCATTAATGCACAGCGAATGCGTGTAATAGCGTAAGCTAGTAGTTTTCTGTCAGTTTTGATTGGCTGCTTTTCTTGATTCTGACGACATGAAATGTATATATGAATCAGTGTCGTGTCATAGGCCTATCGTGCAGCGTGTCAGCTTGCTTCTATATACCGCTCATCTTTCTCTTCCGTTCTCTCTGGTTGTTGTCTGTATCCCATGCAGTGACAGTCCAAGTATCGAAACTAACCCCCACTATAGGCAGAAAACCCATATACTGCCACACAGTCGTCCTTGCCGTGAGTGTAGTGATGCGAGCTGGGAACAGGGTGCCAATCAATCTGTACTAGTAAATAACCTGCCTAAAGACGAGCGCCGTGAATTATGATCTGTGGTAACAGCGGCACGACATGCAGCTTGACATTGCCCGACGGCGACATGCAAACGGCGCACGGACGACATACACAGACTCATGTGATGAATTACCGTTAATGTCAACACTCGTAATTACTTTGCGTCATATAACTCGTGAAAAGTTGTGCCAGTAACTTTCGCGAACGTTAAACCGATTTTAACGAAGGCCAAAGTAATTAGGCAAACTAAGCGACATAACTGCGAATGGGTTATGATATTTTAAGGAAATTATAAATCGTATAGGGTCAGCAATAGCATCAGTCTGTGCCACATAAATTCAGCACATTCAACACTTACTGGATTCAATTTTTTAATCTTGCGAGCATTCGACCCACTATTTAGACTAACCGGGGGACCTTGGTCACAGCCCTCTAGATTAGTTATATTTAGAGGGCTATGCCTTGGTGCACTGCACTGAAGCACTGTGGTCGCAGTGGACCAGTTCGGATGTTCTGGTGTGCGTGTACCGTTGTCAAAGTATCCCTAGCTCCCACTCCCAGAAAAGTTTACCCTTCGACTATTTGCATACGTTTTAAGCTATATGCATTGTTTAGTCAAAAGCTGTAATTAAATGAATTGTGTCAGTCAAATAAATAAATTTCAGCTAAATTACTGATCGACTGTAGTCGATAATTGTGGCTTTGTGTTTTTTTTATTCATTTTGCTGTCTGCGTATTCTAGCTGTATATTTTTGTGTTTCATAACCTGTGCTGATCTGTCCTCTTCAGCTGTTTATGTTATTTTGTTGCATCGATGATTTATTAGGAAGCGGAGCGGGTACTGAGTGGCTGTCAGTTGCTGCGAGCTACAAGACAGAAATAAATGAGACGAGAAAGTCTGAACTTAAGACGAGACATTGACTCATGCGTATGTCGCATGTCCGCATGTTTTTGAACTGTCTATCACTTTAATATGTGTACTGTATTGAGTGATATGCAAGTCTCAAGTAGATGTCAACTACTGGCGGTAGAAGTTTTACTGTCTTCTGTAGCTACCAATTGAGGCCAAGTTGACAATTAAGCTATACTGGCAGCGAATTGTATAGTGTGGTCAATGCATGACATGAAATAGACTGGTTTAGGCCTATCTATCTAGTGCATGTTTATCGTCTTTGTTTTTTTTGCTGTCTATTGATTAGTTGTTTCTGTTGATAGTAGCTAGTCTTATAGGTTGTTTACATGATCCAGCAAACGTTCAGCAATAATTAACACCGTTAGTGAGCGAGGCGATGAAAATAGAATATATCCATAATGTTTTCCTCGGAAGTAAATGGATTGTATTGCCCTAAACCGAATTTGGGGATCACTTAGTCTATCTTATAGGGCCTACTAGGCGCCTAGCTGGTTACTATGACCTTCAACTCAGGTAGAGGCCTGCTATCCCCATTGTCTTCTATGCTACAGCGGGTACCCTTAAGGCCCAAACTTCACTTGCTTCCAATTATTGTGAATTTGTTCTACAACATACTGTACAATAAGTTTCAGGTTTACAATAAATCCGCAGCAGATAGAAATAATGGAGTATCTATCTCTCCCAGTGTTCGGTCGTCCAACATATAGGCTAATAAGCTGAACCGCCGAGATGGCGTAGCCTACACACAAGACGATCGGGACAGCACTACGGAAATGGGCAACAGATTGATTTCGTATAATTACACATTAATGAACTAAGACTGGCATAAGCCTTAATTACTGACCGTATCCCTAACTTTAACCCTAACCGACCCTGATCCTAAAAACTCGGAAAATGCTGGAGTCGTAATTAATTTTGTTTCGAGGTAATAAATGTCTGACTTGGGGTTAAATGTTGAAAAAAATTCGCTACGCTCACTTTACTTTTTTGCAACATTTAACCTTAAGTCAAACATTTATTATTTCGAAAAAAATTAATTACGACAGCGAAGAGAAAAAAGTTGCAAAAAATAGGACTTAAACCCGCGTCCTTTCGGGCAGCGGATGCTTACTCGGCCGTGTGGCAGGTCTCTGCAGACGTGCTTCAATGGCACACTGTTTATGCTAGCGCCATATAACCGTCCTATACTATGGTTATCCGGTACCAGCCTACTGGCTGCTTATTGGTTGTTGCCCATTTCGTTAGTGCTTTCCTGAGGTGCTAGTGCGTAGGCCTACACGGCTATTCACGACAATGTGAACGATTGTTGCCGCTATCAACAGCAGCTGTAGCTTTGCTTACTCTCTCGATAATCGATTTTAAAACAAAATTATTTGAGTAGCCTACTGTTTGACAGGACGTCGGCATATGCAGATGCCCTTTCTTAGCCATGGCAAGGGCGTCTGTCTGTCTGTCACATTTTGACTCTATGTCAAAATGACGCCAGTTAGAAAATCGCAAAATTCAATTTCACCGTCAGCTCTGCAGACTTTATTTTCAGGATTTTTATAGCTTACAAAAATTCGAACGGTGTGACACCGATTGATGCCGTTAGTATATTAACGATGACGTGAAGTTAAAAGTGAACTGTCAACGTGACACCACATATAGGCTAGTAGTGCTGGTACGGTAGCAGAGCACACAGTATTACGATTAGATGAGTTATAGGTATAAATTACGCGTTATACATCATATAGCGCAAATGATGATCAATCGCTGGCTCCGTAACATTCTCTACCGTTGCTCGCGTTGCGCTTGTTTGGCAACTCTGGACGTCTCAGGCCACTATAGTCATGGCACTTTTATCCCATTTTTCTAGCTGCAGTAGTTATCTGCAGTTTAGGGCACAAGCGTCTGAAATACGCCGAGTTCTAGAAAGTCACCGTCATCATCAATCACGTTAATTTATTACAAGTTGACGATGACAACTTACACGATAGTAATTAGGTAATAAGAAGCCCAGCTGTCGCTAAAATAGCCAACCACACTGGTTGTCAGTGATCTTCAAGGTCATTCAAGGTCGATAATTTCCATGTCATTTGAAAGCCAATATGCCAATTCCTATTAGTGGTCAATAGCAACATAGGCCCTAGCCAGGCCCGTCGAGAGCCACAGCGGGGCCCGGGAAAACTTTTTTGCGGGGTCCCCAAACATTTTCACGGGGACCCTCTGGGGAAATTTTTTTAAATTTTTCTTTTCAAAATGGTACATTCTGGCGTACCTTTTAAATTTCTGGCCGACGGCGCCCCCCCCAAACGTCGCGAGGCCTGGGGTAGTTAACCCCTCTACCCCACCCTCTCGACGGGCCTGGCCCTAGCTCGCATCGTATAGCCACAATAGCGCGTAGCGGCCTTCAAGGTCATCTAAGGTCAATGATTTATATCTTATTTCATAGGGCGTATGGCACTTCTTAGTGATTAATAGCAACCTTAGCCGTATCCCTCACCGTTTTCGAGATATGGCCAATTTTCCGTTAAAAACGCACATTTTTACCGCTGTCCATTCAACCCCAAATTTTAAAATGTTTCCCTTTCACTAAATCGCTGAAATTTTTAATGCCTAAGTTTAAGACACATGACTAATTATTCGTGTAAAAAGTTCCCCTACTACCTGAAGCTTATAGCTACAATACATCTGTTACAGATGGACAGAGAGACGACAGTCAGACGGACGACAACCATGCAACAAGCTCGACCGTTACTTAAGTACGGTCGGCTAAGTAAACAAAAATATTACGTAGCTTAGATCTTTAAAAAACATTGCAAAAGAGTAATTGATCAACACTGGTAAAACAGTATAAACGCGATTTGCAGCTAATGATGTCCCTGCACAACATGCATCTATGGCCCTAAATATAATACAATCACGTTTATTTTTGTAAGATGCATTAACTAACTAACTAACTGTTAACTAATGACTTGCTAGTCTGGGTGTCCACCTTCTGATATTGTCCAGTTTCGAAGGTTTATGAGTCAGTTCAGCGGTTTTCTGACTCCGTCAAAAATGAATGGGGTCACCAGTAATTGCTTGTCCAGCAATAAAAAATACATCTTAAAGTAATTGAATGAGTAAAAAAGAAGTAAAGTCAAGAATGCTGCACATTGTCGTTATTTAATCAATTCCAGTGTGCTTGAAACTGTCCAATATATATGAACGTAATAAATAATACCCGCGCTTTGCACTCATTACGTATTAATTGCCTCACTTTTCTAGACTTAAGCATGAACAAAGCTTTTGAGATACTATAGACTACGTTTTTTTTGCAATTTAGGCAACACTTTTCTGTAATCTTGCAGCAAAAACTAAAATATCAAATTGGACGGTTGTCGACCAACGTTGTGCTGAGATCTTTCTTAGCAAAGTTGACGAAGCGTTTCTGGCCACTGTGTATTATTCACATGTATTTGCTTCCAATGACTTAAACAACGAACACATGAGGCTTGTTTGCTTACTTTTTTCACCGTATAGACGTCGATTAGAGTGCATGAACATATATTGCACGCGAACGCTGGTGACGAAAAACGAATGTAGAGAACAAGAACGAGGAAATGCACACACGTCAAGTATTACACATCTTGCGAGAGTTTCGCGCACGTTTTCTGTCTGTCAAAGTAATATCTTGCGCATTTTGGTTTGACCACAATTTCAATATTTTGTAGGCCTATTTCTTGACGGTAAAAAACGTTTAACCAAAAAATAAGCCTGCATAAAATGTGCTAGCAGTCACAGCGCTCCCCCGACCCTCTAGGCGAGAGCATGAAGATTGAAAACAAAAAAGAGGTAAGTCAAAAAAAGAAGTAGAATAAAGGGGCATAAAAAAGAAAAAAAGAGTCGGTGTCAAGCATTTTTGTTTCTGAACCTTGGCATGTCTGAGACTTTCGCTGCAGCAGTGCCATATAGGCTCCATCGTCATTCTCGTCGCCTGTTGTCACGCAGTCACACTCGCTGAATGCAGACAGCCAGCTGCAGTAATTAATACACGATGCTAATCTGACTCATGAAGCGTACAGTTACTACCTGTACACTGTAAGCTTAACACAGAAATAAAACAACAAAAACAACGTATTGTGTCCTATTGCAGTATTATGCGATTGCGAACCCCTGCAGTAAAAAATTATACGTTTTACGAAAAGTTACTCCAGTTTGCAGCACAACATAATAAGTGGTTTTATTGTTGTTTTATTTTTTAAAATTTTATTTAGTTGCGCATGCGTGAGCGCCTTTAATCACAGGACTGCAGCTACTGGTACCAGTAGGCCTACAGTACTTAGACGATATCAAAGTTCTTGCACGTAGCGACTATCAAATGCCGCCGGGCGACTAGGGCCCATATTGGCCGCAGCAGCAGCAGCAGCAGCAGCAGTCTCGGCTAGTCTCGCTGTCGAAGTAGAGTTTCGATCAGCTGATGGAATAACGGTTTGTAACGTAGGCTTAGTTTACGTGCACTACACATTCGTTAAGTTACAGGTAAGATCAGTATCGTGTGTGATTCTCTGTCTAACGCACTGCCTGAAATGAAGTGATTGTTTGATTGATTTACAACTGTACGTAGATAACTCCCCATGATGTATAGGCCTAGTGAGTTTCTTTTACTCCCCCTCATAGTAGTTTTTCTAAAACTCAAATAACTGATGTCCATTGGCATATCGCATATTAGACCTACGCTGCTTGATCGTAATATATTAAAAATATCAATTGAAAACGAAGTGTTCAGAGGCTTCGCAGTAATTACAAGTGATGCCTACAGAGGTTGAAAACTGTATTATCACCGACGCCATCTGGTGAAAATTCTGGTTACTTGAGATAGCCGCTCATTGACCTTGATCGTGACCAACCGCTCTTTGAGGTGACAGTTAGATAGTTACAAGGCATTCATGAATCATGATAGTGGAAATGCAGCAAAATGCAAAAAATGCTGATTATTTTATCAGTTGGTAGTTTTACAAATCTCAACGCAGTATAATCTACTCAGCTCCTTCGTCCACGCGTATTTGAGCGTCTCACTTTGTTTCGACGTCAGACGTCAGACAGAGACTACCTTTACGGGTGTTCTGTAAAAAGATAGAGCCTAAAAAGCAATCAATTTTGGCAAAAAACATTCAGCAGCTATATGCCTAAACGATATTACCACACGCCGTAATACGTTTAGGCGTAGCTGCTGAATGAGCACTCTACGAGAGTGCAGTAGTTGCAATGGCTATTATGGCGACAGACTGGCGCAGGACTTTGGATGCAAAAACACGTTAATGCTTCTAGTCGTTTTTTTCGTAAACAGCACCACTGCTGCAGCAGTCGCCGCTTGCCGATATCAGTAGGATTCGAACGTTTGGTCGCCTGATCGTGCGGAATTCGTGTCCATATAGCTTTTGCTGGCGCCTCGATCACGTTTGTCTGCTACTAACCTCAGTTTGTCGGTAAGTATATGGCATTGGTATGCGCTGTTTTGTCTAACAGAGACAATTGAATTCGTTGTATTGGAAATAACAATTAGTAGGGTCATAGAGTGTACGTTAGGTCTATACCGAGGTTGCGCATAATAGAAAGTAAAACATGCAATACGCTCAAGTTTTTACGAGTTACGAAAGTCCGAGAACATTGGCATTCTTGACGAAATTATCTGCAGCCAAGACGATCAGCTGAACACACACTAGTCGCCTACGAAAATTTCAAGTAAAACTCGCATTTCTTGTCGATCGATGCAGCGCATTGCAGCATAAAACATTTCGAAAGAATGAAAAGTAAAATGTAACTTTTTATTTTGCTGCAGCCGTAGCCAGAAATTGAAGTTGGGGTGCATTTTGAGGCCAAAGGGCCGAAGATCGAGACCGAAGACCGAGAGCGGAGGTTGGATTCTTGGGGAGAGGGCAGCGAGCTCCCTACTTACTAGCTTGGGATATAGGGGAGCGCTGTAAGCTCCTCCGGTGGGGTCCGGAAGGCGTTTTTGATCATAAAAACCATGGAAATGTTAGTTTTACTGCACAAATTTGCATAATTTCTTGGGCTATAGAGGTGCGCTTGCATTTACTGCACTTCTGGCTATATACGCCTATGCGTTAAACGTCATTCTATATGCTAAGTTTCTTTGCAGACTTCTTGACAGTTCTCAGATTTTTCATAAGTGTATGTCGCGTTTTTAGTTTTTGTAGGCTATTTCTTAATATTTTGGCTTTCTGGAGCAACTATATGCGGGCAATTTGTGAGCGTTTGAGCTCAAGTTTTGCTCCGTGCTGTATCAGTCATCTGTGTGCCGTAAACATTGTATTCTTGCCCTTGTCTGACTCTGATGTGCGAACTCGAACTACCTGACCTAGGCTAGATCGGACTCTTTCGCCATCCATTGCTCCTATGCACCGGTATAGGCCTACGCACATTCCGGTACGGTGCTACCTGCTGCCGTGGCTGCTCCAGTCTGTGCGGGAAATTTGAGATGGCTTGATAAGACACACGCACACGCGGCGCGTGCTGCTAAAAGCGTTGCCGGTGTAAACATTCAAGACATGCAGCGCGGTGGATGTATCAGTGCATTTTATTGTTGCCGAATTCATCTTGCTATAGGCCTACGTGTATCTGTCGGGCAGACGGAATGGTTAAAATGGTATAGCTTTTTTGGGAGATCCATCCGGAGCTACGGAGCGTCACCTGCCATATTATGGGATCACACAGTATTACCTGCCACACGACATAGGTTAATGCACCCCGCCATATCCCCAGCTATGCAGACCGGTACTCGATTTACCTACCCTAGAGGGATGAAAGGCTAAGTTGACCTTGGTGTCGGGCAGACCCGTAAGTCGGCCTATATAGGATGGCTGCATAATAAAGTATTAAGTAATTTAACGTACCTCGTATTTTAAAGAAAGCCAGGCTACGTTTGTACGAGACGCGCTACATTTTAGAGTCAGGGGGCCATGTGGCCGGCCAGCGCCCAAAATTGGTTGAGTCGGTCACATCGTGTTGCACCGTTACTGTGAAAATTATCGGTATTTTAGAAGTTACAGTTTATTTTGTTTTTAAACTACACCGTGTCCAGAAAAAAAGCCTACGGTATTTTTGACATATCTTTGACAAACTTAAACATATTTTTTAATAATTTTTGGCATGAGTCTACCTGAATGTTCACTTGATTAAACTGTCAAGAATATTTTCTCTTTATATTGCTAAATTTGAACATATGTTTATTATTTTCGGTAGGCAACATTGAAAAAGTGTGGCTCGGTAGTCTAACGGCAACGTGCCGAACTTATAATCCTGAGGTCACTCAGGGGCGCAGGTTCGACTCCGCACCGGGACACTGCCGGGTAACGACTTTAGGCAAGTTGTTCACACACATGTGCCTCTGTCACCAAGCAGTAAAATTTGGTAGCGGTCAAAGGGCGGTGATGCCCCGCGGCTGGCAAAGTAACCGTAGGTCTGGCGTCGCACTGGTCATGCATCACGGACTCAGTGGTCTATCCACCTACGGGCTCAAAGGCTAACGTATGGGAGATAAGCGCCCCGTCTATGCTCTTGATGGGGCACGGCCAAGTTTGCCTTTACCTCTTTTTCCGGGCACGGTGTATATCAGTATGTGAGTTTCTTTGACTGAACGTGCTGAACTACTAAGCTATGAACTCTAAAAATATTTCATTATTCCTCTATTTCATAGAATAGTATACAGAAATATATAAAGGCACAACCTCGACAAAATTTTGACAAGAGATTGTAATGCATTGATAAATGAGCTATCATCAAAAATAATCTAGATATGCCCCACTCCAGTAATTCCGGCACGGTGGTCTACAAATGTAGCCTATACGCAGACTTCACGGCGTACCGGTAGTATATAATTGGATGAGAAACTAGAGATATCATTTATCAAAATACCAGCTCTAGGCTAGCGCACGGCTTGCGGCTGTAGCTGCTGCTGCTGCGGCTGAAAGCGATCGAGATGTTGCTGCCGCTGCCATATCAACCGGCGGCGCTTTGCCTTCAGCTCGAACTCCACTTACTTCGATTTGTTGTTGGTTTGTTTTACGACTTGTTGTTCAACAAGTCTAAAATAAATAAAAGTAGTGGAGTTTGTTCTTTATGCATCTCCCTCGATCTATCACAGACATGACAGGAGGAGTCTTATTCCTGATGCATACTGCCGGATGAATAAGATTTGTTTTCCGTATCAGAAGCTCAGCGAGGGTCTTTTGACCATTGCAGCTCGGCAGTTGGCCGAAAACGTCGTAAATTACTGACATTATAAGAGATAAATACTAGCTTATTTTTATAATCTAGATTATCGCCTGTGTCGACAGGCAACCGAAGTGATGTGCAGTTAGGCCTATACGGTTAAGCCTAAAAAATTTTTCTAGGCTCTACTTGTGTTTTGTTAGTCTCATTTTATTGTCTGTCCAATGCAATGCATAGCATTGGACAGAGTATAAAATCACCTGAGCGTCCGTCCAACTTTTGAGACGCCATATCTCCATAATGGTGTAAGATAGGCGCGTGGTCACAGTGGGCCATTTATAGTAAAGCGCCGGTGACGAATCGAATGATCACGTGACTGACAACGTTAATCATCATCATCATCATCATCTCTCTAATAAAACAGATTGACAAAACGTAACCATACATAGCATACAAATAGACAAAGAAATCTGATAAATGTCGTTGAATACAACTGTACATATTGTTACAACTGTAGTGTGTCTATTAGGCGAAAGGTGCTGACAAAGAGCACAAGCTAATAAATGTTTTTAAACAACATTCTATTTATATAATTCCTACTTAATTGTTTAGTTATAATAATAGCAAAGGATGACAATAACATTGCTGCTGTACAATTTACAATTAAACATTTGGATCTAGTCTCTAAACAGCTCATTGATTATGTTTATACGGAAATATACTGTAAACTATCGAAATGCATTGGACAGACATCGTCTTTGTATGAACATTATCTTGTTACTCCATTAAAAATTAGAAAATTAGTAAAAATAGTAAGTTTTAACTGCAAAGCTGTTCACTGGCCATAAGCTGCGCGTGCTACGGTAAGTTTCTGACATTGTCTTTGTGATTAATTTATTTTAGCGTATAGTATATGCCCTACTATAGTAATTTATCTCAGTGCCATTGATATCTAATTTTGACATCAGTGCGGTGTTGTGCGATACAGTGTCTGCTAGCAGCAGCATTGGTGACAGTCGCTGTTACATTGCTTGTCATAATGATTTTTAAAATGTTAAAATTCACGGATGCGCCGCAACTAATTTAATGCCAACGGTAAAGCAGCAAGGCGGAGGTCTGGCCTATTGCTAAGCAAATAGCAGAGAGCTTACTTTTTATCCGGTCGTAAGTGATTTTTGTTTCTTAAGCCACGCGTGCTGTGTTTTTGCAAAGGAGATGTGACAAACAGATCTTACGAAATTTGTGAAACTGCAGATGGTAAAATCGTTTGTTGTGGTAGGTTTTGTGGTAGGTGTTGTGGATGCTGTTTTTCAACAGATTACAGAGCGTCTCTGTACACGTAGGCCTACATTAAGACTTGTCAGTCAGACGGTCGTGTTACGTAAAGTTTAGTGTTTGTGTTTTATAGTTTAGCATCTTTCATTAAGGCCGTTGTGAGTGCTCGTTGTGGGCCTTGTGTGTTTTGTTTACTATTCACTGTCGTATCGTTCGCGATTTGCTGAACAAATGATTGATGACTGACCGATTGATTGATTGGTGTTACTGGCAAGTTACAGGTGATGCATAAAGTGTTTAACGTTGCGGTGTTGTTTGCAGGCGAACAAGACAAACACTTGATATTAATTCAATAATAATTCCAGATGGAATCATCCGTAGTGCTTCCGGCGTCTGGTGCCTCTAACGGATTTTCTTCGTTGTCTGCGCCCGCCGCGCTGCTTTGTTCCACATCAGCAGAAACATCTGACCAGTCTTCATTGGACGACGTCCACAGTGGCGGCCCACGGAACACCTGCAGTCCAACTGATCGATCAGTTCTTCTACCAGCCGACAACAGGTGGCTATTATTGATCACTTATCACTACAGCATAGGAACTCGCATAATACGCGCTTTCGATTAGTGCCAAAATCAACGTCTTTGTACGACCTTAAAGGGTCGATTACGTACATACGGCAGGCCTTTGCGTCTTTCGCAGCTCGCCTTCCAAATTTGAGAGTCTATTATATGCTATGTATTGCTGGTGGTTTTAGGCTCTGCGCATTAAGTAATAAAGCATACACAGTCAGGTTTTGTCTATCAATTTTTTTAATCCCCCCAAACGGTAGACATCAACTAAATGTATTAACGACTTACTACACAGTAGACTGAAGTGCCGTTGTTAGCGTACCATATATAGCGTTCCCATTGGAAATTTGAGGTAAAAAACGCTTTGGGCTGAACACTGGAAGTGCGTCTATATTGTACTTTGACCACTGACATTGAAGAAGGTTAAAGCTTGTGTTTAACTCTTTATGGGAAACCCATCGCAGAGCTACGAAGCGTTACCTGCCATATGGGATCACGAGGGTGTTACCTGCCACCCGACACAGACGAACGCACCCCGCCTTAACTCCAGCTAAACAAACCGGTATTCGAATGTACCTATGGCGGAGAGATGGAAGGCTGAGTTGATTTTGGTGTTGGATATATATCTAAATGGTTTATCTGTCCACACCCATCCAAGTAGTGACCACTTGATAGCGACCTGACTGCGAGTCGAACCCACAACCTCTCGATCATAAATCCGCCACATTACCATTACGTCAGCAAGTCTGAGTGGCACTGTGACAGGGTTGACAAGACGAGGACGTGGAATGACGACGGCAGAGCGGCACGGCGCAGCGAGCGACAGCAGGCGGCCTGGGACCAGATGAACGAACGCATGGAGCTACGCCGTCGAGACTGGAACGCACAGGTCACATTGCAAACGTACTTTATTAGTAAACTTTTATTTTTTACCGAAACTATGCACTTTAACGTTTTTTTCTCATTTTTAAACGTTTATAAAAAAATTTTTTATAAATGTTGAATCGTTAATACAAAAAGGGCAGCGATGTAAAATACTTGTATACAAAAGTTGGCAGATGAAATAATAATAGATTTCTTTTATTTAGTTTTATTTGCTTAGGGCCCATATGTGATGACTAAAATTTGTCGAATACAAAAAATGATCGACTTAGTCAGTGCATCAAGTAAAAATGGTCACGTTTGTTGTTTAAAAACAAAAGTCGTTTTTTAAAATATTTTCGATAAGACTGCATTTCTAGCGTCTTATAAAAAGTGTTTACCCCAGCGTGTGTTACATCATGCAGGTGGAGCGAATGCGAGCAGACTTCTTCAAGCTGAAGCCGCCGACGTCACTAACTGCTGCAGGCGATTCCGCTATTCAGTCTGCTGGTCAGTCCTCAGCGGTTATCACAGCTGACCGGCGCCAACAGAGAGTCATCGACGTCCGACCGTCTTGGGAACCTTCCACCATCACGCGCCAACAGTTCCAGGTGTAGTAGGCTAAATATACCTGCAAAACATTGTAATTTTAATTGCATTTTAGATGCTGTGTATTTTGAACGCCCACTGCCGCACTTGTGCAGTTGTGCTACTATTTTGAAATAAATTATATTTTATTTGATAAGCAACAACACTGCAGTTTCTGTCCTAGTTAGCGCACATGATTGTTATATCAGTTTATCGGTGTCATAGCAACCGCACGTCTTTGTCCACAACCTGTCTGCTGCTTCGATTCTCTGTCGGTTTATGGAAGTATAGAGTAACAATGCTACGAACTCTGCAGTTTGATTTTTGATCGATTTAATTTTGTTTCGTACAAGCAACTTCCATGGCAAAATAAATGACGACAAAACTATGAAGTCTCCACACTACAATAGCTGTTCGCTATCTGTACAAATGTTATTAAGCGGCCTTCCATACGTATAAACCACATTATTGGTCTTGCTTGTCAGTCCGTCCGTCCGTCCATCCTCCTGTCTGTCTGAGTCTGTTTCTTCCATATACGGGCTCCTAGCTAGAAAATAGTGAAGTGCAAAAAATCTTTTTAAAAATGGATTAAACGTTTTCCGTGACAGGATTACTGTGTGTCACTTTTTAGCTTTAAATGTCAAAAGGTTTGAGATGTAAAATTAAACGTCAAAAACTTCCATAAACGACGTATATCTCGCGTACCTCGTGTTTACTTGCGGCCAGCTGCATGACCACTGCACACTAAGCACAGTGCAGTGGGCGTTAATTGCATGACTATTTTAGTTTTTCTCATTTCATTTCTATTTAAAACATTTTCACGTCTGTTAAGTTTAGGTGCCAGATTAAACTGTTTGGCAGTTTTCAAGCGCAAATCTTTATCGTATCGTATTCACTAAGTGGACGGCTGCAGGCATGTCGTCACAGGGCGTGTCGTGGCGTCATGTTTGTTAGTTTGTATTGTATAATGTGACGCAGGCGTCATTTGACCTGAGCGAGTACTTGGCCGATGAGATCAGAGTTCAGACGGACGGCGATCAGCTGATTGTGAGCGCCAGACATGAGCGCACGAACAGCGACAACCATGCTAAGAACACGCCCAGCCGACAGTTTACCCGACAAGTATGCTACAATAGTCGCGCACATTTTGTATAGGCCTAATATGTTATGTCTTATCTTCGTTAGTAATGGACGAGAGACCCCTGCTGTTGTCATTTTTGTACCTTTAATATTAGGCCCATATATTCGTATAGGCTCTATAATTATGACATTACTTCTGCACCTTGATGCTCGGTTTTTTTCTGTTACTCATTTGACAGTTCGTTGACGTAGACTAATCCTGGAAATAATGTTTAGTCCACAGTTGTTCCAGCTAACATTATGCAGTACACGTAAGATATAAGCCTATAACCTGTGTCGGCATACAAACCGACATAGGTTTGGATTGTGGATGTGGCATTTGCTTAGATGTTAATCCGCAACGTTTTGATTAACGCTCACGCTCGCACACGCGCACAACATTTGATATCGCAGTCTGATCCGCAGTCTGCACCAGCTGCCTGGAAACATGGACTGCATACTGACATATAGGTTTCCATGGCTGGAACAGTCTCCCGCCGACATTCTTGATCATTGCAACAAATCGCGAGCACAGCATCATCGTTCAAATGCCACTTTGAAACTGCGCTGTTTCAGCGGATGATTTGTAGGCTGAGTTCCTATAGTTCGTACGTTTGTCCGTCTGTCTGTCTGTCTGTTTCGTAAAGCCCACGGGCTCCTAACTCGAAAACGAAAAGGCGTAGAGAAACTGAAATCGGTCGGGACGTTAATCCCCGTGGCAGGAATGACCGGCTCGAAACGTCAAAGGTCATGGAGACGGCCGTACAGTATGTCGGCACTGATCCGACATGTTTTAATTGTATCAATTGTTTGAAGTACTTTTTGAACAGAGAAATGATTTGCATGCTGCATACAGATTGAGATTCCTCGATACGTGGACGCGAGTCGGCTGAGATGTACACTGACTGACGGCGGTATCCTGGTCGTGGAGGCTGACGCTGTGGCCTGCACGACGTCATCTCTGCCAGTGTCACGAGCACACGAGTCCGTCACAGACCGGCGCCTGGCGCTGCCGCCTCGCAGTCCAACCCACTCCATCAGCACATCGACGCTCCAGTGCACTGTCCCTCCCGTCATTCTACAGCCGGACGGCTCCTGCGTGTAAATTTATCGATCTTACTCTACAGCTTGTGAAATGCATTTGCAGGGCGTCAGCGTTCCTTGCTTTGCAGATGCTCTAGTATTAGCCTATCTATGGTCCGGGCGTCTATCTGTCTGTGACGTGTTAGTGTTTTACGAAAACGATGCTGGCTAATCTTTGCTCTCAAGATTGGTGAAGTTTTTTCGATAAATCGGAAAGGGTCGAAAGGGGACAAGCGCCTCACGCCAGCACCACGTCCTATCTGTGCTAACCAATAGGCTAGCAGTAACCTGGTACCCAGTAATTATACTATAGCACGTATATATGGCGCAGGCATAAATACGCAATTGAAGCACTTCTGTCGAGCGCCGCTGAGGCCGAGTAGGCATCGTCACGCAGCCGCTGCCTAAAAGGTCCCGGTTTCGAATCATACTTTTTGCAACTTTTTTCGAGGTAATAAATGTCCGACTTGGGGTTAAATGTTGCAAAAACACCTCTCACTTTACATTTTTGACAACATTTAACCCCAAATCAGACATTTATTACCTTGAAAAAAATCAATTACGACTTTCGCATTTTTCCACATTTTAGGGTTAGGGTCAGTTAGGGTTAGGCTTAGGGATAGGGTCAGTGGTTAGGGTTTGTGCCAGAGTTCGTTCATTTATGAGAAATTGTACGAAATTGTTCGGCACAGATAAAACGGGCTGCTGGCGTGAGACACTTGTCGAAAGGGGTCCCTGGGATCAACGTCGCTGGAATGCGTCTTGTCCCTCCAAACACCAAACGTCTATCTTATCTCTGTCTGTTCTTCCGTCTGTCCCTCTGTCCATTCTGCAAAGAATCCTAACTCAGAAGCACTAATGTGCAGAAAAACGACAGTTAACCTCAACGTTTCCCAGCGTAGTTGATAGGCCTATGCCAATTCTCGATATATAGGATCGGAGGTCAAGTTTACCAGACGTTAAACACGTTAGCAATATAAGCAACTCGGCTTGTGCTTTTTAACACAGTGAACTCTCGTCGCTCACTCCAGGCAATGTAAAACTGGACTTTTTGATTGAAACTTAAAATGGCTAAGCGCATAGCTATAGACGGACCGCAGCATAATATGTCAGCACTGGGCTGAAATATTTTCAAATTTTATGCAAACTGTCATCGAAATTGATAGGCGGATTTACTCATTGATTCAGTTATGAACTGTAGAGCGTAACGGGTGCGTGCAGGTTCCGCGTGTCGGTGTCGCTGGGTGCAGAGTTCAGCGCCGATGAACTGAGCGTAAAGACGATTGACCGGCGGTTGATAGTGACGGCACAGCGTGATGAGACCGGTCCAGGCCGACGTGCTGCATGCCGTCAGTTCCACCACGAGTTCGAGCTGCCGGCGTGCGTCGACCCAGTGACCGTGACGGCGCACGTCGTCGACGACGGACAGCTGGTAGTCGAGGCGCCGATCACTCCGCACACCACGCCAGCAGTGACGATGTGAAAACATCCGCCGAGACCAAGAACTAACAATGACTGAGACCAAAATCCACGATTCCAGCCAGGGGAAAATTAAAAAATTTCTAATCCCTGGATCCCGTTTGGGAGTAGGCTTACAGATTAGTCAATATTACTATCACTACAGTAGCCCCACTGGACTTATTTTATGCACATAAATCAGCAGGTCCATATACCTGTAAGTATATCGAACAGTGGAACTACATGGAATGACTGTGGCTGTCAAAATGCAACTTAGCTACAGTACATGGCAAGTACTTTTTGAGCGTGTATGAATAATTTCCGTAAGACAGCTAAAATTGCTCCTTTATCATATAACGCTCGAAAAAGTACTATAATAGTTTTACTTGCCAGCGGCAAAAACAAAGAATATTTAACTGCTGTGTTCAAACACTGACTTCAGTCATGTAAAGAATTTCTTTCAAAACATTTTCTGAAAACCGCATAACTCTGTGACTTACGGTTGCAAAATTATAGTGTCATAAACTTTTTGCCGTTTTTGGATCACTCTGTATAATATTAGACTTTACTTGCTCACCGACTGTCGCTTGCCAGTGACGCCATGCACCGCGATTAACCTTCGGCGCGCGTGACCTTCTTGATGTTCGCACTGTACCGTGTTCTATGGACACCATGTGAACGGAGTAATTGTAACGAAAAAGGCCGAGACTCGACGATGACAAATGCGAAAGCTTGGAATGTACAGAGGTCGGCTATAACGCAATTAAAAAGCCCTGCATAATAGTGGCTTGACTGAACCATTGACTTTGTTAGGAAGAATACCTCAGCAAAACGTTGATCAAAAACCATCATATTTGTATTTACAGCAAAATTTTTTAGTAGGCCAATTTTACTATACTCGCCGCATTACGCATGATCAAAATATTGTGTTAATTAGGCTTACGATGTCACATTTTAAACGTGATACAGTGCACGGCGTACAACTTTCGCGCTTGTAACTCGTCACTCCATGCGCAAAAACTGCGAGAAGGGTTTTGAATGACACAGGCAACATATGCAGCGATTTTCAGCAGCAGTACTGAAAACAGTGCAGCAAACGTAACTGACGATGTTTGACCAACAGTTTCTGAGATCTCTCCTAACCTAACGAAGTTCATACAGTACGGTTATTTCGGCCTGCCCTGTAGAAGCACGGCAGCAATTTGCCCGATGACTATACTATACATAATGCACTCAGGTTAGCCATGTGACGTTTGCTTGGTTGTAAACGTATGTAAACTCAAGTATACGTCGTGTCCGTACTGCAGAGTGTGTGATACAAAGTCATGGGATCTTCGTTGTCGAAAGTGTCATTATCACCATCGTCAGGCAGTGAGGAGAAGGAGAACGGAGGCTGGGCGGCGCCCGCAGCCGAGTTTGATTTCGTGCGCTTTACGGTGTCGGACATGAACGGTGTGCCTCGGTCCAAGCTCATCCCGAGACGACATGTCGACGACAAGCTCACCGCCGGCATTGGCATGTGCGCCGGTTAGCTGCTGTATCCACTGCTGTATGCGGCCGTTCTATAGCAGAATTACGCGTCTTGCATGTCCGTCTGTCTGTCCGTCTGTCCCGTACAGGCTCATAACTTGAAAACTAAAAAGCGCAAAAACATCTTTTCCTCGGGTAGGAGTATCTTGTATACCAATTTTCAGTTTAACTGAAAATGTCACAAGTCAAGGTCACTGGGTGTCAAAATCATGAAGATAATGTCGTGTTACTGGCGAAATCGCAACTCGTATGGTGGGTGGTGTCCTAATTAACTGTCAAAACCTCAGACGGATGGTCACATTTTTACTTTTCGCGCGCTACGTTTCTAACGTAGCGAAGGGGAGTATTATGAAATCGGTGTACCGACCGACCAAGGACCAAACGACCGACCTCTGTTTCTAGAAGAGCCTTCCTGGAAGAACTTTAAACGGCCATATCTTCATAACGGTGCTATTAGATTGTGACTAATTTAATGTACTCCTCGCGCTCATTATTTTCTCCTGTATTCTTATAAGTGCTTTTTCGTTTTTTTAAATTAGTTATTTGAGACACGGCGACAATTTCAGACCGGTCTAATATTATACTAATAGTGACTAATATTCACTAAATGGACAGAAGTAAACTAAAAAGTCACTAACTAAAAGTTTAACTTACATTTTAGTTAGATCATTAATGTAAATAATTTTTTAAAAGTTAAAGTTTAAAGAGTAATTTAAATTTTGACACATTAGTTACTAACTAAAAAGTTTAACTCAATTATTTTAGTTAACTAAATTATTTTAGTTAATATTCATTGGCAGTTTGCAAGACTCAGTCCTCAGTCAAGTGACATTCAAGAGTTTTAATGAATGATGACTTTATGTTGTGAATGTTTATACATTGAGCTTTCAACAGTGTTTGGATGATATGAGAAATATAACTTTATTTGCGGTCTTACTGCTTTACTGTTTTGTAGTATTAACTCTCAGTAGATGCACAAAACAATCAGTAAAGTCCGTAAGGTCAATTTTGTTAAAGAAATTTGTAATTAGAAAAAAGTTTTCCAAAGTAGTTAGAAAAAAAGTAAAAAGTTTGGGCCTATCACTGCGAGAAGGACCAACTGATTTCGGCTGAACCGTCTATACTGACGCTGTCATAGCCGCTGGTGTTTGAATGTTATAGTTACTGTCGGTTTTGGAACACGCTCAGAAATGCTCCATTTCAAAGAAATGGATGAGACCCATTTCAGCAACGCTGTCATGCGACCGATACCCGGCACTACGTTGCATCCCTTGCCGTGGGCTGCTGAAGGCAAACATCGCATCGGCGAAGTGTTTTGTGAATCGTTCTGGATGCCCCCTTACCGCGACGGAGCACATCAGGGAGCCTGCACCCGCTACTTGGCAAGGACGCAACTGAAACGTCTGTCAGCTCTCGGCTACCGATTCCTGTCGGGTCATGAGGCTGAGTTCTTCATGTTTCGCAAGGGCGGAGACGGAGAGGTAACTAGCCGCCCAATGTTTCACGGGGTGGACATGTTCAGCAACTTGTTACTAGCGGAACACGAAGACCTGGTCTGCTCCATGAGCAAACATCTATCAGCGGCCGGGGTTGACATTCACTCAATTCAAACAGAGTATGCACCTGGGCAGCTGGAGTTCGCGACTGGGCCCAAGTTTGGTATCGAGTCGGCAGACCAGATGTTCACGGTGATAGAGGGACTGAGGGAGATGAGCGCCCAGCACGGCTGGAGAGCCACATTTATGACAAAACCAACCAGCGAAAAAGACAGTAGCAGCGCGATGCACTTCTGCATGTCACTGTGGGTGGGCGACACGAACATCTTTCATGATCCGACGACCAACGAGCTGTCGGCTGTCGGAAGTCACTGGGCGGCCGGTCTGATCAAACACGCGCCGGCGTTGACCGCTCTATTCTGCCCGACCGTCAACTGCTACCGACATCTTCACACGCACATGACTCCGGACGTCGCCGACTGCGCCTGGGAAAGTCGTGATGCGATGCTGCGCGTTGTCATAATGGGTCCTCACACGACCTACATCGAGAACCGGCTGCCTACAAGTGCGGCTAACCCGTACATTGTCATGGCGGCCACGGTGGCGGCAGGCATCGATGGACTTGTCAACCGTCTGGAACTACCCAGAGGAGAGGCAGAAAGACTGCCGTCATCTCTGCCAGAAGCACTCTCCGCCCTGGAAGCCGACAAAGTGTTGTCAGACGCTCTCGGTGAAGAGTTCATCAGGTGGTTTTTGCAACTGAAACGTGAGACGGAGATTGCCAAAGTGAACAAGGCGAAGGACGAAAGACGAGACGAGATGGAAGTCGAACGCGAACTCTATTTCCATTTGCTTTGAAGACCGCAATCGTTTTCAAGCTCTATCAACTTCTTTGTTAACATACTAACGGGATGCTAAGGATGTGGTATAGCTACTAGGATATTTTCGTCAAATGAATATTATTCTGGTTAGAGAAATGAAAAAAGTGCAGTCTACCGTTGAGCTGACATGTACAGGGTGGGGCAAAAAAGTAGCCGACTGAAGTTTTTTTGCTGTTTTCTTAGCAACCGTTTGGAATTTTAACCTGAAGTTTTACCGAATTATTTATCGATGCGTCCTACATCTAACTGCCAAGCGAAATGTGATTCTGTTGAAAACCACAAAATTATAGACTTTTTAACATGACCGCCTACCGATTTTTCAGCATTAAAAGGTTTAAGCTAAAATGCTATTTAATTTTTAAAAATCGGTTACCATGTTACTGCCGATGACGTAACAGTAACGCTTTGATAAACAGTGATTTATTTTGTTTAGAAATTATCATTAACTTATCGCTCCTTTAAAGCAATCGCCGGCTGCCCACCGAATTCAATTTTCATCTTCCAGCAGGACGGCGCGTCAGCACACGCAGCGCGAAACGCCGCGCAGCACGCAGAACTGGCTGCGGGCGTTTAAAAGCAAAAAGTGTTTTAGCTTGGCCCCCGTTATAGACAAAACAGTCAAAATTGTTGTTGTCATAACTTTGTTAAATTTTTAACTAACTTTAATAATTTGGCACAAAAATGGACAAGACGATAAAATCATGCAAAGTGCACTCATTTTCCACCTCACCTAACTTATATCAACGCACTACCGTGTTAAAACAGAAATGTTCTAAATTCTTGCATAACCCTAATTTATTTTTTAAGTAAACGCTGTAACGACTTAATTAATCACAAAATAAATCTTAGTGTAAAGTATTTAGCAGAATTCTAAGTTTGTGTAACAAATCGCTTGCAAATCATCAGAATTTATGTCCATAGTGGGCCCCGCATACAAAGACAATGGCTTTGATGCAACGCCACTGGCTAGTAGCGGAATCAACAAACGACTGATCAAATGACATTCATTTATCGATTAGACGTGTTTTAAGCTTATCAGTCAGCTATTTTGTTAACCGCTGTTTTTACCATAAAACATTTAACACCACAAAATTATTACACCACGTGGCACTTTTTGTTAAATTGATGATGCAAAGGTAAGCAATCCGATACAAATAATCACCCCTTACCACCGCGTGATGTAACAATTTGGAGCATCTGTGTTTCACACGGTATTGCGTTGACATAAATTAGGTAATGTGGTAAATGAGTGAATCTGACATAATTCTATCGTTTTGGCCATCCTTGTGCCAAAAAAATTATTAAGGTTGGTGGAAATTTGACGAAGTTATGACAAAAAAATTTTGACTGTTTTTCAGACACGGTGTAGTGCTAATATACACTGTGAGGCACAAAACACACCAAAATTTATCGATCGTAACTTGAAGAGGGATAATCCAATTGTAATAATATTTGGTATGAATATTCCAGACACAACTGGCCGTCAAATGACCGTTTATGCTCCAGTCTACCAAACGTCTATTTTTGCACTACCTGGGGAAAACAAAACAAGCAAAATATTACATTTTTATTCAATGCAATATCATTATTTGATTCAAATAACGCACATTTGGAACATTTTGTCCAAATTTCTAGCACTTTGTTTGACAGTTTATCCAATTGTCCAGCTGTGCAACTGCTGACATTAAATAGTCGAAATATTGGTCATTTGTGTAAGCACAGGCGGGTAATGCATTCTCTATGCATTGATAGCAGTTTTGATAATGTTCTGCTTCAGACTTCAATCAGTCGCTTCTTGAGTTTATTGATATTCCTAAACAGCGTCCCATAAACTCGCTGCTGCATAACACTGCAAATACAGTCGAATAAACTGTGATCGAGGCTGTTAAGGGCTACCTATCTGGGATGATGAATTTTTTTTCTTTCTTTATAACTCATGTTGCATTTGTTCTGTTCCCACAGGTACTGCGGCAACAGACGTTAGATGAGCTAACGATTTGAACGGCCATTTGATGGTTATTTATGTTGGAATTGTTTATACCAAAAACTATTAAAATTTTATTATTTTTCTCCAAGTTACTATCAGTAATATTACGGATGGTTATTGGCGTTTTTGTACATTTTAACGCTGATTTCATGTATTTTGATTTTTCCAGGTAGTCAGAAACATATGTTGGGTGAGGTAAAAACTTGAATAATCGTTTAATGACAAGTTGTATCAAAAATAGTTGTACTAAAAATTATCAAAATCCGATAATCCGCCTTCAAGTTATGATCGATAAATTCTGGTATGCTTCTTATGCCTCACAGCGTAGATGCGTTTCGCTGGCTGCTGCTTCAGCATTTTCGTTATACCTCTGCTTCTGCTTTCAGTAGCATATTGACAAACTCAGTATTGCCAACCGCGGAAGCCGACATCAGTGGATAGAGCTTGTTCGGCGTCAGACTGACATGCATTTAGGCAACTGCGACATGTAATACTCAATATTTTTTGTCTTTTTATTTGTTGTTTTATTGATTTGCAATTCCCTGACGATTCGCGGCACACCTGTCCATTTTAACTGGTACTGAACTACGGTTATCCAACCTTGGTAGGCTATAAAAGTCTAAAATATATAACATATATATAAATATTAGAAACTCAAACACAAGTAAATAAAAGTCAGCAATAAGCAAGATAAAATAATTGGCACAGAGTACTAAGTGAGTGATCCTTAAAAATCTGTTGACGCAATTTTAGTACCCTCGGAAATGGTATTTTTCGGTAGTGGACTTTGTTTTGCTGGCGTTCTGGCATTCCGTCTCTGAGCTTTCTCGGCAGATCGGCGTGAAATTTTGCCACATGACAGGAAGTGTGTTCGGTTTAATAATTCTAATTTAAAATTTCGGGGAGCCCTCTCCCAAAAAAATTACAGGCTAAAAACATGCAAAATTTGGCCCGATTTCAAACGACTTCAAACTTAGACGGCAAATATCTCTGAAATGGATAAAGACATTTGAAACCGGACAACGTTACGACCTACGACGATTTTTTCTGCGTTCGGCGAAAAAATCCGGTAAACTTTAATTCACTATCCATTAAGTAAAACATTCAGAATCTGACTCACCCAAATCAAATTTTTGGGAGGCATGCATATTCCGGCTCCTAAAGGGTGCTGCGCCTTGAAATTTACACACGCGCTAGAAAATGATTAAGTCTTTCCAGCGCACTCCCCATTAGGAACGGGGGGTCCCCGAACATTTTTTACAAAGGAAAAATCAAAATTGGCTTGAAATTTAGCGTATTTGCGCCTGTAACTTTGGGGATAGAGAGATTGAGACCACGAAACTTTGCCACATGACGTGCCATAAGATGGGCATGATAACTTTTGTACGAATTTTGAAAAAGCAAAAACGTTAAAATTCGGCGCGATTTCGGACAACTTTGAACTTCGAGCGCAAATATATCTTTGTAGTGTAGCGTGATATCAAAAATCTGAATAGCAAGTGATCTACCCCAAAACCTTCCCTGGAGAAAATAATTGGTGACATTCGGTTTACAAACAAAAAAAGTTTCGTTGTCTCATTCCGATCTACCCAAAGTCAACAGTGCGCGCGATTTCTGACAATTTTAGACTTTGGCCGCCAATTAAGAATTAGCAAAACTAGTTGGCATTCAACAAAGTTATCACAAAACAAAAAAGTGGCCTTATGAGGCACAATGTATATTATGCATGCACTGCGTCGATCAGTGTCAGTGAGGAACATTGGAATTAGAAATCGTCTCAGCAACACTGGAAGGTCTTCCAAGCTCTGGTGACCAGCCTTCGGGTGCCATCTCGAAGCCAGCAAACTCGAACGCCGGAGCTACGACACATCCGGCGAGACTGAAGTCTCCGAGCGTCATTGCTGACTGCCACGCACCCGCCGGAATGATTACCTGAACAGTGATGATAGACAAATATGCTAGTTCTCGCGCGTAAAAACCTTCTAACTATGCCTAATATTGAACCATTTTAATTAACCCATCAGCGTAACTGATGGACAAAAGTTTAGTCAAAAGTACAATTTAAGCAAAAAAACATCAGTTAATAACTAAAAAGTTTAACTGACAAAATTTAGTTTTTTTCTCAGGTCATACAGTTAAAGTGTGGTAATGATGACAAAAACAGTACTGATGCTGACGAATGTAATTTTGGACTCTGCGCAACTCTAGCCTACGTGTAGTGCATGTCAGTTTTTGGCCAACTGTTATAAGTCTTGTCTTTGGCACGATGTGTCGTCTTTCTGTCGTCTGTCGTAGACTGTAATAGGGTGTTTACCCGATCCAGCAAACGTCCATCATTAGCACTTGTATTTTGAATACATTTGCTGAAAGTTTGCTGGACGTTTGCTGGATCGTGTAAACACCCATAACGCATGTATTGATAGTTGGGGCCAACACATTAGGTTCTACTGGAAAATTTATAAGTAATTACACAATTAATTAGCCCGGTATCAGAATTTAGGCAAAGAAAACATTTTAAAATTTGAGGTTAAACAAAAAATGGGGTAGAAAAATGTTTTTTTAACCGATAAGTCGCCTTATCTCAGAAACGGTGAGAAATAAGGCAAAAGTTGCTGTTGATGACTAGGCCTAATAAGAATGTCGTGTTGCGACTGATCACCATCATCCCGACCAGCTTCTCTTTCTTGCACTGCTGTTCTTCTTCTCCTTAGGGTGAGATCTTCCATCGACGAGGACGCTTCTGAGTCAGACAGCTGCTCTGCCTGGTCACGGTCTTCAGAAGAATCGACATGTAATTTCTCCAGGGTCGTCTGTAGGTCGCAGGGATATCCGCTCCTGCCTCATTCACCGTCTTCATCCTCATCGTGACTATTTGGATGAGTGGTGATCCTCCTTGGTGTTTGCTTTTGCATAGTTTTATTTTATTTTGCTTGAATTTGTAAAGTTTATTATTGAAAGAAAGAAAAAGACACTGATGAAAACAATGTCAGTTATATTCAATACAAACTTTCAACTGCACAGCTTTCAATCAAGCTCAAATACAGCATAAACTCCAATCACATTCACTCTATTGCTGTATTAACAAGAAAATATTTAACTAGGGATTATCCGAAAAATGACTTTTTATTACAGTAACTTAACTGTAAATTTGATCGCTATTTTTTAGATTTGAATCCCTCAATCTTCTAGCTTCACAGGTATCTACTTTCGAAGAGTAAGACGTCTATACAGTAGAAGTAAAGCTGATTATTCAAGAAAGACCTTGAAGTGACCTTTTAGCCCCAGTCTATCTACTGTTTCGTGGAATCTGGAAAGAGCGTGTATATGACTAGTCACTGTAAGAAATCGCTTCCTTTTCGCAACTAGAAGGCGGACGCTGGCCTTATGATGTGTGCGGTACGGTCGGCCCACTTTAGTGACATCTAGGCTTTTGTTTGTATGCTCACGCACTGAATTGTGCTGTGCTTATGCTGTATTTTGGTCTAATCTGTAAATAATTTACAACAGGTTTTTACTTTCAGCTCTCAGCAATGAAGAACCGTACACCGTACTGGCACACTGTAATTTTTTTTAGCCTTATAAGCCTCATATATAAACTTGTCCGATATAGTTAAAAATGGTTTTATAACAAAACGTTTAAATGATTTTAAGTTGGAAAAAGTTGTGAGTTTTGTTTGACGAAAACTAGAAAAAATTGTGCTCATCTATGCACCTGAGGCCTCTCGCCTGCGGCGAAGTTGGTGCCGATGCGATACTTCTGCACTGGCTGACCCTCGACCCAGTAGGAGAGCTCCGCCGGTGCACCAGCATGATGGCACCAGATCTCCTGCGCGTCGTGTCGATGCCATTTGTCCTGGTCGCTGATCATGATCAGGTAATAGATGCTAGTCATGAGGCCACGGTTACCTTTTGGCGCAGGATGCCTATAGATCTCGCGATAGTAGCCGCCCTCCGGGTGATGCTTCAGACCTAGGATACTGATAATTTCTTCCGCCGTTGTCATCCTGCACCAGCATTAGGGCATTAACAACTGTCCATTCTGATTGTTTCTGCGTGAATATTGTAAAACTATTGTCCCACTGCGAATTCATAGCATAGGTACATGTATAGGACGTTATACCAGTATAAGAAAGCCTAGCTAACGCAAAAAGCGCGCGACAGCAGTGCATGTATGAAACCCACGGCAAACAAATCCAAGCTCACCGATCCTAGCAATCGACATTCGACACGACGATGATAATGAGAGCTACAAACTACTGGAAAATTTAAGGCATTATTACAGACGCGCTTTGAACGTAAAATGGTCAAAACTCAGACAGTTCGATTTACTTTCTATGCTACGAATTTTATATTATGCAGTTGTTCTAGTGTATTTCGTCATTTCGGTGTAATTCATTGTTGAAATATGGGTCGCAGCTTCTCAAGAGTGCTAGTTACGGTAAGCAAGAAGTCTGTGTATATGTGCAACCGCATTCACGCTAAAAGTAGCAAACAGCAACAGAAATCGCGCATTTTAAAGGGTTCCTAAGTCTGACACCCCGTATATGGAGAACTCCTTGAACGTAGGGGGGCGTAACGAACGAACGCAAGCGGTAGATGTTGACGCCACTCGCCATCAGCATGTTCAATAACGCGTGACCCAGAGCGGCTCACTCGCTGTTGATGCTTCATTTTAGTTCGTCGACGTACGATCTTAAAATGAAAACGAAGTAACAAATATTCAATGATTTTGTGGTTTTAGTAATTTTCTGAGCCGACGCATGCGCTACCCTGTAAGAATTCATTGTTGTAAGCGGCTAAACTACGACTGCTGCATTTCACAAGGTAGTGTAGCGACCGTATTAAAGTAAAATGGCAAAACTACAGCAATAAGCGTCAAGTTTTTCTTTTGATGTCACGTGCCAAAAATTATTAAAATCGACCAATGTTTCAAGGAGTTATTAAAAAATAAAAGTGGCACTTTTTGATAGACCGCACTTTGCATCTATTCTTGGCTATATCTAGCAGCACTGTTTTTAAAAAACTGACTAAAAATCGTAAATTTTCCTTAGCCTTTTTAACGTAAAGCGCCTCGATCGGGGTGGTCCCGTTTAAATTTTAAGATAACTTTTACAGATCCGAGTAGCAAAGTTTTTCCGTGCTCTCATCTTGCGTCGTTTTGATACAGTTTGAAGGTGTGACAGAAAATACACGAGTGAACGGACAGACAGACAGACAGACAGACACGTCTCCCATAGCTAAGACATGCAGGGCATTTGCATAGCAATCTATACTGACGCCTTGTAAAAACTTACTTGAGTGTCCAGCTGAGCGAAGAATGGGCGTATAGTGTTGAGTCAAGTGACTCAAGTCTAACTGCTCAACCAAATGAGACCAATAAAACGTGCACAAACCGAGTGACAATAATTACGCGCTGCTTACTTGAGCGTATCTATTTTGCATGATTTTGTCATCTGTGCCTGCACAGGAGTCGTTGAAATGAATGTCTGACAGTGACAATGTCACAATGCCCCGCCGACATGTCCCAACCCGATTATTTCTTTTTAAGTGTTTTGTGTGTTTTACCTGTGCTTCTGTAGGCCTACAGTTTTGTAAACAATCAGACATGCTCGCATTGAATGCTACTGCGTTATTTGCGTATCGTTTAGGGCTTGGGGTTAGAGTTAGTTATGGGGTTAGTGTTAGTTACCGAAATGTGTAAAACAAGAAATCTGAGCTAATGCTCATGAGACGCGCGAGAGCCTATAGCAGTTCCTGTTCGCAGGTAATCTTGGTCTATCTCCATCCATTTCGTCGCAATTCACTCTTTTGCAGACAAAAAATCTCCAAAAAATCACTAAAACCCCTTATTTCTAGGATTCGAGGTCACTCAAGGTCATCAATGTTGACAATCCTATGAAGCCGTCGCCAGTGCTTGTTATGTTAAGCAGCATGTCTGTGCCTATCTGCAACCATTTTACATTAGACAAGCCAGCAGCGGATAAATAACCATTTTTAAGAGGGGAACCCCCATTTGACACCCGCGTGCGCAGGCCTCCTTGAACCTAGAGGGTCCGGACTTAAATTGCTAAAATCTACATTCAATGCTGAAAATTTCACGTGCAGGTTGTCTTGGTCTATCTCCAGCCGTTTTGGTGCAATTCAGTCTTGAAATGCGTGTGGCTGCCCGAAATCGCGAAAAATTCACTAAAACCCTTTATTTTTGGTGTTCAAGGTGGTCATTCAAGGTCATCGATGTTGACATTTCTAAGAAGCTAGTTGCCAGTGCTTGTTATGGTAAGCAGCATGTCCGTGCATATCTGCAACCATTTTCACGTTAGAAGAGCCAATACCGGTAGAATAACGCTTTTTAAGGTTGGTGCCCCACTTTCTTCCCTCGTTTGTGAGGACCCCCTTCACCCAGTGGCATGTAATTCTGTCAGAAAATACTAGAGACTCTAAGCTATCGTACGCTAAAAACCAAAAGTCTCTATCTCACTTGGGCTCCGATCAGTACCGGGTTGTGACAGACAGACACCAAGACAGACACCATGACAGAATTACCGTGGCTAATAATACGCGCCCGCGTAAAAGTGATAACAACTTAGAAAATGCTATTGCACTGTGCATAAGAACATAGGACTGACGATGTTTAGTTTAGCTACTTAAGGTATACGAACTGTAAAGATATAGGCCAGAGAGTACTTCGTTGGATGTAGGACATCAGCCGAAATATCGTAAGCCGCTCCCTCTGGACAAAAAAGCCTTTCGGACATAATCCCTTATCAAAGTTTTTATAAGGGGAAGAAGGGGGCTTTTGTTAAAGGCTTCTGTTTGTATTTCAATCCGTAGGGAGGCATTGGACAGACTATGTGATGACTCGAGCGTTCTCTTTCATTGCCACTGTCATCGCAAAGGTCGTTTGCATGCACACGTACATGTATTCACGTGGCCTATGTTTTGATGTTCAGCGAAAACTACAATAAATTGTATGCGTGACTGTGCAATAATTTTTGCACCATAACGTGGTCGACAGGTAATCATCTCTGGTAAGGCGAATGTTAACGCTGTAGGTCACGAGTTAGCCTCACCGTAAACATAAAGCTGCCTTTGTATAGCGCTACGTAGTGTAGCCTACGAGTATTGATACATCTACACTGTGTCTCGAAAACGTCCCATATACGCTTGGTATTGTCCACATTTTTGCTAAATATCCAGATTTTCAAAATTCTTCGACTGGCACATTGCCTGGACAATTTTTGACAATAAAGAGATGTCTCACCACACTTTAAATGCGTCGCTTCACTAGGCCTACCTCGTGAAATAAAAACGTAAGAATCAGAGGCTTAATATGCCATACAAAGCCTTTATGGCCTAATAGGACGTACAAGACCTTTATGGCTTAATAGGCCACAAAAGCCTTGCAAAATAAAAGAGACTTCATACCATCATCATTCATGAATGAATAATCTGTACGATGCTGCTCTGTTAGACGGTAACTTGTCTCTTCGAATCATGTTAAAATATGTGCTTATTTCTGGCCTGGTTCAGTAGACTACCAGTTCATCCATAGTGGTTACGTTCTCTTCACTACCTGCATGCTTCAGTCTACTGTGTTCATGCTTTTGGTCGGTGTTTTCTGTTTCCAGAATTTCTTTATTAATGTGTCCAGTTCTTCATATTTGTATTTTATTTTCGAAAATTTCGCCAAAATCCCCCGAAAGCTGTACTTTTTCAACCGGTATATACGTGTTAAGTTCTTAATCAAAGTTGTTGTCTCATTGCTAAACGGCACGTTACATTGTCGTCATCACTGCATAACATGAGCTAAAGAAGCCCGGGCTACATGACGGCCCCATGCAGATGACCACGCTTACAGTCCGCCACTGCAATCAATTATTGATAAATTAAACAACGCGAGGAAACCAACGCGAAGAAACTGGAGCGCCGGGTTCTCGATAGACCTACAAGCTAAAAAAATTGGTCGTCAGTGTACAAAATTTGGAAGTCATGCAGTAGGCCTACAAAAAACTGTAGTAAAAAATGAGATAACGCAAAACAATACTGTGACGAGTGTCGCCATCGCCACTTATATGTTTTTTTTCTTTTTCGATTGTTTTATTAATAAAATTTGTGCTTTCAATTGTGGCCAGGTTAGTCATCAGCATACCGGCACTAGAAGTTTCTTTTTCTTTCTTTTACTGGCCGTCTCATTTCAACGATGCGTTGCTTATCGCGAGTATCCTCATTCTTCGCGAGCGCCCTCGCCTCGTCTCGTTCCTCGTGAGGATCCTCACCTCACCTCATTGTTTATCGCAAGCCTCATTTAGAAACCTATAAAAAGAAGCGAGCTGCGGCGGCTAGACCAGATAGAAGAGATGACCTCGTACTGACAACAGGTGCGCAGCACGTATACTGACCGCCGTATGCGGTGCGGAATAGGACAGGGTAGAGGTCCGGGTTTGGCCTGGCTCTACGGCTGCAATAATTGGAATTTAATATAGCCTAAACTGTTCATTCGGTCTATTGGTAATTAATTAGTAGTTTAAGTTTATTGATTTAAAGCCGCAGTGTTGACTACTTCGTTATTTTTGTTGGGCCTCTATAGTCCGTGTATATGTGTAGCACTGTTTACGCAGTTTTATGCACTTTTGTTCGTTAATAAACTGTTGCATTTCATAATAATTTGTGTTCTTAATGGCCACTGGGGGTGATGACCAGCCGCGGTCAGGCTATGAAGGCTGTGACTGAAGTACTGAGCGTGAGCATGAGCCCGATTTGACCCAGAGAGAATGTTAGAATCAGACGGAGTGGATGGCGGTCGACGACGGAGTTTATTACCGGATGCAGCACCATCAAGGAGACGGCGACCTGGGAGATGTAGCATCAGTTGAAGACCGTGCAGAGTCGCTGCCACCGGAAGCTGAATCTATCGTCGACGATGTGAGAAGAGAGAAACTTGTTACCCAGCTTGCGGTTCATAGCGCGTCCGATGATTTACCGACACGGGCGTGGCAAGCTGGAGACGCCACTCAACCAATCGTCTGTACGCCCTACGACTTAAAGGTTGCCCAACAACCGACAACATTAGGGCGTCACGTTGCAATACGTCCAAACGAAATGCAGAAACACGAAAGTCAGCGGATGTTAATGGACGAAAGAAACATTCAAATACAGATTCGCAGTTTATTATTGAAAAATAGACATAAAAAAACAGTTTGATTTGGACGTGATGACGTCCCCTTAAAAATTTGGGCGTGCAGGCTTAAATTATGGGATGTAGGCCTATTTAACGCCCAGACGTCCGCTAGTAAGAACTGAGAACCCTGCTGGAGCGCCCATAATGCTGCTGAGAAACCTGGGTCGAGTCGAGGCCCGAAACAGTGGCGTATCCAGACATTTAAATTGGGGGGGGGCTTGTCTCTCTTTCCTCTTTTGTCCCTTTTCTTCCTGCCCTCCCCTTTTGCCCTCGCTCTTTTCCCGTGATCTCCCTCTTTTCTCTCCCTTTTCCTTAAAAGTAAGACTTCCTAAAATCCAGCTAGAGGGTCTGGGGAGCGCTGTGAGCTTCTACAGCGGGGTCTGGGGCAGAGTCCCAGCCAAAATCGAATTTGGTGCATTTTAGCTTTAAAAGATGAGATCTTGTGGCAACAATTTTAATTATTTAACCGAAAATAAACCGACCAAATTGGCAAATTTTGTGCAGTTTATACGTATGCTTATGTTTTATCTGGAGGATTGGGGGGCCTGGTCCCCTTGACCTCCCTTGGCTACGCCAAAGGCCCGAAAGACCGAAAATTGAGGCCGCAGGCCGAGTTAAGGCTTGAAGAGCCAAAAATGGAGGCCGCAGGCTGATAATATAACAAAGATTAAGCGGACGGAGCGTAGCGACCTACGCGACCTGTCCGCTTGTGTGTCCATGCTTTGTGTTGTGCTGTGCAATGTGCATCGTTCGACTACTTATTTATTGTAATTTCGTATATCCGCCAACTTTAGATAGAACTTTTAATAGAACCGGAAGTGTGATTTGCAATGGCTGACAGAGTTGAAGTTTGTACGTTTAAAAAGAAAGCTAAATTTTCCCAGAGAACTCGAAAACGAAAAAGTAGTTCTGATGAAGGTATACTGTTCACTGCATGTTCTGATATAAAATTCTGTAGGTTTTGGAGGTTATAAGTCGGTGTGACTAATCACCGCAGCGGACCACAACGGACCGCAACGGGGCCACAACGAAACGCCCCGGACCGCTACGGACCATATGTGAAGAAATTAAACCTAATTGCAGTTATACAATACAATACAATACAATGGAAAATTTGCACTCAAAAACTGATAAACTGCCAGTTTAATCTAGCACATAAACTAAACAATAATTCTAGCGGTAGATCGGCGATCTTGCTGTTAGCACTGGAAAATTGCTAGAGGTAGATCGGGTAGGCACGTTATTAGGTACATGGTAGAACTTATGTTCCTGGTAGTCATAGGACCATGCCACGACACTGTCACATATTTAAATCAGGCTTATTCAATATTATATCAGAGTCCATCTCAAGCCATATCTGTTTCTTTGTAACACAGACTTAAAAATATATTGTTTTTGAATAAATTTGGTAATTGATAACAAAGTGATTGATATTTCAGTCCCAACCACAGTCGTGGTAATGCAGTGAAAAAATATGGCTGCATTTTTCCATTAATAATGTGATAAATGTAATTAGATAAAGTGGCGATCCACCACTAGTAATTTTCTGCTCACTAGTGCGAGATCGCTGATCTACCCCTAGCACTGACCTAAACAAAAAATAACTGAAACGTTTAAAAGAAAAATGAAAAGAGAGATACTGAGAATAGAAATAGTGATAATGTAAAAATGACAAAATTAAAAAAAAATGACTGAAGTAAAGACAACTAAAATAAGCAAAAACTGAAAAGGTAAGAAAGAAAGAATAATAATGAAAACTAAAACTCTGAAAAAACTGAAAAGAGTGAACATAAAAACTGTGAGCAGGTTTGAATAGCTGTGGAGTCAGTCCGAGGGGGTGCCGGATGTATGCCGGATGTCTATGGAGGATAGGATTTAAGAAAAAGAAAAGTTTTGAGAATGGAATGAAAGAATGATGGGGTGATGGATGACAAAAAATGGTGAAAAAAATGACATGAGAGATACTGAGAATAGAAATAGTGTTAAATGTAAAAATGACAAAATTTGAAAGATGACTGAAGTAAAGATAACTAAAATAAGAAAAAAAACTGAAAAGGTAAGAAATAAAGAATAATAATGAAAACTAAAACTCAGAAAAAACTGAAAAGAGTAAACATAAAAACCGTGAGTTTGTTGTTGTCCTGTTCTGCCATTTTGGTAGATCTGCGAGTCAGTGCAGTACACAGTGGTGGGCAAATTCAAATCATGATTTGATTTAAATCATGATGGAATCATGTACAGTGATTTGATTTGAAAAATAATGATTTGATTTACAAAACGTGTGATTTGATTTGATTTGATTTGAAATTTTATGATTTGATTTAAGTCATGATGGAATCATGTACAGTGATTTGATTTGAAAAATAATGATTTGATTTACAAAACGTGTGATTTGATTTGATTTGATTTGAAATTTTATGATTTGATTTGAAATCATTCCAAATCACAAAAATTTTTGATGGTATGCACAATGCTATTGTCAGCGACAGCCATCATTAGAGCGAGGCGTGCCAGACTGACAGCCACAACTGTGGAGGCGCTGCTTTTTACGCGCGAAAGCAGCTACTGCTTTCATAGCGTCTTAGCCATCGCAATTCTGTCCGTCTGTCCGTCCGTCCGTCTGTCCGTCTGACACATGGGTGGATCAGTCAAAAACGGTGCAAGCTAAAATTACCAAATTTTCACCTCAGCTACCCGGAAGACTCTAGTTTCAGGAACCGTAAATCTTTTCCATAAATTCAAAGGGGGTCACCCCGAACGAGGGCGCTAAATGAGAGGGGGTGGGCAAAATTTGCGATTTTTGGCCAATAAGTTGCTGTATCTCGCACCTAGGTTACTATTAATCACTAATAGGAAGTCGTATACTGGCTCTCAATTGGCGCTAAATTCAATTACCTTGAATGACCTTGAACGCCAAAATAGGGGGTTTTATGGATTTTTTGGCGATTTCGGGCTTCGACACAAGTCTGTGTCATTCACAAGGTGGCGCCACGGTACTATCGTTATCAGTATGCGATCCAGATACAGAATTTGGTATTTGTATATTAACTTAGCGTGAACACCTCAATTTTCAGCTAAACTACTGAACCGGAACTGCTATAGGCTTTCACGTGTCTCGTGAGCATTAGCTCAAATTTCTTGTCAAGATGGAGAACAACAGTGATTAATGACAGCTTAACATTTGATATAAAACTTGACATTCTTGTTAAGTATCATCGGATTTATCTTGACATCTGTTTATAAGTGTACACTAGATACTAGTAGATAGTATATAGTTGTGTAAGTGTAAGTGGTGATACAGTTGTTGTGCTGACAAGCAACAATGAAACAAGTTGCAAAGTTCACTAGTCTTGTTTGGCAAATAAAATATTTGTGAAGCAGTAAGGTGCCTAGGACCTAACCAATGGCAGCTCCTGTTTTGCTGACATGTGAGCACAGCAGCAGCTGCAACAGTTAGATTTTTGGATACATGTAGGCTAAAGAGAATAAGGGACTAACTGTAGACTCTTTATACCCATCGTCATATTGCACACACTGGCTTATGCTTGGTGTAAAATTCTCAATTTTAAATATGGTGCGATTTTTGACAGATTAGATTATATAAATTAAACATTTTTAAAAAGTGCAAGTTCTGATATAAATGATTTGTGATTTGATTTGATGATGTGTGATTTGATTTGTGATTTGGGACTTTGATTTAAATCATTTTTGCAAATGATTTGTGATTTGGACTTGTGATTTACCCATCACTGGCGGTACAGAAATGCGACCTGAGTTGAGACTAAAATGACTCACAAGTCGACGTGGTTGACTTGATCACATTTCGCTTGACTTGAGTTCACTTGACAGCTGCATATTGACGTGAGTCGACTTCGACTTCAGAAAATAAGAAGTTGTGATGAACTGTGTTATGTATAGCATGATGACATCTTTGTCATCTGCAGGCTTTGTTTCTGGACTTTTTGTACTTATTCTGTTTATGGCTTATTAAAAAGTGCTAGTTGTACATTTACTAGTGGAATATGTTACACGTTGCCCTATTCGCCCAAACTCACCGATAGCTGCATGAGATAACTGCTAGGCAGCTGTGATCGCTTGTAAGATCGATGTAAAGACACTGATTCAGGCTTGCACTTTGTGTTGTCTGGACTACTGCAACTCATTTTCTGCGGCATCACGGATGGTCTGATGAGTTCACTGCAGTCTGTTCAGAATACAGCTGCATGCTTACTGTCAGGCACTCGACGCTATGACTACATAATGCTGGTGCTAGAGGAATTGCACTGGCTTTCGGTTCGATGTCGGGTGGATTTCAAGATAGCCACCCTGGTCTACTTGGCATGGCTCCAGCTTACCTGACTGCCAATTATTAGCTGGTCTTCGACAAAGGTTGTCATCAGCTGTGTTTTGCCAACTCAAGACGTGTCATCAGACAGACCTACAGCAGCTATGGAGATAGATGTTTTGCTGCTGCAGATCCTACGCTGTGTAGCACTTAACCCTAAACGATACTAGAAGCTTAAAGCTTACAGCTTCTGAACTCACATGCTATATCATTTAACATACACTGTGTCCCAAAAAAAACATCCTCGACATTTTTGGCTGTAACTTGAAAATCAATTATCAGATTTTGATAATTTTTGGTAGGAATATTTCTGACACAACCTGACATCAAATGACCGTTTAGTTTCCCACCTCACCCAATGTATGCTTTTGCACTACCTAGGGAAAGCAGATCAAGCAAAATATGTGTTGAAATAAACAGAAAACCTGAAAAAACATCCCCGACATTATTGATCGTAACTTAAAGAAAGAT
>Ga0209367_1000587_pt1 | contig 37895 bp, 29 predicted proteins | sample WorMetLIZISLAND2_FD_187412 | JGI IMG/M metagenome (GOLD analysis project Ga0209367, IMG submission 187412) | Marine gutless worms symbiont microbial communities from Max Planck institute for Marine Microbiology, Germany - Olavius geniculatus... ...
GTTTCGCTCATGTGATTTTTATTGAGATAAACGTTGACAAAATAATAAACGCGTTTACAAAGATTTTTTTGTAAACGTTGTAAACGTTTATCACATCTATGTGCAGCACTGGCCGATTATTTTTGGCGTGCAACATCAGAAAAAAACTTGACGCAAATGACTATACTTTTGGCCACCTCACTTTAATGCTGTCGCTCCACTACCTTTTGAAATGCAGGTTGCTGAGCCTGCTGTTTGCGAGTGGTGTCAACGTTTGTCGCTTGCATTCGCGCTGGAATTTTGAGCACTTGCTGTAATATATAAGATGCGATGTGACACGTGTGACTTTTTGAGATACAATAGTTGCTAATCGTGTTTGTCGCTTTTCAGTTAATCATTTCTGAGCGGACCCGTGCGCTATCCAGTATGAATTTATTGTTGTAAATGGCCAAAGTATGACTTCTGCATTTCACAAGGTAATGTAGCGACAGTACTAAACCGAAATGGCCAAAACCGCAATCGTTTGCGTCAAGTTCTTTCCTGATGATGCCTGGCAAAAATTATTAAAATCGGCCATTGTTTCACGGAGCTATTCAAAAAATAAAAGTGGCACGTTTTTATGGACCACGGTGTACTTCGAAGCCGCATAGGGCCTATACCAACTCGTCCCACTAGACGATGGCTTGCCTACCAATATGTCGCTGTCCGGTGGCCGTTGCAGCTTACAGCGCTCATGCACAGTATGAGCCGGGAGGCCAGCATGCGCCGATGTGCTGTGTGCGCGGTGGCTTTACCACCGGACCATGCAGCGTCTACTGACGACCGGATGTCTGCTAGCATTGAAGTCAAGATGCGGCGTCGTCGTATACGACTTTTGACAGCGTTCTGCGACCAATAGCTTTACCGAGACCCACGCCGCTCCACTACGGCATATAGCAGTTTCATTTCTTGAAACGCAAGTATTGGCGAAGTCGTCCTCATTATTACTCGCCTACTAAGATGTAAGTCGACCTAATGTCGTTATCCGATTCTATACTTTTCAGTCTGTCTGACCGCAAGATTGTTCAAACGTAAGCTAAATGTGAACGGGTTCTGATGAAATTTATCACGGTCACTCAGTCGTTTAAAGGTCCGTGGACGCCAAAATTAACATATACATTTGATCCATTTTCCTGAAAGTGCAGAACGGTGAAAGCGTGTTAGAGGTGGCCGGTGGGCTGAAAATACGATGATTTTTCTTCTCTTGCCTTTGCGCTCAGTTGCATGTAAATATACAGTACATCATATAATATTTAGTAAGCGAATCGATATGTACGACGTTGCGAAAGTTAGCGTTTTATTGCAGCTCCCAAGCGCACTCAGTAAATGCTAAATATGGCATGGCTTAAATATATATAGTGGCTGGTGCCATATGTCTTCGCCTTACAAGAAGCCCAGCTGTCGCTAGAGAGGGCCGACCGTTTCTGAGATACGGCGACTAAAATGTTCAAGGTTGAAACCTTGCACTGAAAATTGCGGCTAAGACGCTGCTCATGGAGACATGGTTATTGACAGCCTATAGGAACTCTCTGTCGCCCTTTCTAGCGGCATGCACCACCGTTGATCTTACGCCTAGCTGCTCTATATAAATGAGTAATATATAAAAGCGCTTAATTTTTTTCATACGAACAAAACCATGGTTAAGTGCACAAATAAATAAAGAAATTACTAAAAGAAACATATTGGAATTGACAAGTTCGAGAACCAAAAAAAATCATCTCGGCAGCCTCGGCTGTTATGAGGCGTCTTTCGCTGACATTTCATGTGGTTGACTGCTTATCGGCTAAAAGGTTGCTGACTCGTTGAGCGGTTGCAGCATCCGAATCCATTTCGTTGATTTTCTGTCCTCACTCATCACCGCTTTAACGTCTGTGCAGCAGGAGCCGATGCAATAGGCCCTTACGCAAGACCATATTATACAGCTGCCCTTCTAAACGGCGTTTGTAAGTCTAAAGCAATATTTTAGTTGTTTTGTGCAGTTTGTAGTTGCACTGTACACAGTACTACTTTATCGGAAATACAGAATCCCCATCAGATGACAATATGTCGCTAAAAATTGCAACTTACATGTAATTTCACGGTTTGTTCTAATGCCGGTACGTTGTTGTTTTTCAGCTGCCTACGAAAACTGCTGCAAGTGACAACTAGGCCTACACAAGAGTGAAACACTTTCGTCCACAGTGAAACGATCGCAATTGATTGATTGGAGCGAAGAGAAAATGTTGTCGACCGGCATGATCGTGTTGATAGTGTTGATGGTACTCTGCGGTGTGATGGGATCAATCTACGCCTACCTCTACCTGACACGGATCAATCCACAGTGCCTGCGCCGGCTGCACGGGCCGCCCAAACACCGCGGACCGTATTCCGATCCAGGAGCATCCAACGTCGAAGACGACACGAACGCTTCCTCGTCGCTAACGCCGTCGACACACATGTTTCTCTTCCGGAAGTGACCGAATATGCAAAGAAATAAAATACGTTGAAGCTCGCAACGGCGATCCGTTTATTTTGTCGTCACCACTACACACAAATTCTTAACGTGTGAGGACGGTGTTACACGTAGTCCTCTACTGTCGCATTTTCAAGCACACCGGCTTTAGTTTTTATTTTTGCAGTCACTTTATACTTTTGTGCGGAAGAGTAGACAGGACAAAGCTAACTACAGGCCAGTTTTTGAGCACGCGTTACAATCTTTTATAGTATCGTATCGAATCGAAGCGAATCGAATCGAATATTGATAGCCGGAATTCTTCTGAAGATGCGTTCACCAAAAACTAGCATGTGATTCTGACGTCATCAATGTAAACTTCCGGGATAAAAGAAATCGGGTAAAGATGATCTTTCTTTATGCAGACTATAGCTGGCTAAAGTTGTTGGCTTGTATGTTGGTAATGTCGTTGAACGGTCTGTTGTAGTTGCATAGGAACTTCTAGTGTGTTTGAAATTATTTAATGCGAGTTCAGAAATGGTTGCATTTAGTGGGCGTGGCCAGTTGGCAAGTGACTTGCTCATGCGCTTTGGTAAACAATGAAACATGCCCATTCTCAACATTCGTGCAGTCCCAAAAACAAAAAAAATACAAGCTTAAATTTGCCGGAGCGACCACAAGACGAACGTGGAAGGTTAAGACAAAACGACGATCATAGCTTGCTTGTGAAACTGGTAGGCTTGGTCTTGGCGCGTTATAGGCAAGTATAGGGGTCGGAGAGTTTAGTACCCTCCCACTCGGCCACTCATAACTTTGATCCCAACTTGTAATATTGTTTATATGGTACAATAATTTTAGACAAAATAGTTTTCGTTAGTGATGGTGATATTAAAGATGAATGTTTGTATATTTGTGCATCTTTTGTTTTTGCCTAATGATGTCATCACATGGTAGAACGGTGTACTATGCTAATTATATTCTGATGATATCACACCATTGTTTGACCACTATTTATTGCTTATGAGTAAAAAGCGGATTACAAATGGGTGATCTGCGGATGTCACAACAGGTAAGACTGTAACTAAGCTGTAATTTATTAGTTTAACCATTTTCTAAGCTCATTCTTAACCCTGTTTCAGCTGATTCAGAGAAGACGGCTGCGACTATTTGGTCACGTGGCAAGGATGGATGCGTCACTTGACATCTCCAGAGCACTCAAAACGTCAATCCGAGGCCTGCCCACAGATTGGAAGCGCCCTCCCGGACGCCCTCGCCACACATGGCTATGTACTCTGGAAGCAGGGGGGAAATTCACAAAACATCTTAGGACAATTTTATGACATTTTGCACGCACACGCCAATGTGCTAATTCACAAAACGTCTTACGACAATTTTACGACAAAAATCTTACGATCATTTTTTAGGTGTCTTATGACATTCCAATTTATACGATTCCACCATCATCCAACAAGAAAAACTTTTTTGTATCTAGCCTATTTATAAGACCTTTAATTCAATTATACTCGCAATCTAGAAATGTCACATTTATACTATATCTGTTTTGCGTGGTCTTTTTGCTGGATAAATTATTAATGTATAAATAAACAGCACTTTGCATTGGCGATCAACCGTTACTATGCCGTAGCCATGTAAACACATATCTTGAGTCTTGACAACGGACATAGAATAAAAAATAATACAGCGTAGTGTTGTGCGGTGCGAAAAGTGAATTAATGATAATGACTCAAATATCACGATACTTGATAGTACCACAATACCAAAATAAAACTGCATAGTCCACCGCTGTCCATCGGTGACTGGTGCAGACTGTTTTTCTTTCGTTGTAGGTTCTACACAACTATTTAATGTAGTAGCTAAACGTTAAATAGCTAACGCAATTGCTACCATGCGCTGTCTAGAGAGTGAAGCACAGCTTGCCACGGCCAAGAAATGCTTCAAATACTTTACCTCTCCCACCCTTGTACAGCTTTCAACAGGTCTATTGTCTCTAAAAACTAGCAAATATTAATAAACTAAAAAAAAATTAAAAAATCAAAACAATCAATAAATAAAAATGTCTAAACAAATAAAAAAATAAATCAGCACTTATGTTGACACCATGTACTCGAAATTATGTAGTCAGAATATTAAAAATTTCTAAATTAAAACATTACAAATTTAACTCTAAACGACCGCTTTTACTTACTGACTAGTCAGTGGCTCGCAGACGACTATAGTTACCATGACAACAAGACGCCCTTGTGAAAAAGTTATGATCATTAAAGATAAATTCTATGAATTCACTTACGACATGTCGTAAGATAATCTTATGACATCTTAAATAATGAGTTATGACAATTTTATGACATGTCTTACGACATGTCTTACGACAATGTTTGTGAATCGGGCTCCTGATCTCCAGCGTCATAATCTTGGTCTCAACGCGGCTTGGAATATGCCCAGGATCGAGAACACTGGAAGCACCTTGTGGAAACCGCTACGCTCCAGCTCGGGGCATGCACTTGATGATGATGATGATTCTTAACCCTAACCTTATCCCCAGTGTTTGAAATACCGGAGGGGTTGGGGGGTTCAAATTCCCCAGCTGTTTTCTTAACCCCCTAACACCCTGTCAGTTTATGCATTGGGGGGTCAGCTATGTACTATATACATAGGATTTACATCACAATTTTGGTTGGGCTCTGACCATCGAAAAGTTCAACCTCTCAGCTAGTTTTCCACAATTCAAACACTGCTTATCCCTAACAATATTCCTAACCCTAGCCCTAACCATGTTGCGCATTGTTGCCACATCTGCACATTGGCCGATTCACTTTTTACCATTGTGCTTATTTATTGTCGTTTAAGATTTGGTTTTAGATCTTATGTGCAAGGTTTGGTTGCTGTTGCTGTGCTGTAAAGGTTTCACTTGAGTCACCTTTATACATGTTGATGCTGACTTGCTGAGAGGTGATGGAATCTGCTCCGTTGGTCGTGCACTGTGCGGACCTTCAGCGATGGTGTGATACGTACACTCCGGGCTATGCACAGATGACTGAAGATTCTACATCCACAGCCCGCAAATCTCCGTTTGTCTACAATCCAAAGATAAATGCAAAGATTGCTTACTGGTTAGTCAATAGTCATTGCATCTTTTGCGTCGCAGAAGTTGTGATAAAGATGCAAGTTCTTTCTTGAACTTTTGACTGGATCACAGCAGTAATTTGTCTTGAAAATTTAGATAGGAAAAATCTGTTTTTGGTCATGGTTGCCAGACAGATGTGCTTGATTTTAGCTTTGCAATTTTCGATATTCTGTAGCAGACACTAGGGGTGTGCAGAATTTTTTTGTACAATTTTGTTCGATTTTGGTTCTGTTTTTAAAATGAACACATTTTCAGTTTGGAATGGTCTTTGGTTTTAATTAAAAACGTTAGTTTTGGATTAGTGTGGGCTATGAACTGTTTTGGTTTTTTGTTTTGTTTTTGTTTTTTGTTTTTGTTTTGCAGGAACTGCATTACCAGATATTACGAAACACAGTTTGCTAGTCAAATACTCTCTGAAAACGATCTATACATAATTGTTAAGTTTGCTTGAAATTTAATATATTGGCTTTCCACTTTAGATGCATATGTTTGCACTTTACTTGTTGACTGCAGTTATCATGAACAAGACAACAGATCAGGTAGGCTTGCTCTGAAAGTGCATTTTGCACCAAAAATGCACTTTGCCCCCAAATGCTTTGGAAAACTGACTGAATGTATTGCAAATTCTGTAGAGTTTGGTTTGGTCCTTTAAAACCAACTTGTAGTTTTTTGCACACTTTTAACAGGCATAATTTCAAGATCAGTGTATTTATTTGCAGTACTTAACCAGTTCATCTGCTATAATTAGCTTTTATGGTTCTTTGTATTGAGAGACCCCTTTGTCCTCCAGTAGACAGCATTCTGACATTGGTGCCTGTTTGGAGGATAACAGAGAAGATTATTAGAACTGCCATTACTGTTAGTTACATATGCATCCTTAGAATTGGCAGTTCTTACAGTTTTAGGTTTAGGTTGTTTTTAGGTTTTGTGTTTCATCAAGGTACAACTTTTTGTAAAGGTTAAACTTTTTGTTCCGTTATTATGTGTACGTGCATTGCCTGGAAAGGCCATCCCCAAAATGACCTATATCGTGTCAGGCAGGACGTAAAACCCTACTCTCTTGCTCACTTTGTATTGAGAGGAAGTTTTGTTTAGATGGCTGTTTGGATGTGTATTTGTAACAAAGGACCGGTGATCTGTCTTTGCTCGACACTCATGCTGTTGTCTCATGCAATAACGAAAACTTTTCGGACAGCGATCCACAAACCGCTCGACTGCTGGAACGTGCTGGGCCGGAGTTACATGAAGAACTCCTAAGCTCTGTCAGAGGTATTTGTCTGACTTCTTTGGAGTCTCTAGCATCTGCAGTGATGTACACCATGGGCCATAAAAATGTGGCACTTTACTTTTGCCCTTACCTTCACCAATAATTGACCGATTAAAAATTTTTTTACACCACACTCTGCGGACAATTTGCAATAATGTGATTATTATATATCCAACCACACTGTAAATGTTTTTACACTACCTTGTGAAACATAAATGTAAGAAAACCTAACAATAATAACAATCGTTTAAGTAAATGAAAAAAAACACTTTAGACTAACATTGCGGTGAATGATCCATATGACACTAGACTGTGTTAGACCCACACTGTTTAGTCTTATACATATCATTCACCGCAATTTTGCTATGAAATGTTTTTTTTCCATTTTACCAAAATGTTTGTTTGTTATTATCGTTATACATGCATATTTCATTCTTATTTCACAAGGTAGTGTAGAGACGCATTTATGATGTGGTGGGACATATAATAATCACATTATTGCAAATTGTCTGCAGAGTGTGTCAGTGAAAGAATTTTTAAAAACCAATAATTAATTGGCGAAGATATGGATAAAAGTAAAGTGCCACGTTTTTTATGGCCCACCCTGTGTAATAGTTGGTTGCCTGTCCAAATAAGTTAGTTAGGTCCGGTTTTTCCATTGCCAATCAAATCAAATTTGATCTTCGATTAACTTGATGTTCAGAATTGATCGTCAATCAACTGTGTTTCATTTTTCCATGCATTTTTGATCTCCAATTACGTGATCGGCGATTAGTTGATCGGTCATCAACTGAGCCTACTTTTTGCCAATCTGATTGGCTGACAGTGACCTCAATTTGCGGTGTTGTGCTAATGGGCATGCGCTGTGAGTGGACGCCATAGGCAGTAAACGTCATCATAGCAATGATATCAACGATACTGTCCATATCGTCTGCTGTCAAAAATACGTTCTATCGTAAATCAAATTATACGGGAGCGTCTATCCATTTTATTTCTCCACAAAACACTATGCACATGCCTGGAACTTTATTTTAATGCGTGAATTGCCGTTCTGACCGGCGAAGTGAAGCGATGTTTCTGGTGCAAATATGCAACGAACTGCAGATCGCCACGTTTAATCGTCAATTATCTGACTTGATTGGCCAATATTCGGCCATCAACTTGATGGGAGATTTGATGGACGATCAGCCGCTAATTGGCGATGGAAAAACGGTTATTGAGATGATCTCAGATCAAATCCCAAAGTTGATCGGAGATCAATTTGATCGGCCATCAAGTGTGCATGGAAAAACGGGACCTTAGTCAGTAGGAAGAATTAAATGTTTACAGTGTACTGTATAAGATTACTGATATGGGTGACTGTTCAGCGGTGTACTGTCTTTGCATTTGACCAAGCCGCCCAGGCCAACTCAGCCTGGTCATTCCTCTGTGGGTATGCAAAATGAGTACTGGCGGTGGTTACGGCCATTGCAATCAAGGAAACGGCGAGTTTTGCGTAACAGTAAGCCCTGTTACCAGAGGCATGTTCACTAGCCAAGCCACTTGGTATTGCTTGCTAAGCTGCCTACTGAACAGGCCACTTTGCTTGCTCATCGACACCATGAATATTCATGACGTCTGCTGGCTTGCTGCGTGAAAACATAACGACGGTTGTACGAATAAATTTCCAAAAGGTAGAAATAATTGTTATTTATTTTCTGTGCAATCCATCAGTAACAAAACAACGCGATGCTAGTGACACTACTCTAAACAATGTCATACTGACAAGACGAAAATATACAGCGATTAGCACTATTATGTCATATTGTATCAGCCATTTTTGTTTGCAAGCATGCGTTGATTTTTTCATGCATTAGCACATTAAGTTAATACATCAATTCGACAGTTGTACTATACAGTGACCTTTTGTATTTTGCAATCTTTTATTTTTTAAAAATTTTAATGCTATACCTATTATTGTCAACTAGATCAGTAGAACAGAAAAATGATTGTTAAAGTGTCTGCATGTTGCCAGGGTGTCGTACGGGCGAAGCAAAATTAACCAAGGGACATAGGCTGGCAGCCCGTAGTGTCATTCACACTGTTGGTCCCCGCTACAATGCTAAATATAGAACGGCTGCCGAGAATGCGCTGTATAACTGCTACCGTAACATCCTACTTGTCCTGAGGTATGAATATTGAAATGCTTAATGACGCCTGTTAATGTCCGAGTCACGCTCACTTTTCACACTTGGCTAATTTCCTGCAAGGCAGCGAGTCTGGTCTATTGCAGTTAGAGTTAGTGTAACTAGTTTCTACTTTAAGCTTGAGATTGACTGTTAGATGTTTTCCGATTTTTGGCGAGATGGTACAATTACACATATAATTCATGTTTTACCGTAGTTCATCTCAGAGCACAATAGTGAAAAGATTTTCCAAAGTCGTTGTCTAAAAAGACTGCATGACTGTTTAAGTGACTCACAGTGTTTTAATGTTTTGTCGTTGACTTATTTTGTTTTATGCTATTATTCATTTTCTTATTTTGTTTTATGCTATTATTCATTTTCTACCTATGCAAATGGGTGTCATCTTTAGTTTCCTGCTGAACCAACGAATTGATTGGTTAATTGGTTTATTGAATGATCGAATAAAATAATAAAACTAGTAACTACCTTCTTATTCAGTAAATGAAAAAATCTTGTATACGAGCATGCGGCAGGGATGAGAATCTGGGGCAGATATTTCCAAAAACCCAGCGAGTATTTTTGGTAAACCCACGTAAAAATACTAACAAACCATTCTCAAACTTAGTCCAATTTTAGTTTCTTGTTTTAATAATAATAAGATAGTTTATTATGGTTAAGTTATGGTTACAAATTTGCAAATTTAGTAACAATAAAACTGCCGCAACTCACATTTATTTGATGTGTATAGTGTCTACCCAACAGTCCTCATTCTAATAACTGAAAACCCATAGAAATCCCAAAGCCCATCATGTTGGGCACAAAACTGGTTCAATCTTAAAAACACAAAACCCAATAAAACCTAAAGACCCACCAGGTTGGGTTTTTTGAAAAAAAACTAGGTTTTTGTATCTTTGGCATGCATCTAGACAATACATTTTCCCGCTATGTTGCTGCAGGGAAAGCCAGTTGCGCTCGTTGGGTTTACGTTGTGTGCACTCCGCTCGACGCAGCTATCCGTCTCACGATGGTGCTCACATCGCCATCAGTAAGTAGAGACGAAGAATTCTTCAACTTTAACCAATGTCATGTGTAGCAGTGACAAACAGTAGGCATCTCTGATACACGACACTGCTGAGTATAGTTAGGATAATGGATGATTGCTGTCTTTTATCACTGGCATTATTTGCCAGGTGTGATATCGGATAGAGATGTGACGAACTTCGTACTCGCATTTGACAGCATGCGAATATGCGAATATTGATTACTTTTCAGCTATTTAATATTCGACGAATAGTTGTTGGCACTTCTGTCGAATGAGAATATTTCATTTTATGCAACTTGACTGAATTTAACTTAACTTTAGATAGAGGATACTGACTGAAGAGAACACAGAACACTCAGAGTGTTTCATCTTTTTAATGGAACTTGGTTGATTTAACTGAACTTTGCCTTAGATACTGATTTTTTTCTGACTGAACACTGAAAACTACTTTGGATGTTTCGCTTTATTCAAATACAGATGTAGTGAAGTTTTCTTGAACCTGAATAACCATTTGCATTCGTACTCGTTATTTGACAGATAGTAAATTTAATATCCGCATTCGATGAATGCGAATATTTTCCCGCTTCGTCACATCCCTAATCAAACTGTATTGTTGCCACACTTCTTTGCAAAATTAGACAAGCTTAAACAAAAACAAGAAAAGCCCAGGTAATGCAAAGCGGAACACGTAACAGTGATGCATGTTTGAAGGCCCACTGCAAACAAAATCTAAGCTCAGTGATCCCAGCAATTCACATTTAGTATCTGTAGCATTTCATTTACACTTCCCGGAAGGCGTGACCGGTCTCGCACAGCCGTATTGGCTAAAAAATCGCAAATTTTCTCTACCCCCCCTGTCATTTAGCACCCTCGCTTGGGGTGACCCTTTTCAAATTTATAGGAAAGCTTTATGGATCATAAAACTAGAGTCTTCCAGGCAGTCGATGGTGAAGATTTGGTGATCGTAGCTTGCACCACTTTTGACTGGTCCACCCATGTGACAGACAGATGGACGGACGAATGGACAGAATTGCGATGGCTAAGATGTGCTACAGCAGTAGGTGTTGTTGTGCGTAAAAACTGATCTACAATTTTGCGTCGTTGTTACAGTATGCAATTTTTTGCTATAAATGTGTCTTTGGTTGTGATTAGATCGTAAGATCTTACGAGTGATATGAACATTAGATTGATGTGTTATTAAAAGGTGTAATTTGATTGATTTATAAGTGTTGCATTATGCATAGGTTACATGTTGGACAGTTTAATTACGTTAAGCTAGCTGGCTTAGATTGCTTCAAAGGATATGAATTCTTAGCAAGAAATCTTGGTTTACGTAAAACCATTTTTACGCGCGAAAGCAGAATGCTTCGCGCGTCTTTGCCATCATCTGGGCGTCTGTCTGTTTGTCCGTCTGTCTGTCCGTCTGTCTGTCACACTCGTGGACTGTATCAAAACGGTGCAAGCTAGGATCACGAAATTTTCACTGTGGGCTGCCCCAGGTCTCTAGTTTATCGTGACAAAATTTCGTGCCACTGGGTGCAGGGGTTCCCCTCGAACGAAGGCGTCAAAGAGGGGTACCCCCCTAAAAAGACGTCATTTTGCCTTTATTGGCTCGAATAATGTGAAAACGGTTGCAGATAGGTACATACATGCTGCTTACCATAACAAGCACTGGTGACAGGCTTTTTGGATTTATCAACATCGATGACCTCTAACGACCTTGAACCCTTCAGAAAGAGGTTTTTAGTAAATTTTTCGCAATTTTTCGATGCAGTGCACATTTCAACACTGAATTGCAACGAACTGGCTGGAGATAGACCAAGACAATCTGCATATGAAATTTTCAGTATTCAACGTAGATTTTAGCAGTTCAAGTCCCGACCCCCTAGGTTCAAGGAGGCCGGCGCAGGCGGGCGTCAAAGACAGCTACCCTCCTAAAAAGTGGTTTTCGCAATTATCTCGTGTAGCGTGAACACGATAGGCACAGACATGCTGCTTATCATAACAAGCACTGGTGACAGGCTTTTTAAATTTATCAACATCGATGACTTTGAATGACCTTGAACCTTCCCAAAAGGGGTTTTCAGTAAATTTTTTGCAATATTTGGATGCTGCGCACATTTCAATACTGAATTGCGACGAAATGGCTGGAGTTAGACCAAGACAACCTGCGTATGAAATTTTCAGCATTAAACGTAGATTTCAGCAGTCTTAAGTCCTGATCCCCTAGGTTCATGGAGCCCGGCACAGGCGGGCGTCAAGGACTTCAAAGATTTCGGGCTGCACAAGTCTATATCGTTCACAAGGTGGCGCCACGGTACTGGTCTTGGTGGCGTGGCGTAGTTGGAAACGCGTTTCGACCGAAACGAAGTTACTCTACGCCAGGCCCGGTTAGTACTGCCAAGGGTGACTACTGAACCGGAACTCCTATAGGCTTTCGCGCATCTCGTGAGCTTTGCTCAGATTACTTGTACGTATCTGCCGTCAAATAGTATGGACCTGAATTTTATATGCATTTGAAATTGATGTACTAATGTTTGGAATTCCAGGAACTGTCCGGCGATTTCTGGAGAAGTTTGGTGAAGATATTGACGTCATTGTGTTTGTTGTGACAGGCAACGATCGGGTATTTCTCTGCTACTTTTTACTCTTTTTGCATGATTTTTTTGGTTTCTTAGTTGTTTGTCATTTCTTTTTTTGTTTGTTTCGTAATCTGAGCTGCCCATATGTCGGCATTTTGCAGACTGACTTCTGAGTGTGAAATATGTTAAGTGAGGTGTTGAATTAGTGTATAACAGTTATTATCTTAATCGTCGTCATGGTTCTACTGTGCTGTTGCACTAATTGGACCTAGTTAACTTTGATCATCACTGAGTTGCCAAAATTTTTTTTTGGCAGAACACTTCACTTGTCATAGTCTGAAAAAAAGTTGTTTGGCAGATTGAGTGTCCTTTGAACCAGACGGGTTTGGAGTTAATTTTCTCATTGGAGTGAGTTAATTATGTTTGCGAAAGAGGTTATTTTTTTGTATTTTTGTCTTTGAGTGTTGGTCTGTTAGTCTGTTTGCGAAAATGCCTCAAAAAGTTACGAATGTTTTCTGGACTTCTGATTAATATTTGTTGGGGGGGGGGATTTGCGGAGTTTGCGATTCGATTTTGCTAGCGGTCTCAACCGCTGTTAGGATTAAGGACTTCTATGAACGATCAGTAATAAAGCATGGCAACGTTAAGTGCTTTGCTGGATGTTGTCTAGTTGATTATAGTGGATAACAAACATGATGAATGTAACTTTTCGAGAAGATTAGCAAATGTCAGTTAGATGTGTAGTCACACTAGTGCAGGCAGTCTCACGTTGGGCTATACCCCGTATTTCTAGTAATCGATCTATCTTGGATGCTTGGATGAACCAATTGCTGTGTGTTTTAGGATTCTTACTCGTCTCTGTTGCCGCTGTATTTCCCACGAAGTTCGCAGGAAGAACTGTACGCTGCCCAGCGGCTGCCCCTCGATGTCGGCAATGAAGACGGTGAACCGGTTATTGCTGAACGCAAAATTCGGATTGCAGCCAACCCGGCCGTTAGTAAGTACGCTTTTATTTACAGTCTGGGCCAAAGAATGTCACCATTTATTGTATGCCTTATTTCTTTACTAAGTATTAGGTGATTTTCAAAATTCTTTCACTCTCAGAAACACATTTTATTCGTGAATGAATGCTGTTCATTTTGATTAGTTGTTCATTAATGCCGGCTGCTGTCAGCCATGGCGTCACGTCTAAGCCATTGTGTACACTTTGGACAAATTCTGATAATTTGGAAGCAAGTTGTTATACAAACTTTTAATTCTGCTGAATAAATAACATTTTATTTTTTTGTGTGCTTAATTAAGTCATTAGAACTTTGACGGAGACAGAAACTGAGCATTATGCAACAATTTCGGAGAATCTGCATTTTACACGGTAGTGCATTGACATAAACTAGGTGAGGTGGACATTGAGTGTACCTGACATATTTCTATCATCTGTGTGCCAAAAATTGTCAAATTTGTTTGAGATTTGATGAAGTTCTGATAAAATCAAGTTGGATTATGTTTTCGCACACCCTGTAGAATTCAGTGCGTGTTTTTAATGTTGTTATCCATGCTGCTGGATTGGCTGTGCGTCAGATACGTCGGATGAGCCAGATGATGGCGAATCCAGCCCGGACGAGGAGAGCATTAGTGACATCCTCGGCACCTCAGTGTCCATTGGTCGACATTCCTTCGCTCACATGGAGGCCGATGTCGACAGACAACGACACGCTCGCAGACAAGATGAACAACTCAGCTTGTCAGCCGAGCAGCATAAACTCCAGTGAGGCACTAAACATAAACGCGTTTTGCTACATGCTGATTTCTCTGTTTGAACTTGCAGTTTTTATTTTCGGTTTGTTTTTTTCTGTTACTTTTTCTGTTTTAGCTACGTTTAGTAGACTACACTGCCTACATGTTAATTTGCACAATGCTTTATTGTATCTGCTATAATTGTAGCATTCGCAAATTACTGGTAGTTATTATTGATTATGCACATGTGCGTAATACAATGGCTTGTACCCAGATGCTAGTGATATAATTTATAAAATCAGCAATAACGATCATTATAAACAGGCTGTAGTAGCTTTTAGTTAGCAGATTGTTGTGATCTTTTAGTATTCATTTTTTCACTCACCAAGCTACCGAGCTTACTCGATAAACTACCCATAATCGTGCTCTGTATCACAGAAGGAGACTGTTTTTCTGTGCAGTTTTTAACAGAACTGTCAAATTAACGTGTTAACACATTAACACGTTAAAGAAGTAATGCGTGTTAAAAAAATTAATGCACGTACGTAAATTTACTTAATTCCGTGATGCAGGAATTCTGATATTTTATTAAACTGCGTTTATTTGACTATCGAATAATATTCAAGTAATTACAAATTGTTCTGTTGCTGTTCCATCACTGCTGTCACGGTCCTGTGACATAGCTACGAGTTCATTGGTCGTCATTCCAGTCACCCTCTTGATGTAGTCTACCTACAATATCAGCAGTATTAATGTTGTTTTAGTTTTTTTAACGCATGTGTTAATGCGTTAATAATGCATCATTAACATGCATTAACACGTGCGTTAGAAAAATTAACACAGCACGTTAACAAACACACGTTTAAAAAATTAACGTTTGGAGAGCTCTAGTTTCAAATCAAATCATTTATTTAGTCAAGCAAATACAAAGGCATTGACAAAATGAATAGTGAAAGAGCTTGAGCAAGGGTACAAAGGGCTACAAGAGCCTCTTACATGAACCCCAAACAGTCAAAAACTCTGGAGAGTACAGATTGTGACTTGCTATGTCAGCAGCGCTCGTCACAGGGACTGTGGTTGATTGTAGTTATGAGCGACTGTTGAAGCGTGCCCGTGCTGAAAACTTTGCCGACCTCACCGCTCGACGTTTTCTCTACCAGTCGGGCTTCAGCAAGCGAGGCGAACCCATCGTTGTGTTGATTGGACGGAATCTGCCATCATCGCTTAGTCTTGCTGATAAGGTACTGCTGAATGTTGTTTGTAAATTTTACATCGGAGTTGTTAATCCGTCTTTAGTTAACACGTTTTGTACGCTGAATGAGCAGCATGTTGTTTCAGGACTAGTATTCCCAGTGCCATTTAACGTCAGATTGTGTGACACTTTTTACATGCGAAAGCAGCTACTGCTTTAGTGCGTCTTAGCCATCGCAATTCGGTCTGTCCGTCCCTCTGTCACATGAGTGGATCAGTCAAAAACGGTGCAAGCTAGGATCACCAAATTTTCACCATCGTGTGCCTGGAAGACTCTAGTTTCAGGAACCGTAAAGCTTTTCCATAAATTCGAAGCGGGTCACCCCGAACAAGGGTGCTAAATGAGAGGGGGGTGGGCAAAATTTACAATTTTTGGCCAATAAGTCGCTGTATCTCAGTAACGGTGCAAGATTGGGCCTAGGTTATTATTAATCACCAATAGGAAGTCCTACACTGGCTCTCGATTGGCGCCGAAGTCAGTGACCTTGAACGTCAGAATAAAGGGTTTTACAAATTTTTTGGCGATTTCAGGCTGCAACACAAGTCATATCATTCCCATAATATCATTCACAAGGTGGTGCCATGCTACTATAGTGAGGTGATCCACATAGAGAATTTAGTATTTGTATATTAACTTAGCATGACTTGGAACTGCTATAGGCTTTTGCACGTCTCGTGAGAATTATCTCAAATTTCTTGTTTAGAGTACACATTAAAATGGCTGTTTATATTTTTAAGAACGTGTGAATCAGTTGTATTTGTTTTACGTTGGGTGATATTATAGCCTGTAAAAGTATTACAGTCCCCATCAGTTCTCAAGACAGTTTTGGGGACCCTGTCTGACTCAGAATAACAGTGGTAAGTTTAACAAAAAAATGACGTCGTTAGTAGCAAAAGCATAGTAGTCATTACTGCTGTTATTATTTTTTTACTTCACTGCAGTAGATCAAACTGCATTGCACACTTCATTTTTTTTGTTTTGGCCAACAATCCTGTAATAGTTAATTTTTGCACTGCCACTGCTCCTGCTGCTGGTTTTAATTTTGGTTTAAGTAGCCAGTTTTTTTCCAGAATTATTCCAGAACTAGAAAGCAGTCATAGCCCGCAGGTACGTGCAATGTCGTTCGCCAGGTGGCGTCACCATATTCGCTTTGCCAGCGGTTTTCTTATGCCCCCTTTAACACAGTGGTAACGAAAATTTCAAAGTGATCCAGAATCCAGGATTCCTGCCGGATCACCCCCAAAATTGAATCACTTGTAGCTTATGCCATGCCTGACATTCCGTCAAACTTTCAGAAAGATCCGTCCATAACTTTTTGAGTTATCTTGCTAACAGACAGACAAACAAACAAAAACCGGCAAAAACATTACCTCCTTGGCGGAGGTAATTACTCGAGCTCAGATTTGGTCTCTGCTAGTGACTTTTATGGAGTTGTTGAAGCAGGACTTTTCACAAATTTTTATTTACCCAACAAATGATGACGAATCCCAGAAACGTTTATGTTACTATGCCACCTTTACAAAATATTAATAAAAATAACTTATTGCGTTATTTTGGTTAAATACGAATAGAATGCAGTAGTTGATGCATGTTTAAACGCATTGCACAATGCCCTGGTATCATCGCTCATACCTGAGAACATTTTGTATCCATGTTTAAACGAATGATACTAACAGATTAGGGGTCATCCATAAAGGACGTCCACACAGAGGCAGGGGCTCAGTGAAAGCGAACATTTGCATTTCACATCTGATATAAGGAGTGAGCATCAGGAGCTCAAAGTCACAGGAGCTCAGTAGTTCTCACTAGTTCTCACGAAAAGTGTGAAATGTGCAAGTAAGAATTCTACGAGAATTCTAACATAGAATTCTATGCTAGCCAATTTTATCTATTTGGATGACGTAACTTACAAGCAAGTGGGCGGAGCTAGCATAACGTAGCAAAGGAAAATCTTGCTCACAATTTCTCAGAGAATCTCAGAGAAGTAGAAAGTGCGAAACGCGCTTCTAAGTTAGAATTTCTGAGATTCTCAGAGAAAAAAGTGCGAAACGTGCCTCAGTTGTACCACGGCCCCAGCAGGCAATTAGCATGTTCGATGGGCACAGGTAGGCACGGCAGGCAGTAGACGACGCAGACATGCTTCTTTCACTTGCGACGTCTGAGGCAGGTCTGCTCGGCCGTGACGTCACCGCCCACCTCGTCTGCGCATTCGTGCTGTCACGACTTGACTATGGAAATGCTCTGCTCGCTGGATTGCCGTACTCAACTATCGCACCACTACAGCGCGTCATCAACGCCGCCGTGAGACTTGTGTATGGACTACGTTCACATGACCATGTTACAGTGGCGGCTATCGAGCTGCACTGGTTACCAATCGAAGCCCGTATTCAGTACAAACTGTGTTTGTTAGTTCACTTAGCCATAAATAGCACTGGTAAAGCTCCATTATACATATCAAACCTTCTTCAATCAGTTTCGGCACTGCCAGATCGTCACACCGTCTTACGATCAGCCACGAATCGGATCTGCAGGTCCCAAGGACACGTCTGAAGTTTGGAGAGCGCGCTTTCAGCGTGGCGGCCCCCAAGGCGTGGAACGATCTGCCACTGCACCTGTGTGCCATTACTAACACTGACACATTTAAACGGAGACTGAAAAAACTCACTTTTTCTGCAAATTTTATGACTTGGAGCATGATTTTATGTAGGCTTAGTCATTTTATTGTATTTTATTACATATTTTATTATTATAGACTGTTCAGCTCCGCTGTAAGTTGACACTGTTAGACATTATCATTATTATTATTATCTTGCATCCGAGTTCAGGTGCCGACATCCACAGGGGAGAGTGGAGGGGAGGAGGCATTGGGTCAATGCAGACAAAAACGGACAATTTTGACTGATATTTTGCAGACGTCCTTTATGGCTGACCCCTTACTGACACTAACAAAACACGACAGCGATTCGTGACAGACTCCTGACAGCAAGCAAACTGAATAGGCCTAGTTGAGAAAATGTCGTAAAGCATCGCCGTTGTTGTTATGCTGCTGAGACAGCTGGGCTGACAGCAGCCATCTTTGACATTGAAATTATTTGTATTCACAATCTATTTATGGCACTGCTATTTGGCTGAATATGAATATACACCATTCGGTCTACTATTCATACCAAATAGAATACATTTAGAACATTCGGTACAGCCCTAGTTTCCGTTATGCACGCTGCGTTGCATCTTTGTTTCAGGTATTACTGTATGGGATACATCAGATGGACAGTGTTGTTAATAACAGCTATATTCTTGTCTACGTTCACACGCTCGTGGGCGCTGAAAGTGATATGGCGGAGTTCTGTATCAAACAGCTTTTTACCATTACGGACAACAGGTATTTCATTTCCACTGGCTGTTATTTATTAGTATTACCTAAAGCCCTGTGAGTTTTTTGTGAACAAGGGAGGGAGTTAGTTCTTTAAGAAGTCGACACTTTGAAGCTGGCATGAGATCGTGGCACTAATTAAGTGCATTAAGTGGGTATGAGGTATAGTTAATCTACAATGTTGTTATGAGGAGTCATTGCTAAAAGTAATTCTGCCGATTACACTACACGGTGTTTCATAAAAACGGCACCCTTTTTCTTTCTTTCATAATTTACTCGAATGATGACCAATTTACACAAAAATTTACCAGGTATAGCTGAAGAAATACTAATTTAACATGTTTCAACAAAATATGGCTGTTGGTTAAATATTCTTTGCTAGTTGTGACGTAACACTGGCATCATAATGTGTTGTGATGGCAAGCCTGTCTGTCTTAAATGGTGCAGTCAGTTGCTACCTTGTTTCAGTGGTGAACTTTATCTGGTTCACTGATGACAAATGTTCATTGTGTCAGCACTACTCAACATGGGGGCATGAAATGAGGTGTCTCTTTATCCAAAAAACTCAACCATCTCGCAAGCGGTGTGTGCTGGTGCACTGTCTTGCTGGAAGGTGTAGAAGTCAAGCTATCACCACAATGTGTGAAAGTGATCGTTTTGGGCATTTTTGTGGCTGCAGTGGTAAAACTTCAACAATTTGTCGTCTGTTAACCAGATAAAGTTCACCATCAAAGCAGGGGAGCTATTCAGCAACTGTCATCACCTGTAGTGACAAGCAAGTTTGTACTCACGGCACATTATGATGTCAGCATTACATCACGACTAGCAAAGAACATTTAACTAGCCATATTTTGTCAAAATATTTCAAATTAGTGTTTCTTCAGCTACATCTAGTAAACATTTCGTGTAAATTGATCATTATTTGAGTGAATTATGGCAGAAAAAAAGGGCACCATTTTTTGGAAACACTGCGTAGATGTTACAGTCTAGTGTGGTTTGTTCATTAGTCAAACGTGTGCACTTCGCTAAGGTCATTAGATGGAATGAAGTGCCATGTGGCAGGCACAGTCATGCGTCTACCAACCATGGTCACTTTAAAAACTTGGGAGTGTATGTTATTGTGTGTCACCATTAGTTTTAGATAACACGATGACAGAATGTGTGTGAGTGTGCTTTAGAAACGATGCATCTTGTCGAGCGGCATGTTGAGTGATTACAAGTGCCTGATATTGATGACTATATAATATGGCCACTTTGCTTTAAGTTAACATCTACGAGGGGCATTCTATAAATTCCAGGACTACATCCTTAACACAACGACAGTAAATCGCACATTTCTGACAGCTATGCTGCTTTGCAACATATTCTTCCTACAGTTTACTGCAGTGTTCCCATTGTTCTACAAGTCGGCTGGAACCCGTAGCATTAAATTGTTTATTGGCACCTGTAGAAATTTTTGCACATTTTGCTGTAGCACATCGTCATCGTTCTTGAATGTAATTTCTCTACGTGATTCGCTCTGTGGTCCAAATAAATGAAAATTACTTGGAGCTAAGTCTGGGCTGTATGGCGAATACTGTAGCAGTTTCCAGCACATCTCTTCAATTTTCTTAATTGTTTAATGTCTGTTTCATGGTAGGGCACTGCCATTTAAAGAATGACACTTTTCTGCAGCAAACCTGGTCAACTGCTGCGAATTGCTGGTCTTAATCAATCAGACAATAATGCCTGGCAATATTGTTCATTCACAGTATGTCTTTTAAGCAAAAAAGTCCGCAAGAACAACTCTTTAAGTAAACCAAAAAATGCTTTGTCTGCAGCTGACCATTTTTGCCATAAGCAGTGCTCCAACACTGACATCACCACTAACTGACTAAGATCGGTGCAAAAGCGGGCAAACTATTTAAACACTTTCAAACATGATAAAGTGTCACTGCTGAATACTACAGATAATCTACCATATATTTCAGCACTTTTTACACCATCCGCGATTATTCTCTGATCATGCCAAACGTCAATGCCCGTCATTTATATCTTAATAAGAATGACGTTACAGCATGACATCATAAATGAAACTACAGAAAGTGATGTACAATAGTGGCTGTACAACTTCATAATAGTTTTGGTTACTGATAAGAACAGTCCTGGAATTTATTGAACGCCCTTCATAGTTTCACAGATTTCCTGACTTTCTGCTACTCTGTGTGTGCCAGTTTTTATTTCTGTTTTTTTTTCTAAAAATTTGTTATATGTATTGCATAGTGTTGTAATAATTTACGTGGATTGTAGGTATCGAAAGAACCTGCGGAAGCTGTATGTTCTGCACAGTTCTATGTGGTCAAAGGTGCATTCTTTTTCCTCGGACTTTTTAATTATAATTATTATCTTTAGCTCATTATTGTCATCATGTTTTATTAAGAAACTCTTTTAAGTTAACACAACAGGTTAAGTGTAAAAATTGATGAAAAGCAACAAACAGTTAATCAGATTTTAAAAATGTTATATTTTACAAATATTCGTTTGACCGTTCATCAGCGTTTATGTGCTGTCAGTCGGGTTAAAATGCTTCTGGCTCGAACAACTTCTGTCGCAACAATCTGCAGAAGTTTACTTTTGAAGACTGGTCTAATTTGGTCTAGCAGTGAGAAAACAGTCGTCTGCTGGAGATAAGCTGATTTTGTATTAATTCTTGTTTTTTTTACACTGGTGGTAGTGTTATAATAATTTGTTGCTAGACTTCCTGGTTGACAACGTCTGCGCTCGTCATTGACCTTAGCACTAGCTGTATCGCTTACACTGCTCTCCACGATCGGCGACCGAGTGTTCCCCATCACCGTAGCAAGAACTTGGAACAGTCTGCCGTCAGAACTGACATCTTCAAAGTGCTTGCGAACATTTAAGACTAAACTTAAGATTCACTTATTCTCCGCTTTTTTTCCACAGTTAACTTTAAAGTGAATGCGGTGCTGTTGGCATTTTTAGACCACTTGGAACGATAGTTCGGAGTTTCTTATGTTTTACTGCTGTTTCTTTCCTTCTTTTTTTCAACGCGAGATCTCTGAGATCCCTCGGCCAATCGCCACGAAATTCTGCCACATGGTTGGAAGCATATTATGATCCCAGTCCAAAAATTTGGGGCCTGCCCCCCCAATAAAAATTTAGAGGCCAAAAACATGCTAAATTTGGTCCAATTTTGGACCCCTTCCCACTTTGAGCGTGAATATCTTCGGAAGGGATAGAGATATTTAAAATTGGAAAAATATTTGACTGACAGCGTTTCCTCCCGCATTGGGTAAAAAAAGTTCGGTGGACTTTGGTCCGTTAATTACTGAGATTTAGAGGTGCAATCATACCCTCAATTGAATCGACTTTTTCGGGAAACCATATTTCGGCCCCTAAGGCTGCTGCACTCTGAAATTTTCACGCGCACTATAGAATGACTGAGGCTTGCTAGTCCACAACCCACCTGGGATGGGAGTTCCCCCAACGTTTTTCACAAAGGGATGTCAAAATTTGACTTAAAATGTAGCGTATGTGCGCTGTTGAGTAACCTCACGAAACTTTACGACATGATGTGCCGCTAGGTGGGAGCGATAATGCGTGTACAAGTTTTGAGAGGCACTGCCCCCTTAAAATTTGGGAGGCAAATAACGTCCAAAATTCAGCATAATTTATGACAACATTTGACTTTGACTGCGAATATCTCTGGAAAGGGTGGAGCTACCGACAAGTGGAAAACGTCGTTAGCAACCATATTCTCTTCGGCGTTGAACAAAAAAAATGGTGAACTTTGGTTAACTAACGATGATGGTTAGCGCGCAGATGTTGACTCACCCTAAACTGACGATGTGCATTCCCCCAACATTTTTTCACAAAGGGATGTCAAAATTTGACTTAAAATGTAGCGTATGTGCGCTGTTGAGTAACCTCACGAAACTTTACGACATGATGTGCCGCTAGGTGGGAGCGATAATGCGTGTACAAGTTTTGCTAACGTTTGGGCCACGTGACTTTGCTGCGAGGGGAATTTCAACCCTCAAACTTTTTCCCCAATCGGACTTACGGCGCCAGGCAGCCTCACGTTGGGCTCTGCTCCAAATTTTTAGTTTCACTCTAAATTTTATTGCATTGTATTGTATTCTATGTTGAACAGTTGTCTCTATGGTGGTGGACAACGTTTAGTGCGTCTGACATCAAAGCGAAGGTGGACTATTTGCCTGGTGTTGAATACCTGTTTGCACGTATTACTCCAGATCAGCTCGATCTGCCGGACTTTGTCGTGAAATATGACTATGAGGTGCGAGACATCTTTTGTTTTTCTGCACCATTAGTTGTCTTTGTTTTAGTTATTTTCTCACTAGCAGCTTTGTACGGTGGCAAGCAAAGTTGCTGTACACTGGGCCCGGTTAGTACTTGGATGGTTGAATGTTTGCGGCAGGTAAACCATCTCAGTACGTAGCCGTTCATTCGTCCAGGTCAACTCGGCCTTCTTAGTAAAGCTATTTACAGTAGCAATGGAAATGACGAACAGTATGTAGGTTAAGTCGGGTGGTCAGCGTGGTGTAGTGGTAACTCGTCTGATCCAATCAGCGAAGTTACTGTACGCCGGGCCTGGTTAATACTGCGATGGGTGATTGCCTGTGGGCAGGTAAACCATCTCGGGATGTAACCAACCGCCTAGGTCAACTCAGCCTTCCATCCCTCCGGGGTAGGTAAATCGAGTACCGGCCTATTTGGCTGGGGTTAAGGCGGGGTGCGTTCACCTCTGTCGGGTGGCAGGTAACACTGTGTGATCCCATATGACAAGTGACGCTCCGTAGCTCTGAGATGGGATCATTAAGAGCTATATGCACCTTTAACTTTGACCTTCAAGTCGGTCATTAAATCTAGACAATAGTTGAGATTCTTATATCATTGACACTTCAGTGGATATGAAATTGTTCCTATAGGCAATCCCTGGCGCTGAAGCTCATCTAGCATTTTCTTTATGCAGCCCTGCCTAATAAATTGTAATTGTTACATTGCTAATATTATTGTTGTGCATATTTGTAGACGTATGGCATTCGCTACTACAGCTGTTCTGAATCGGATCTCTGAGCAACAGTCTGATTAAGCCCAAATTCCATTACGCCAACTTTGCCACAAAGTCCGGGACAAGTTGCTGACAAAGTCGCGGACACAAATCATGGAAGTCCGCGACACAAATCACGTCGCCGACTTTCATGATCTGTGTCCGCGACGAGTCCGTGGCTTTGTTGCGAACTTGTCGCCGACTTTGTCGCCGACTTTTCCCGTGCATTGTAACGGGCTAAATTCCATTAGAGCGACACAAACGGGTTTGTTGCGGACTTGTCACAAACTTTGTCGCAAACATCTTGTCATGTCGAGATGGTTTGTGTCCGCGACTTTCCCTGCGGGAAAGTTTCGGTGAGAGTCGGCATAATGGGATTTGGGCTTTAGCTGTTCACAGAGTGACTTTGTAAATTGAATTTGTGCTTTCGTTGATGACAAAAGTGATCCACTGCTGCATTACAAGCCATGCCCGTCTGTCCGTCTGTTTGTCTGTCTGTCCGTTTGTTTTCCTGTCTTATTCAGGCTCCTGTAGCTTAGCTTGAAAACAAGAAGATATAAAGCCATAGTTTATGTGAACATCCCTTGGTGGGAATTGTTGCACCGATTTTCAGTTCTTTAGATTAAATATCAAGCTTAACAGACATCAAAAAAACATTCAGAAAGTCATGCAGCTTGGTCGTATTTCTTGCAAATGCTGTTAGCTGTACGCATGCATGGTGAATTAGAATAGTTAAATTTAATTGCGTCATTTCATTGGGGGGACTCGGCCTACATGACATGTTGTTTTTGCAGCAGTAACACTGTTTTAAAGGTACGATTTACAGGGGAAAATTTTAATCATAAATTTTTGGGCGGGTCTGTAGACCTCCTAGCCCTTCCCCCTAAATGACGCCTCTGGTTAAATTAGAATAGGTAAATTAGATAATATAGCCGTGTCCACACAAGCCTTGTAAAAGTGGACTTTCAGTAGAAATTCAATATACACCGCGTCCATGAAAACGTGCCACTTTTTTTCTGAATAGCTTCGTGAAACATTGGCCGATTTTAATAATTTTTGGCACGTGACATCAGCAAAGAACGTGACGCAAGTGACTAGTTTTTGCCACCTCACTTTAATACTGTCGCTACGCTACCTTGTGAAATGCAGAAGTCAAAGTTTGGCCATTTACAACAGTGAATTCATACTGGATAGCGCATGCGTCGGCTCAAAAATGATTAACTGATTGGCAACTATTGTATCTCAAAAAGTCACACGTGTCACATCACATTCTCTTTATTACAGCATGTGCTCAAAATGTTCTCCTCCTGTGCGAATGCAAGTGGCAAACGTTGACACCACTTGAAAACAGCAGGCTCAACAACCTGCATTTTACAGAGTAGTGTAGCGACAGTGTTAAAGTGAGGTGGCCAAAAGTCATATGCTACCTAGTGTTCTGATAGAGAAACGTTGTTATAAATTTAAACTGGTCAATTTGAAATGGACGTTTGATCACTCAGTATTTGTCAGTTTATTGATATCTGTTCTTTTTTTCTCTTATTGTTTGTATTGTAAATATGTTGTAATCGCTACCATCTGTTGTGGTGAATAAAGATGTTCAAAAGTGCAGTCATTTGCATCGAGTTTCTTCTTGATGTTGCGCGCCAAAAATTGTTACAATCGGCCCATGCTGCACCGAGCTATTCAAAAAATAACAGTGGCACATTTTTGTTGTACCATATGTGCTATGTAGATAGCTAGGCGGACGGATGGCCATGTCTCATGTCGGCACTGGGCCGACGTCGTCTCGGCTTGTTTGAAATGAACGCTGCACCAATGTTTTATTGTTCATATTTCGTTACCATGGTAACCAGTACTGTTTACAGCTGTGTTCAATGCCTCAGCGTGCCTGTTTCACTATTGTGCAAGATGGCGCATAAAGCATATATGTTTCACTTTTTCATGTGCCACCCAGTATATGCAGAATGTTAGTTATGAGCATTTTTGTCACACGCATCTGGTACTGTATTACATAATGCTGGCTAGCTGTAATATAATGTTTCCTTGAGACAAATGCCTTGCTTGGCTTTCAGTTACTTTCAGTGATGCACTGGCTGGAGGCTGTATTTCTGTGTATCTGTATTATCTAAATGGAATGTCCCACTAAAGTTTGCTTCCTTGTGCTAAAAATATATTATGCTGTTTATTGTGCATTCAGCATTCCCATGTCGTCAGTCAATCAATTCAAAAGTAACCGGTTACAAAAATGGCCAGTGGTTTACAATATATATATGCCTAAAACCTAAGATAGCCTGAAACCTAAATTTATGTCGGATTTTTTCAAATTGCAAATCGAAGATAAAACGCTTGCTGAAACAGTAACATCATTTGTGTTATTTGTTGTCGGTTTTTTATCCGTTGTCAGATGAGCTTTCGAAGCTTGAGTATCGCTCCTTCTTGAGAAGGATAGAGTCTCCCTGGCTACATAGGTTTTTGTCTTTGATACACGCCCTTTTTTGTACTGGTTTCTGTACTACTTTGCAAGTTGTTACCTCCGCCAAGGAGGTAATGTTTTTGCCAAACTTTGTTTGTCTGTCTGTCTGTTAGCAAGATAACTCAAAAATTTATGGATGGATCTTTCTAAAATTTTGAGGTTATGTCTGGAATGGCAAAAGCTACCAGTGATTCAATTTTGGGGGTGATCCTGAAGGAATCCTGGATTCTGGATTACTTTGAAATTTTCGTTACCATTGCTTTCAATGGGGCATAAGGAAACCGCTGGCAAAGTGAATATGGTGAAGCCACCTGGCGAATAGCTTTGCCTTGGCGGAGGTACCTGCGGGCTCCGACTGCTTTCTAGTTTGTAAATGTGACCAGGTAGCCAGGTAATAAGTGAAGAGGTGTGTGTTGAGTATATTGGGTTGTGACTTACCGTAAAGTGCTGCTAGCTGTAAATGTTATTGCTGACAAGTACCTTAGTTAGTTACCTCCGCCAAGGAGGTAATGTTTTTGCCAGACTTTGTTTGTCTGTTTGTCTTTTAGCAAGATAACTCAAAAAGTTATGGACGGATCTTTCTGAAATTTTGAGGGTATGTCCGGCATGGCACAAACTACCAGTGATTCAATTTTGGGGGTGATCTGAAAGAAATCCTGGCTTCTGGATCACTTTGAAATTTTTGTTACCATTGCTTTCAATGGGGCTTAAGGCAAACCGCTGCGAAACCGAAGATGGTGCTGCCACCTAGCGAACAACATTGCCTTGGCGGAGGTGTGCGGGCTGTGACTGCTTTCTAGTTTGTACGTGTAATAGTACTGATGCTAGCTACATGTACGTCTCTGCATGTATGTGACCCATTGAAAAAGATTTGTATAATACAAATTGCTAACTGTTTTCTACCAGATGTGACTCACTGTTTGGTTTTATATGAAATCTTTAGTTGCATTTTATGCATCCGTGCTCTCGGTACAACTGCAGATCCACTTTAGAACGAAATGATGTTTGTTTCTACTATTATTACTACTATTATTGTTATTATTATCATTATTGCTATTGAAATTATTGTAAACCGAGTGCGATTATCTTTTTCAGATGTTGATGGTTTTTTCGATGATGGCGTAATGTAAAAAAAGTCTGCTGATGGCTTGCGTAAACAGGTTTTAATTATCATAACCATAAGCTGCGAGCAATAGGCTTCTGTTGCGGATTTTAGGATATTTATTTTGTAGGCATTTTCCGTGGTGTTTATTAATGTCACACGCAATGCAAATTCTAGAAGTCTGAGTTTGAAGTTTGTCCGACGAGACTGAATTTCTTGCGTTTGCCGACGCAGTTATGTCCAGGCTTCGAAGTGGGATGGTATCTGCTGGTATGGCACACAGGCACTTCCTTGGCTGCCTCAAAAGCATACCGGCATTTCTTTTCTGAGAGAAGACATTCCAGTTTGCTTCACAGGCTGTTTTCTGAGATTTGGGCAACTGGTAGCTGATGTTTGCATCGATCAGTGACCAAATTTTGCGCCAGCTTTTCCACTTAGCGACCATTTTGGTTCCAGTTCGTTTTTATTCTTCAAATTGCACGTAATTTGTTCAGCCGATTCTCAGGAAAATAATTAAAATTGTTGCCACCAGATGTCATATTTTAAGGCTAAAATGCACAAAATTCGATTTTGGCTGAGGCGCCACTGGATTTCTAGGGTCCTACTTCTAAGGAAAGGAAGGGGAAAAGGAAGGGAAGGAGAAAAAGAAGGAAACGGGAAAAGGAGGACGGGGAGGAGAGGAAGACAAAAAAGGGAGGGGTTGAAGGGAAAGCTACCATACCAGCACTTATTTTTCCAACTTTGAGTCCTGGTTATGTCGTGCATGTGATGTGCGTTCTTCTGTTGCCTTCTTCGCTGACGTCCGCATCGCATGAATAGCATTATTTTATGTACCGTTTGGCGAAAATATAGCTAAATAAATTTGATACTGATGATATTGTACCATGATTTACATGAATGAAGAAAGCCATTGGAGAGGGACGCCTGCAGCATTATAAAAGTAGGGGGACGTTCTTGCTTACTTACTTACTTAGGGGGACGTTCAGGAGTAGAAAATTGCTATAATTTATGGTCGTAAATCACAAAATAACAGTTGCCAGAAAAATCGTATTTCTCAAACATGTTCGTAGCCTACATAATTTAGCACCAGAGCCTCTATGGCTCGATACCAGATGCTTTCCACCAGTTAGGCTTGGAATGTCTTAAAAGCGACGGCGCCTGCAGAGCCTTAGCGTTAGACCAGACCCCCGCTTAAAGAACTTACAGCGATCCTCAGATCCTCTAGCTGGATATAGGGGCGGCCCGCGAGAGTGGCGTAGATAGGAACCCTAAGGGGCCCAGCCCCTTTCCCCAATCCTTTGCACACGACATAAGCATACGTTTAAACTGTACTAAATTTGCCAATTCGGTCAGTATATTCTCGGAAAAATAATTCAAACTATTGCTACCAGATCTCATATTTTATAGCTACGACGCACCAAATTTGATTTCGGCTGCTGTTCCGCCCCATACCCCGCTGGGGGAGCTTACAGCGCTCCCCCAGACTCCCTAGCTGGAATTTAGGGGTACTACTTCTAAAGGAAAGAAGGGAAATGGCAGACGGGGAAAGGAAAAGGAATGGCGAGACGTAAAGGGGGGAAAGGTAGGGAAAGAAAGGGGACAGGACGAAAGAAAAAAGAGAAGGGAAAGAAACGGAAGGCGGGGCCCCCTCCAATTCACATTTATGGCTACGCCAACTGTAAAACCCGTAATGGCCTGAAAGCAGTGAAAGCAAAATTCATTGAGCAGAGTCGTACCGTTTATTGTCGAAACGTAACGTAGCAGTATTTACACGCAGCAAACAGAAAACACGCGACGTGCAAAGAAGCAAACTCAGTACTAAAAAAGCCGGCAAATAATGCGGGTGAGTGAGTGAGCAAGAAGTTGTAAATAATTATACGAACGACACAACATAGGACGAGATTTCAATCAATCAATCAAAACAAAACAAGTTTATTGACGCGTTACAGCTATGCTGTAGAGCGTCTATGGCACGTCTGTCTGTCGCAAGGGGAACATTTTCAAATTTGGGGTTGAATGGGAGCGGGTAGGAAAAATGTGCGTTTTCACGGAAAGCTGGCCATATCGCGGACACGGTAAGAGATACGGCCAAGGTTACTATTAATCGCTAATAGGAAGTGGCATACGCCTTTTGAGATGAAGTGAGAATCATCGACCTTGGATGACCTTGAAGGTCAGTGCTGCAACAGGAACAGTATAGACTGTGGCGCGTCTTTTCTAGTGACAGCTGGGCTTTCTTGTACCTACAATACAGCGCCAGAATACGCCGCGAGCAAATGCGAATCAGAAACGAAGATGTGATTGTATGCGTCAAAATTATCTACAGTGATCGTTGACATGATATAGCCCTACTCATGAGGCACCCGGACACTTAGTTATAGACCTAGAGGCTACTTCACTCCCTCCATTCATTGTGACAGATCATTATTCTCAAGTGAGAACCAAAATAGCTCGTCGCTGAACGCAGTGGCGTAGACAAGGGGGGGCAGGCCCCCAATCCTCCAGACAAAACAAAGCATAAACCGCATTAAATTAGCTAATTTAATCAGTTTATTCTCAGAAAAAAATAAAACTGTTGCCACCTGATATCACCTTTTATAGCTAAAATGCACCAAACTTGATTTGAGCTAAGGCTACGCCCCAGACCCCGCTGAGGAGCTCACAGCGCTCCCCCTAACTCCCTAGCTAGATTTTAAGGGGTCGTACTTCTAAGAGACGGGAGGGAAAGAGGAAAAGACGGGAAGGGAGGGGAAGGGTGAAAGGGGGAGAAATGGGACAAAAGGAACGGGGAGGGGAAAACAAGGCCCCCAATAGAAATTTTTGGCTACGCCACTGGCTGGACGTATGCAGATATGTGATTTTAGACAACATAATGTGCGCTATAGCGACAGCCGCATAGGGTAATCGATGGCGACTCCAGGATTTATAACAAAGCGACGGCTGATTAGCGGTTTTGGAACTCTGGGGCCGGTGCCTTTGGAAGGACAGCATCTCTATTTTCGCCGGTCACCAGACGGGGAGCAGTTACATGTTATCAGCACCGAAATGTATGGAAAGTTGACTTTTTTGCTCACCTTGTAGGCCTATTATCAAATAACTGCTATTTGTGATGACTTGAACGTGCTGGGCATGATTAAAGCGTCATGCGATGTTAATAATTGGCTACACACGGGCTGGATATGTAACCATTTATTCAAAGCCAGTACCATAATGCCCGCGGGCTCGTATCGCTGGATCTCAGATATCACCCTAACTAACGCCAGAAAGTTAATGATTAACAGTCGCTTTCGCTTCAGTATAATGCTGCGGTTCGGAACTAACATTTGACCATTTGACCATTAGTCGTCGTAATTCAGACATTGTCGCCTGAAAATATATTCCGTGTTTCTGTCACTTAGGCCTATTTTCTATTGTGTAACTTGTGTTATAATCTACCCTGATCCTTATATTGGTGAAACGGCGTCGCGACCCTTGCACGAGGAGCCCCAGAGAGTGTTATCCCTATATATGACCAACACTGCACCTGGAGGACATCTATGTACTCAGCAGAAGTCTTCAACTAATTAAAGTTTGATCACATTAAGAGGAAGAGTACTGCGCAGTACAATTTAGCAGCTACTGATCGATATTATTCGCATAAAATGATAAAAGCACTCGAAGGGAACATTTAACTGGCTTGGCCTGCGGTACCCAGATCTGGCGTCATTTCGCCCAGTAGTCAAGTGAAAACAGGGGCTTCTGTCTCCATACCTGGTAGGCGCAGCTTACACCCAGTGAAAAATAGGGGTGGAGTTCTGTCAGAAGTGTCTGATCAAAAATTCTCCCCTATTTTTCACTGGGCAAGCAACACCCATAACAAGGAGGGTGTTGAAAGAGGGGCGGGGTGGACTTAACCCTAAAAGTGGGGGGGAACTTGCGCCCGATTTCGACTCCAGATTTCGAGGGGGCGAATAAAAGCCACTGAGCACAAACAGCGTCAGCGCATCGAAGGCGTCGCACAATATACAACGTCACACAATCACAAACAGAATATGAGCATTAAGTACCTGCTGAAGATGAGATTAGGAACAGCGTTAGAAAGACTGGCAATTTTAACCTATGTACCGCCTACACGTAGGCCCGTCGAGAGGGGAGAGGGTTAGAGAGGCAGGTAAGTTACCCCCGGGCCCCGCGACGTTTGGAGGGGAGAGTGGGGGCGCCGTACGTCGCTCCAAAATATAAAGTAGGCTACACCAGAATGCGCCATTTTAAAAAGAAAATTTGTTCCCCAGAGGGGCCCCGCGAGAATGTTTCCTCGAGCCCCCTGTGGCTCTTGACGTCCTTGCATACACGTAGAGGCCTGCATGTATGTAGGCCTCGCGAACTTTACTTTCAGTCGTATAGGAGAAAAATAAACGTTGGAATTTGAGTGTAGTAACAGACTTAAGGCTGGGGGGACTTAAGGGCGACGCCCCAAACGTTTAGGGGGTAAAGATCGTAAAACGTCCGATGCAGCATTTTCCAGTAAGTCCATATATAAGCTTCATTGTAATAATAAGTAAGTAAGTACAGTTGTATAACGCACAACGTCGACGGGAAAGCCCGCCGAATCGGAGGCGTTAAGTTGTAAACATGAATTGAACTTGTTCTGTCTTTTTGCAGTGGCGTCGTGTTCACAAAATAGAGGGAAAGCAAAATGTTGCCATTTTCCGAAAGGCCGCAGCAAATTTCCTACACACGAGATTAACGAGAGATTAAGAGTGCTCGAAAGTTTAATTTTGCCGATAAATCCCCCGAAATGGGTGATTTTTAGCTCGAAATTTCGCATCTTTAAATAGGCCTCTGTAGCATTTTCCGAAAAAAAGAAAATTTTCCGACGGGCTCAAATTTGATGCCCCCTACAGTATCTCCGTATCACGACGCCACCGCCACCGTCCCTTCGTCTAGTTGCTTGGCAGATGAGAGAACAAACGATGAAACGACGGCACTGAAAGACTAGGATGACGACGATGACGTTGTGGATAATATTATCATATCCATTATCCAGAGGCGTCGTGACACGGGGGTAAGGCAGAGGAAGGTAAGCAATTGTTTCTGAATTTTTGTACCATCAGAAAATGGCCAGTCGGAAAATTTTCGTCCAGAAATGTAAAAAATGCGTTCGAAAACCTTCATTTTGAGGAAATTTAAGGGCAAATTTAAAACTAGAAAAGCACTCGGAAAGCGCAGACCTCCGCCAAGCATATAAAGCAATGTTAGCGAAAATTTCAAAGTGATCCAGAATCCAGGATTCTTTCCGGATCACCCCCAAAATTGAACCACTGGTAGCTTACGCCATGCCCGACATTCCCTCAAAATTTCAGAAAAATCCGTCCATAACTTTTCGAGTTATCTTGCTAACACACAAACAGACGAACAAACTCTGGCAAAAACATAACCTCCTTGGCGGAGGTAACTATGAGCACCATGCACCGATATTTTCCTCCTCAGTCGGTGAGAAATTTGCAGTGTCTGTAAGAAAATCGCAACTAATTCGTGCCCTCCACGACGCCGCTGATCATATTTTTTGTCATTGGTAGAGCAAGTTGTAGAAGACGCTGGCCAGGCTGATGTTGACGACCAGCAGTAAGACGAGCATTCGTCGACGTTCGCACCAGTTCTACACTCACACACAGCCACAAACAAATACTACAGGGTGGGCCAATAAATTGGCAATTTTTATGCGCTTTAAATTCGTAAAAATTTACTGATTTTCTGTTTTTTTCAGTGTCGAAATGGAACACCTACTTTGACGGCAAATCATAAAATAATTCGGGCACTAATGGGTTATACAACTGTCAGTGCATATGCAGCGTTTAGTACACTACCCACTACAATTATTTGCTTCGTGCTGCGGGTTAATACTTTACAAAATCGTTGCAAAACCCGACATATTGTCTACTTGTCTTATTTTAGATGCAAAAACCCGATGCGTTTTTTTATAATATTACATGAAATGCCACGATATACGAAAAAACTAAAAATTTCGCCCACCATCCCTATTTGATTTTTTCGCCGTCTGAAACCAAAATCACAAAACTTTTTAAGTCAGGCTAACTGCAAAAGTTCTGATGGGGAGCATACTTTGATGTCGCCGAAGCAGAAGAGGATTTGGTTTTGTCGTCGGAGTTCTTCGTCGGCGCGCTGACGAATGAGTTCTTCTCGTCGTTGTTGACTGAGCACCGCGACCACTTCACGAGGCAACACCTCGTTCTGCGCAGAAACGCAAAGCACGTTCGGCCAGTCCAAAGACGCGTATACAGCGACGTAATACCCCGTTTACACGATCAGGCAAACATCGAGCAAACATCGAGTTGACTCGTCCAGCTAACTAGAGCCAGCTTCATCGTGTAAACGGGGTATAACTGAACGGAACTGAACTGAACTGACACGCGGTTTAGTTTTTGACGAACTGATCGATGGACTAGGAGAGCGAGTCCAATGGTCATTGGTTGACGCGTGCACGCGCGTAGTCACGTAGTCACCGACGCCGTTAGACGGTGCCTACTGTAAAATGCAGCACTGCTTGCCCATTGGTCAGTTCGTTCGTCAACAACTGAACCGGGTTAGTTCAGTTCAGTTACGTCGCTCTGTACGTGCCTCAAAGCTTAGCTTCCGTCCAACCAACTCAAACGCAACACACATAACGCAAAGCACGCGCGTCCTTTTTTCGACGCAACTGACGCAGAGCACGCAAGAAAAGCACCAAGCAAGTACGCAACGAACGCAACTGCCAAAACGCAAAACAGGAACACATTATGCCGTTGTGCACGTGTCGATTTTCTCGCCGTGGTGTTGTCCGAGCTTCTCGGACAAGCTTTTCGAACACGTCAGACAACGCGTCCGATTTCCTCGGACGAGGTTTTTAAACCTCGGAAGGCTCGGCGACGTCGGGCAACACCTCGGACGAGGAAATCGGTGCGTGTAGCCACGGCATTACACATAGAAGCGATGTCTATTTTTGCGTTGCGTCAGTTGCGTTGGATCATGAAATCTATCGGCATCAACGTGTTTCTGCGATCAGGCGCCACTTTGCACTTGCCATGTGAGGCGTGGTTGGTTACCCGCCGATAATCATGGGCGTAATATGACGCAGTGCTAAACCTGCACTGCTCCACGATAAACCGATGTGGTCAGTTTATGTAAACGCTCCAACACGATATATGTTACGTCATCGCCTGGGTGTCTGGACCCTAAACAGCCTGAAACAATCTGCCTGCTGTGCTGAACTAGCCGTTGACTCTCACAATATCTTCCGCGTACGTACAAAAGCAGCCTATCTGGCTGGGGTTAAGGCGGGTCGCGTTTACCTGTGACGGGTGGTAGGTAACACTGTGTGATCCCATACGGCAGGTGACGCTCCGTAGCTCCAAGATGAGTTTGCTATAAAAAGCTATATATGTACACCACTTATAACCTATAGCCTATCGTTTTGACTCGCGTTGAACGCACTTAATTTCCCAGCGACGATTCAACGCGAGATCTGTGCACAGAGCGTGACGTCACGATGTTAATGACGTCATTGCGTCTTAGTCACCAGAGGCGAGTTGAGTTGCGTCGTTGATGTGGATTAGCCATTACGAAATAGCAACCCTTGCGCGGAATTTTAAGCATTGACTGGTGCACAGAAAAGAACGCTAAAAGCACTAGTAGGAAGTGTACATGTAGCTCTTTGAGACTGAGAAACGTAAACACTTAGAAAAAATTTATTAAACGTATACAAGCTTCTGAGATGTGAATCTGGCGCAAGATATCAGCTGGACAGCACATGTGTCAAATGAAGAAGTCTTGTGTCTGGTGCAAGAACAACGTTCTCTGGTCCACCTCATTAAGCAACGACAAGCCAACTGGATAGGACATGTCGTAAGACATGACTGTCTTCTGAAGACTGTACTAGAGGGGAAGATAGAAGGAAAACGGACACGCTGAAAACCAAGAAGGAAGATGCTGGATCTACTTACGGAGCAAGAGGAAAAGAAGATCAGTTACGAGAAACTGAAGAGAGGAGCACAGAGCCGGATCGGATGGCGTCATCGTCCGCGGAACCTGCCTTAGGGCAGAACACGCAAGAAAAAGAAGATGCACAGAAAAACCGTGGCCATGAGTGAGATGACAGCCTACTACAAGAATATTCTCCGAGCGTGACAGAAGAGAAATTACCTGTGGCCGCCAGCTGAACCGTAAACACCGACTGTGGGCTAGAATGGCGTGTTATTTATAAGCCGTTATGACAGACGCCGCCTTTCAGTCTGCATGCCAGTGGATCTCAACTTTCTGCACCTGCTTATACAGCTCAGGACTGCATTCTATCATATGGTATTGGAGCTGTATATGGAAACTTTCGCCTGTGTAAAATACTCGGTACAATTACTATATACTATAAACTATTTATCACTTCCAGTAATACTGCTAAAAGGCGAGGAAGAGGTAATGATGATTTTTAACAAGGGCACTACTGTACTAGATAGAACTGAAAATAGTTATTATTACGATTTATGATTATCACGATTATGATGATGATGATTATTCTTTGCGGTGCACTTATTTATAATATGCGGCATCTCTATACGGGAAGATTTACGCCAACTCAGCCTTCCATCTCTCAGATGCAGGTAAATCGAGTATCGGCCTGTCTGGCTGGGGTTGAGGGGGGCTAGTGTGATCGTATATGGCAGATGACACTCTGTAGCTCTGAGTCGGGTTTCCACGAAGAACGACGTATACCTTTTTAAAACTAGAAAGCAGTCGTAGCCCGCAGGTACCTCCGCCAAGGCAAAGCTATTCGCCAGGTGACGTCACCATCTTCGCTTTGCCAGCGGTTCCCTTATGCCCCCTTTAACGTAGTGGTAACGAAAATTTCAAAGTGATCCAGAATCCAGGATTCCTGCCAAATCACGCCCAAAACTAAATCACTGGTAGTTTATGCCATGCCCAACATACCCTCAAAATTTCAGAAAAATCCGTCCATAACTTTTTGAGTTATTTTGCTACCAGATAAACAGACAAACAAAAGCCGGCAAAAACATTACCTCCTTGGCTGAGGTAATTACTCCAAGCACGAGGATAGAGGAAAACAGCAAGTGTGCAAGCATGGAATAAGTGTAGATTTCAACATGGTCTACAGTGTGTGGTAAAAGGTACTTTTTCATGACAGTGATCGACGGCGTGTTTTGCCTGGACGCACGTGTGATATACATGCAAACGGAGACGTTATCAGTCGTCAAACAGTTATTAGTTATAACACTTTAGACACAAAAGTGAGAGACATAAGGACTATGTAGATCATGAATGCAAAAAACGTTTTTTTGTTTTTTTTATTATTGTCATGTTTTTACGCTTTTTAACGTTGTTTTAATTTTTGAACGTTTTTATTATTTTTTAAAACGTTCATGAAAATTTTAAGAAAATAATTTTGAGAAGCACTTTTGAAACCAGAGAAACGAAAAGTGATGGCAATTTATTTAGTTAGTCTGGTGATACTTGATTTTATGACCAGTTACCACAGGGTTAAACTGAAATTGTACAAAGTTTTTTTCTCTCTCTTTAGTTCTAGCTATACAGCACCTACGCAGCATTAGGCAAAAAATTAAACAAATTAGGGCTAACGTTTTTTATTTGATTTTTTGAAACGTTTTTCTATTCTTGCCAAGTTTTTTTGTTACGTTTTTAACGTCTGTAACGTTTTATTATATTTTTTTTCTGGAACGTCTTTTTTTCTCACATCTATGATCTAGGTAGTGAAATAAAGGTACACTGACTGACCTCGGGAACGTGCGAGACGTCGGGCACGCTGCCCATATCAGCTCGTCGCGGTGACTCGATGTTATACATGCGACGTGGACGCGCTCTGGAAGAAGATGTGGTCGCCATGCGGCCTGCCGTCGACCTAGCTGCAGCAGCAGCAGCAGCAGCAGCTGCTGCCTGGGCACTCTCAGCTCCGTAGATTGACCTAACAGTAGTTACAAACACACGTCACTAGAACTGTAACTGTTGCTATAGGTCTGAAAGTTGGTGGCGTGGCGTAGTTGGTAACGCGTTTCGGATGAAACGAAGTTACTCTACGCCGGGCCCGGTTAGTACTTGGATGGGTGACTGTCTACAGTACGGAGCCAGCCAACTAGGTCGACTCAGCCTTCTACCCTCTGTGGGATGGTAAAATGAGTACTGGCGGTGGTCAAGGCCATCGCTAGGGAAGAAACGGCGAGTTCTGCGCAACAGTAGG
>Ga0209367_1000588_pt1 | contig 37875 bp, 19 predicted proteins | sample WorMetLIZISLAND2_FD_187412 | JGI IMG/M metagenome (GOLD analysis project Ga0209367, IMG submission 187412) | Marine gutless worms symbiont microbial communities from Max Planck institute for Marine Microbiology, Germany - Olavius geniculatus... ...
AATACATACGCACATGCATGCAATTAACAACAGGAAAAGAAAAATAAATAAATAAACACACATGCGTAATAATAGTAGTACTAACAATAGCCACTATTTGACACTGGTGCCATAATCTACAAAGCTGCCCCCGCAGGTGGCATATTTAACATCAAACGTCTTAACGCGATTAGACCACAGTGTACTTGGTAATTTAAAATCAAAGTAAGATTGACACTGACTAATGACATCCATTTTACCAGGCGTATGCGGTAAGCTACATTGTGTTACGTAAAAAGCACTCTTATTAGGCCTACATTTTTCATCATTTACTTAAATAATGACAAATTTGCACGAAAATTTATCAGTTGTAACTAAAAAAATACTAATGTATTTTTACGGGACCACCGTGTAGTTGATAAAATTCTGTAACGATCGATGCAAACTGTCATCGTCGTGAACTTGGCATTAACGTTGTTAAAACTTTCACAATATTCTCATGAAAAGCTTCTACATTTTTACGTAATTTTTCAATATTTACTTATTTTAAAAAGTAAAAACAGCAAAATAATAGATGATCAAATATTACAAATAACTGCGAGACGGAAAAAACAATAAGCTATATTAAGTGTGATTATTATCATTATCACCATTATTTTATTTGTGCTAAACGAAGAATACTCGTGAGCACGTGCGCCACAGCCGGGCAAACAAGTTTATCTAAAGAACGACAACGCGCATAACGTAATTGAAATTCTACTACAGCGAAATTAGTTCGAGCACTTTTGCGTGTGAAAATATCGAGTGTGAAACAAGATTTGTTGGGTCTCGTCTCGAACTCTCGTAGGCAGGTTTAATGCCATCTGTGTAAATTGTCTAATCGCGGATTTTCAACGTTCGTATACCGTCGACGGAACTGCGGACCGACAGAGGAGTGGATTTTTATCGACTCCGCAACCCGGTTGCTGCGGAGCACGGCCTGCAGAGTTGATCGTCACAATCCATCACACCTGCCGAGGTGTGCGTGTGCGCGCGCGTTTTGACGCCATGTCAACGCGCCCACGCCCGCCCCCGCGCGTAAACAAATTAACTATCCTAGCAGACAACAGGTAGAAGAGATTGCTTGATTGATGGCAAGGTGTGTGAATCTGAATGTTGATGATGACGACACCACGACTCAACCTGTCGTCGTTCGTTAACCCGTGACGCTCAATTGCTCATCATTCCTGATGTCATCGGCGGATTTACTGAGTCACCTGTATACGCAATCTCTGCTGCTATTGCTATACAATACGCCCACGCAGCACGCTTGTCATTAATTACAACGCATTACCTACCCTAAGCAAAACATTTGCCCCGTGTCAGCGCAGAGCAAATGATTCTACAAGACAAGCAGACGCGGATTTAGTCATTTTCAGCGTGTTCGAGGGAACAGGGTCCCACAAGAAAAGGTCCCCACAGGCCAAAAATGTCGGACACCTGCGCGACATTTTCTAGCCTGCAGATAGCAGAGAGGAAGATTTGTTCGTGTATTGCGAAATCTGATTTTACGCCGGTAGATTTATTGAACGAAAACTTTGCGAGGCCAAACATTTTTACACAACAGAGCCTAATCGGGTTTCAATTCTAAGTCCGACCATGAAGGCAAATATTCTAAAATACACCTTACTATATAAGTAAGTAAGTTTGTATGTTTACCCTAAGTGTATGAAAAAAAAACTTAATTAACTGCTAACCGTGACAGTGAACGAATTTGAAGATGAAACGTGGCCCAGCCTACATTCTATGAACTTTAAAGCAACAACCAGCATTATTATGACAAGAATGTAAAATGTTGTTGGAGAACCGTACTGATTACTGAAGACTTGTGAAGTTGGAAATCTGCAGTGTATGCATTCACTATAGCTGTACCGTACTAGCGCATTGCCACCTAGCGAATGTCAGCGCAATTTTGCTACCGCTACATTTCTAATAGGCCGCAATTCGGCCTGCCGGGTCTTGCCCGTGTGTCTGTTTGTCTGTCTCTCTGTCTCTTAGGGGCTCTTAACTCATAAAAACCAAAAAAAAATTAAAAACGAAATCTGTGCGAAAGATCAAGGTCATCGGAGATCAAACTTCCCACAGATGCATGTCACACTATCGCGAGTAGGTTACATGTTTAGTTGCGGCTGCGAGATCCCACGCCTTCGGCTTTGCTCACTGCGCACTAAGCGCAGTGCTATGAGTGACTACGCATGACTAGGTAGACCGTGGACGGCCGCATGCATGTCGGCAAAAAACGTGGCGACATCTTGCTCATTTTAGTCGCTTTTTAGTCGCACATGTTGCGTCATGAACTGGCCTAGTGGCAGAAGAAACAAGGGACAACAACCCTCCCCTTTGAATTTTAGCCTGTCGGAAACTTTTATTTTTGTTATAAAATTTTCCTTCTGATGTACAAAATTTGGGGCTGAAAGAACACCATTCTGATAAATTTAGGGTAAAGATTCAAATTTTAAATATACCCGTGTCTTTCCCGTCGGAAATTCGCAGCTGTCTGTATAGAAAATTGCAACTTCAATCCCCCGACTTTTTCAATTAATCACCAGTCACGACGCCTAATATTGAATTACAAATAGAAAAAGTCTAATTTGTTTCTTTGCAACGGCGAATCTGGGGGAATCGACCACGTAGGCCTAATTATAACGAGTTACATTGCCCTATGTAGAAGAAAGTATAAATTAAATGATGAATGATGTCTGTCACTACCATGACGGTGACTGACATTAGCCGCTTCGTCACAAATAGATCTGCATTTGGGTCTAGCGGTTTGCATTTTATGACTTTCAGTCATTATGGTAAAGGATCTACTTCCTGCGACGTGTCACGTGTGTGGTTATTTTGAAGACCACCCACGCGACTATACATGTATGTCATAGGCGTACGTGTGGCTGCTGGCCAGCTGTCTAGTTGAAGAGTCTGAAGTGTAAATGGGTCTGAAGTTGGCACCATGAAGAGGCTTAATTTGGGCTATAATTAGCGTCGCATGCCAGGCAACCGCTGTCTCTTTGATATATACAGTGACGTCGCGACGGAAGTTACGTCACAGCACGCGTCACCAGTGGTGGATCTGTGTCACGTGCTCGACGCGCACCTGCGCCCCTCTGCTCGCACTCAATGCCGGCACGCCCCGAAACACGACAACTGGTCCCGCGATGTTTCGGCCCCGTGTCATCAGCAGCCACTTTGACGCCGTAGTGTTGTGTTGGCGTCAGGCGCCAAAACGACGAGATAAGAGGTGTGAGGTGCTGTGAAAGCTTCCGCTAATGGATTCAAATCCACAACTACTGTACCTACTGTGTAGCCTATATGACAGATAAGTGACGACTTAAAATAGCTGCGGAATCAATCAGGCCAAGATATACGCATTTCTAGCTTGAACCGATAGCGCTCTGCAGCGTTTGGGCCGCAATTTGCCACGCAAAGTTTCAGCCTGCATCCACGTTTTTGGAAACAGTTTCTTACTTGCCTATATACTGATAAAAAATTTACGCATTGACTATTTGACCGACAGCTGGTAAATTCGAGTTTCCTACAGTTAAGGAAAAACTTGCCGACCGGCGATATGTGATGATCTACTTGCTGGGCTTGAGGTGCCAGTTGGCCGACTGGCGATCCGTGATTCTACGGCTGAGGTCGTCAGTTGCTCGGCTTCCACCGTCTCTGTGGCCCTATGACGAGCACCCTTCGTACCACAGCAAGGACACGGTCTATCTGCTACCTATAGGAGCACCAGCGTGCTCGTGCTAAAGCTGTTCAAGGCGGTGACCTATCAAACGGATGTTTTATAGGGTGTTTACGCGATCCAACAAACGTCCAGCATTAGCACGTGTATTTTGAATACATTTGCTGGAAGTTTGCTGGACGTTTACTGGATCGTGTAAACATCCCATTACTGGTCACGACCCGTCAAAAACCTTCACAAAGCCAGATTTTTGACCGGTCACGTGGCACGTTTGACCGGTGACAAAATTTGACCGGTCATATAGCCTATATGCTATTTGACCGGCCGCTGATCAAATATCCTGTGCCAAAAATTTAACTGGAAGTAGTATACGATCTCAAAATAAAATAAATAATTGAAAGTACTGTCGGCTTTTTCTACAGGCAGCTCACTTGTAATCATTAAGTAAGATGTAGATGATATGTGTCTATAGACCTATATGCTATAATAGTCTGTAGCGCTCCAACCTCGTTCGCAGACCCATTCGCCAGGTGAAACCACCAGTGGCATAGCCAAGATCTGGTTTAGTGGTGCACAGCTTCCTCCCCAGAAAATTTTTGGATTTTTGGAGTGAGAATGGCGTGTTTTTGTGCATTTTTGGCACTATTTTGAGTAACTAAATAGGCCCCCCAGTAAACCCCTATGGTTACGCCAGTGGACATCATCAATTTGTACTTGCATGTTTTGGCTGAGCGGTTAGACGCCAAATCTACCCTTTCCTGTGTGTCACATAAGAACTCCATCTAACACAATGTGCCATTGAACGCCGCAAACTGTGTACCTGCCAAATGGCATGCAAATCCGTCGTACGAAGCAGGGTGGCACGGAAAACCAAGTGCACGAGTGTGACAGACATCAGACATACAGACGACGCTACGAGGACATGTGTAGTTATAGGCGGAATCGCTTACCCTAGACCGATCCTGCATGACTAAGAACGGAATTATAGTCACAGAATTGCGAAACAGCATCGGAAATGAATTTTTCTAATCCACACACCGCATGGAGACGTGTCAAGGACCACCTGCTCGCCAAGACGCGATGAATGCTCGGCCTAATCACCGGGTGGGCGGCAGCAGGGCCCCAACACCAGTCACCAGTGACGTCATCGCTGTTTGATGACGTCAGAAATACGTCACTTTAAGTTGCTGCTGACCGACGACGGGGCTCGAAGTTTGAAGTTTTGCCGCAAAACGTTGAAAACCGTTGATGATCTACAATAAATCGCCTCTTGAGACCATTGAAGAACTGTCGTCATATATGGGATGGCATGCCAAAATGATGGAAGGCCAACCTGAATTTAATTCGAGTCTTGATGGTGCTACCACTTGGCGAATAAAACTAACTAAAAAGCCTAAGTTTACTTTACGCCCATCTCTTATGGTAAAGAATTAGCGGGATATTCTATAATATACAGAAGGTAGGATCTTACCTTTTTTGGGTCAAGTGCATACTTTCAAAAATTTTATCCAAAGTCTGTTAATGACTTTTTTTCTAGTTATCTCGTAGGCCTATGCAGTAAGACGAACGGATCCAAAAACAGCTGCATAGGGCTAATCGAGTCGACGAAGGCAACCGATCAAGCAATCAATCAGTTAGAGTTCCCTTAATAGGAGAGCTGCAGCTATTTCAAGGAAATAAATAAGCAATTATCTAGTGCTAGTAACTAGGTGTGGTACGGTAGGCCCTATGTAGATAGTGATATAGGCGCACACGCGTGAACGAAGCGTGTTGGTCGATCCTTCTAATCTTGTCGTCAGTAGCGTCCATTAATGTGGCATTATCGACACCACACAGCGTGAATTAGATATCAGCTGTCCAGTACAGCAGTAGCCCTCTATAGCAACACGTGGCACGCGCTTTCCGTCGATGTAGCTAAGAGAGCTTATTAATTATCGTGCAGTGTAATGTCGTGCGTCTGTGCGAGATCACACACTGTTGCTGCGGTAGCAGCTGCTGCTAAATAGCATCTTACCGTAACGCAATGTAGCGCCAGGTGATGAACGAACGGGCAACAGTTATTTCAGCCAGTTCAGTCTAGTTGTAAGCCGAAGCATTGTGGTTATTGACAGCCAAATACATGCATCCCACCACACCTATAAAGCGTCACTACATTACCGTGTAAGATAGTTACCGGACACTTCGGACCCTGAAATCATTAATAAAGTCTACAAACTGTCACGCAAAAAAACTAATTACTGTTAGTAATAAAGTTACTTTAAATCAATTTTTTTGGTAAAATGCAGTAAGTCATCGACGTTCAAACGCCCAAAGTCCAAACAACAGTATAAAAATTATCTAGTAGACTGTAGAACATTCCCCCCCCCCGGACATGTTTTCCCCGGACGTTTCCCTCTCCCGTTTTTTGCAATACTCAGACGTTTCTCCTACCCTCTCCATACTGTTAAATGAGAATCGAGCGTTATTGACATTGGCGTAATTTTCAGTCCCCCATAGTTTAATAATATAAGGGGAAAACGTCCGGGCGGAGAAAATGTTTAAAGGGGCAAACGTCCGCGGTAGACAGATTCAGGGGGAAATTTTCGTCTCCCACCTCGAAGCACCTGTAAAGTGTCTTTAATCGAAGAAGGGGGGGTTCTGTCCTAGGGGGTTATGACCGGGGGGTTATGTCCGGACACCTTTAATCGCACCGCTACTCGCGGTCGCGGCATAGGCCTATAAGTCGTTCTCGGCTCCAAAAACTTTCCGCCGAACCAACTCAGCCAAGGATCGACACACACTGACGACTGTGCGTTTGCTCGTTCTGAGCAGCATTGATTTGACGAGTAGACATCAGTAACATCTTCACGTCTTTGGAGTAGCCTAATAATTATGCCGGGTCAGTAACAGAAGCTAGCCACAGGCATAAATCCGAACTTTCGAAGTGTCTCAATTTTTTCCATAGGTCCGAATTAGTGTCCGGTAACAGTGTAAAATATCGAAGTTGACATTTGTACATTTTTCACATTTCCGATCGTTTTACTTCAATCATTTTTGCAGTAAATTAAGATTTTCATTAATGTGACAAAAATAGTCTAGCCTGTGAGCGCATCATGCCGTGCCGAAAGATAAACTTTTGCTAAAAAAGGAAATTTATGTAACTAAATACATTTGTATGGTGCAAAATGTCAACGGGAAAATCCACTGAATCCGCAGAAAACTGTAAAATTGTTTGAATAAATTCTTACTACAACGTATCACGGAGCTGATCACAGTTTTTGGATAAAAACGAGTGTGTGCATGGTGACGCGGAGCAAAACAGCAAAACAGACAATAAAATCTGTGTTTATTTATACATCTTCAATTCTTCATTTACCATACATGGTAGCACAAAAAATAAACTTGACTAAACTCAGCTAAAAGCCTATCTAGACCTGAAAGTGTATTTCTGCGCCAATCTTTGTCTGGAATCGCGTGGCTGCCAGCCGCAGAACAATAATGACGTTTACCATAATGTCTTGCATATCACGAGATCACAATGCATGCCATTAATGGACTTGTAAACACGATTCGACTGTGTGCTTGCGAAGATTGCTGATTAACTCGAACATTTTCTGTATTTCTGCCTGTCTGTCTCTGTTTAATTCTACACACCGTCTTGTGTGACGGCTCCAGCAGATAGTCATGATCGTCTTGATCACTGACGATGATCTACTACTAATCTGCTGCAGTGATCGCCGGCGACGCAGAAGTCAGTGCGCGATGACGACGGTTGATGGCGCTATGCTGTGATGATGTAACTTACCACCTCGACTCACAGCTGTTCATCTATACCCCGCCAAGATACTATACCAACTGTGGCATTACAGGAAGGGGGTGCTGAAAATGACGGGCATGAAAATGACGGATCATCAAAATTGCAGGACATGAAATTGCAAAACATAAAACTGACGTTTTAGGCCTCTGAGTTGATTCAGTAGAGTTATATTAAGCATTCGTCTTTTCAAAACCTTTACATGAACATGACACTAGTTATTGCCAGTACAGCTTTTCATATTATTCTGCAATAATATACAACTTACTTTTTTGTTGTAAATTGTGTTCTTAGCGTTGCTCTGAAAAAAATGTACACTGCATATAATGTACACCGTGTATCAATAAGAACGTGCGACTTTTATTTTATGAATAACTCTGTGCGGTATTGGCCGATTCGGATAATTTTTGGCGCACAGCATCAAGAAAAAAATTGACGCGAAAAAGATATACTTCAGCCCACCTCACTTTAATGTTGTCGCTACGAAATGAAATGTGAAATGCAGAAGTCATGTAGTTTGACCGTATACAACAACGAATTCATAATCGGGAGCGCACTGAGACCACAAAATCATTGAAAACCTGTTACATATTTAATACTAGTTAAGGCTTTTATCTATTTGTATCATCTTACTGTTACTCTGTCTTACCGTCCGCTGTGTTGTTAATATGTTTATGTTTTTTTTCTTTATATGTGCTACCATTGTATGGCGAATAAAGTTGAACTAGCTGTGTTCGTTTTAAAATCGTACGCCAACGAACTGAAATGTCTGAGCCGCTCTGGGTCGCGCGTTATTGAACGTGCTGTTGGCGAGTGGCGTCAACGTTCATCGCTTGCGTTTGTGCTGGTGAGGACATTTTTTACGCACGCAGTAATAAAAATGATGTGATGTGACACGTGTGACTTTTTGAGAGACAATAACTGTTACTCGTGTTTGTCGCTATTCAGTTAACCATTTCTGAGCCGACGCGTGCATGCGCTACCCAGTATGAGCACTGTAAACGGCCAAACTACGACTTCTGAATTTCACAAAGTAGTGTAGCAACAGTATAATCATTTACGTCAAGTTACTTCATAATGTTGCTTGCAAAAAATCAACAAAATCGGTTAATGTTTCACGGAGTTATTCAAAAAATAAAAGTTGTACGTTTTTTATTGAGACACGGTGTAATCTACTTTCATACGATATCGTTCTTGTCCCGCGACTTAATGTCCCGCAATTTCACGTTTGGCATTTTCAGTTAATCCGCAATACAACAAGGTGGCCGACAGTCGGCGAGCGATCCAGACAGAAGGCAGCCGTCTCCCCCGCTGAGGCGGCGGTTCAACACTTTGATTTCAATCAGCGAAGCCACTGGTGGACCTCGTCTTTTGTCCGTTGTGGCTGTCGCTGATTGTGCTATCGAAAGAAATGATTGAAGTCAGTCGCACGATTGTGTAACACATTCGCCCGGCCACTGCAACTGCGTGCAGTCAACCGAGGCATTAGCAACGCCTTTTTGGACATGGATGGGCGGCTGGGAGTGCCAACAAAGTTGTACAATTTCCCACCTTTTAGAATCAACTAGTGATCTACCGGTCATGAATGGTGACTTAATAATAGAAGATTTTCAAAACGGTGACGTAATTATATGCAATCCATTTCGCAAAGACTGTAGCAAAGTACCACAATGCAACGATTCAATAAAGCACGATATAAAAGCTATAATTATGAGACACAGAATTCATCTGTCTCTCCTGAACGTTCCTATGTGGCATATGTCATCCTGTCACTGGACTCCTGTTCATGTAACATGTATGGTAGACGTGCTTTGATGACGTCATATGACATGGTTGTTAGCCTACTAGACTAAAGTCTAGCGACGTCAATTTTCTTATCTCTCACTTTGACGTTCTTCGCCGTATGTTTAATCACCCAGCGTTGCTCTTTGTAACACTAAGTTTTATTATTATGTGCATTTAAACAAAATAAACTGTGTGTTGTCTATATTATTACCAGTTATCATTATTATTGGTTTTTTATTACGCCAGGCAACACTAAAATAGCAAACATGTAGTTAAAATCATAACTGTACGAAAAAAAACTAAATACAAACAAGTTACAAACTGCATTCTGCAGAATAAGACTAAAATCATGTTTTTCTGCTTATCTGAAGTAAGACGGGGTACAACGAAACGACGATAAGATAATAAAAAGTGCTTTTTCCAATCTTTTTTTCGTAAACTCTGTCGTCGGCTTCGTTAGAAAACAAGAAATTTGAGCTAATGCTCACGAGACTCGCGAAAGCCTATAACAGTTCCTGTTCGCAAACTGTCAATCTATCTCCAGCCATTTCGTCGCAGTTCATTCTTGGAGTGTGCGATGCAGCCGAAGATCGCAAAAAACATCAAAACCCTTTATTTCGCGAGTTCAGGGTTTTTCAAAGTCATCGATGTTGATACGACAAAAAAGCTCGTCGCTAAAGTGCTTGTTGTAATAAGCAGCATATCCATGCCTATCTGCAACCGTTTTCACGAAAGACTGGCCAACAATGGTAGAATAACGACTTTTACTGGGGTACCGCTCTTTGATGCTCTCGTGCGCAGGTTTCCTTGAACCTAGAAAATCAAGACTTGAACCGTCAAAATCTACGTTCAATGCTGCAAAATTTCATGTGACGCTTTTCTATATTTATCTCAATTGATTTCGGCTTAATTCGTTTTTGAAATGTGTCTCGCAGCCCGAAATCTTTCCAAAATCCATAAAAACCCATATTTTGGCGTTCAAAGTCATCCAAGGTCAATAAATTCGGTAGCAATCGAAAGCCAGTCTACGACTAGTGACTAGTAACCTATGCCCTATCTCGCACCGTTACTTGGATACAGCGACTGAATAGACTGAAAATTGCAAATTTTTCGCACCCCCTGTCATTTAGGCCCTTTGACCTTTTTGAAGATTATGAAAAAGCTTAACGGTTCCTAAAACTAAAGTCTTTTAGGCAGCCGATGGTGAAAATTTGGCTTGCACCGTTTTTGACTGATCCACCCGTGTGACGGACAGACGGACAGACTTTTGCGATGGCTAAAACAGTAGTTGCTTTCGCGCGTAAAAATCAAGCCAATCGCTTGTCTGGTCAATGGGAAGACCAAAATTTCGACGAATATCCGATATTTCCCTCTATGGACTTTCTCGCCCCGACGTATAGGCCCAAACAAATACCGCCAAAAGAGTATACCAATGTAAAGGAGTAAATAAAGACGACATTGGAATGTTTGCGGCATTGCCTCCTTAGAAGAGTACTCAGTGGAACGCCTGAGTCTTAGTGTAAAGATACCGCTGAGCCGCTCAGTTGTTGCTCGCGACAATACCGTGGTATCGCCCTCTACCTATGTTTTGCCGCGGTGTTTCGCTGTCATGGTGTTTCATAACTTGACAACGTGGTCATTAAGCCGTCGAAGTCACCAGCTGGCGGAGTCCATTTCAGAGAATTAAACTCTCTTTAAAACTCGCCTCCAGGGCCGGTACACAATTTGTGCTACTGCCGCTGAGTCAAGTTCTAAAACGCAAAGTCACTGAGTGGACTTGAAAGTTGACAACAAGTGGAGAAATGCTGCAGGCCTTTGGCTTAGCGGGATAACGCCCGTTCGGAGGAATGTCCGTTCGCCAATTTCTATATATCATAGACATACATTTTCTATTTCTGTGCCGCATCTATCTTGCTGCAAAATTCAGTTTACAATATCTGCTTTCTGCGATTTGGTGTATGGACATATTTGCTGCTAGAAACGTCAATATTAAATAATTTTCCGAAACCTAACGAAACAGAAATCGAATACGCAAAAATGGTATATATTTATGCAAAATGTATTTTCTGCTATTTTGATTTTAAGTGACTACTGGAATTAAATTAACCTCCGTATAAGATATTTAATGTCGCGAGATTACATAGACAGAAACTCGAAACGAACAAAATTCGACTTTTAATTGGCCCAAACATTGCAGAAACCGGCTTCTAAACAAAAAGTTCGAAGTTGGATTTAGAATTGAATCGTTAACAGTTGCGTTTCAGTGATAATTGCTTTTTTAATTAAATTGTATTTTATGGCATGGTTTTATACTATTCTGCGTTTTGCAACAATTCTTTCCTGGCTGCACATGCTATTTGCGTCACCAATGGAACAAGATCACCTTTGATTAAGTAATCAAAGGTCTGTTGGGTCTGTTTTTGGCGTTGCACTGGAAATTTTCACCCTCCCCCGCGGTGAATTTCTCGGACAGTATGTCTGTTTACTGCCACTCTTCGTTCCAGTCTTCCAGCGTCAGTGGATTAGTGGAATGAGTGAAATGAATTCCATCGATCGGTGGAGACACGCGGCAGTCAGAGTGGTGCTTGACTGGAGTGGGCGGTGACGCGCAGTGACTGCTGAGTTTGATTGACAGCTCGCCGTCACGGGCACTTGCTGCAAGTCAGCGCCGTCTGGGGAATGACTTACAAAAGTTACAACCCCCGCGACAAAACCCCCTAAAGAAAATCCTCTCTTCTGTCATATCATATCTTATCACATCATAAAACTTAATATGGTGACTTAGCACAACGACACTACATGCAACCATTGGAGAAATATAGACTTACTGTAATAAACTGGAAAAAACAAACACTATAAATTAATAAACAACATAAAGTAAAGATTCACGAAAAAAACTTATTGCCTATAGTTGTAATGTTTACTATGTAAGTAAGCTTTAAGATGGGACAGAATCTCAATAATAGCCTATATTTTGTACCTTTTTTGTCGCGAGAATACGTATGCCTGTAAAAAACTTGAAAACATTTGGACCTTTAATCATGACAGACAAGTTGAAAAACAGTAAGCAAATTTTGCGCATAAAGAACTAATACATGTATACGGTTTTTGTTATTAAACATATAATGCATAAAAAGCTCACACGTAAATAAAACTGTAGAGAAAAAAACTAAAAGCCTTAAATATAACTCAGATACGTGATTATATGTCTACAAGGCCAGATGTCTGCACATTATCAGTTATGAATATAAACTGCAAGATCTTGGCGAAGACTATAGTGCTGCCATTACTGATATACACAAGATTTTTCTACGAGATGGTTTCGGAATTTTTGCAGCAGCGGGGGCGAGGGGGATTTGTCCCTGGGGGGTATTACGTTCGTGACTCTGACTGGTGCAAGCGGCACTCTACCAGGACTGGTTGCGAGGGTAATTGATGTCTGACGCCCGCGAGACACCACCGCACGCCGAGGCGGCTGCTCAAGGTATATACCGCGGCTCCTCTGTCTGTTACGACACTTAAGTCAACTCGGGACCGTCTCGAGAGAGAGAGCACCTGCAAGGCTGTCAGTATAAGTAGTCGGTCGCGCAGTTGCGTCCGCAGTGACTGCCTATACGTGCTCTGACGACACATCACGACGACTGAACATTGAAGAGACACACTCGCTCTTTCAGCGACTGTACACACAGGTCGGTTAAGCTTATACTTTGTTTTTTTTCCGCTCGGAATTTGTTAATGAAGCATAAAAAGCGAGGTTGATATTTTGTTAATACGCGTTTTGTAAGTATAGTTTATTGCAGTTTTTGATGTGTGTTTGTATCAATTTTTAAATTTTTTTCGCAGTATGTTTCAGTGTTTTTTTAAAATTTCATTTTTGTGCTTAGGCCCTAGGTGCCCGGAATAAAACACTACTTACTAACTGCATGATTGATTACTTTAGCCGACGGAATAGTAGCGATTTTTACTTTAGTAATGTTTATCTAGAGTAAGTGGGTCGCCAAAAATCTTACCCTTTTTTATTTGCTGCTCTGGTTATAATTTTCCCTTTGTTGTCTTTTTCTTTTTCTGTCTTTTTTGTTTTCCCTCCTATTATTTTTATATCCACTTTCTTTTAGTTTTGTGTAGCATAATAGTATATAGGTTTAATTAATTAGTTTTGTTTATTACGCTGTCAGTGTTAAATTGACGAATAAAATTGTATGTATAATTGTGTGTATTTCGTAATAATTAGTTGTAATCGTTTATGCGATCGAGCGATGATGTCGTGTACGAGCTGTCAGAAAAATCTCCCCCCCGACTGTGAGGGGATTGGGCGGAACTGGAAAGATGAAATGCGCCTGTGGTATATCTGCGGCCGAATCTATTGATAACAAGACGTTGATATGCCTAGATCTCGGTGAATGCTTAGCAGTAAGCTTATTGAATTAGTGTTCTATCCTGCTGACTGCAGCAACTGCAGGGCAAACAAACATGTGGGGCCTACCTGCAGCGTTAACTATCAGCTGTATAATTACTGCCTGAGAATATACGTAAGATGTGAAGTGACGTCATAGCAGGGGGTATATGACAGGGAGACTTTGCCCTCCCCGAAATTTCAGCCTGCCGGTTAATTACGTCTTGATCTTTATTCACAGTGATAAGGCAGCAAAGGAACTAAATTGAACGTAAAAAGAAATGAAGCCTTAACTAATGATCATGCATCGGATTTTTAGAATTGTCTCTGAATAACAACGTTAAGCAGGTCCACATAAAACATTGATTGAGAAGAGGCAACCACTGACATTCTACTTGTTCGAAATAATTTCATTAAAAAATTTAGTGACAGTAAAATCAGCAGACGGTAAGCTAATTTCTTTGTTGTCAGTTATTTCTCAAAAATCCAGAATTGATGGCTGAAAATCTTTCATTTAGAAAAATTTAGAAGCAAAATTGAATTTTTGAGCAAGGATAATTTTTTTGTCAGAAATTTGCAGTTTTCTGTCGGCAAATCTTGCTTAATCCTGTCCCCACTTTGGTTTTTAACGCACGACCGCGATGCCGCTGATGTGAACCTTGTAACAAGAAATTTGAGCTAATGCTCACGAGACGCGCAAAAGCCTATAGCAGTTCCGGTTCAGTAGTTTAGCTGAAAATTGGGGTGTTCACGCTAAGTTAATATACAAATGCCAAATTCTCTATCCGGATCGCATAACGATAGTAGCGTGGCGCCACCTTGTGAATGATATAGTCTTGTGTTGCAGCCTTAAATCGCCCAAAAATCCATAAAACCCCTTATTTTGGCGTTCAAGGTCGTTCAAGGTCATTGAATTCGGCGCCAATCTAGAGCCAGTGTACGACTTATTAGCGATTAATAGTAACCTAGGCCCTATCTCGCACCGTTACTGAGATACAGCGATTTATTGGCCAAAAATCGCACATTTTGTCAACCCCCCTCTCATTTAGCGCCCTCGTTTGGAGTGACCCCCCTCAAATTTATGGAAAAGCTTTACTGTTCCTAAAACTAGAGTCTTCCTTGCAGCCGATGGTGAAGATTTTGTGATCCTATCTTGCACCGTTTTGGACTGATCCACCTGTGTGACAGACGGACGTACGGACGGACAGAATTGCGATGGCTAAGACGCGCTGAAAGCAGTAGCTGCTTTCGCGCGTAAAAATCGACTTTCCAAGTGCTGCATTCGTTCATGTAGAATGAACATTTGTGTAACATTGCATACTTCACATGTAACTGAGGTCCGACTGCGTAAGTATATTGGTTTAATTAATTGATCGATTAACCCCTCCTACTACTGGGCGACGACCTCGATTTTGTGACTTTATTAATCACAGATTGATTCATTGATTGAACGCTGTCACTTACCGTCCGTCCGTCCGTCCGTCTGTCTGTCTGTCACACTCGAGCACTCGAAATGAGATATCATTTGACAGCAACACTCTTGTGCCTCCCCAAGTACCTATACGCATCCTCCAAACGTCACGGTAGCTTAGTTATTAGATAGGCCTACCGTAGTGCCCTAGAGTCTGGTACCCAAGGAAAAGATGGATTTGGGAGCAGGAGCCTCAGTCGGAATATGCACTGCGAGTTGTGTTCCAACCGAATTATAATTGCAATCTAACGAGAAAAGGTAGAATTAAGATTGGATAGCACAACGCTATTTGTGAAGAATATATAAGTATTGTATTTTTGTATTATGCTTACCGTTAGTTTTTAAAAAAATCCGTGTATATAACTTACAATTAGTTAAAAAAAATGCTAATTAATTTAAGCTGTTCCATTATCACCACGCTTGCTGTGGTGCTATTATTATGCTAAATTTTGAATGATACTTAGTTTCACTCTCTGCAGGCAGGCCGGGGATTATGCCATCATTCCCCCCCACAAACTTTGATCTAATGGGCCGTGTGCAGCACTAAATTATTCTAACTTTTTAATAAACATTCATGGACATTTTCACTGCAGTCGTTACTAACTATTAGCTTTGACTGTTCTCCAAGTAATTAGCAAGAAGAATGGCCGATGAAACTGCAATGGCCAGAATTCTAAGCTTATACTTACTTTGCATGCATAATTACTGATAATCTAAATAATGCAGTCGAATTTGCGTTGTTCGCGTCTTGATCGTTTAAGTTATCGGTGTCTATTGATGCGATGTAGTGAAAACAGTTCTTAAACAAAGTAGTTAAAAGTGCATGTAAGGCATAACTCTATGAGACAGAGTGTCAGCAGGAAACACCCTGTCGGTAGAGATAATGATATCTTAACTGAAAAGCGCATACAGAGCGAAGTAACTGAACTGACGCGGTGTAGTTTTTGGCGAACCGACAAATGGGCAAGCCGAGCGAGCCCACTGGTCATTGGTTGACGCGTACGTGCGCGTAGTCACGTATAGCCACCGACGCCGTTAGACGGTGCCCACTGTAATGCATGTAATACTACTTGCCCTGTTCTGTAATTTTGTCAAAAACTAAACCACATTGGTTCAGTTCAGTTGAGTTACGTCGCTCTGTACGCGAGTTTACTGACTTTGTATTGACTGCACGTCTAAAACCATGGCTCTTCAAAAACTTGTACTTGTACATTATCATATAAACCTGCCTTTCTTACTACGCTATTAACCTTTTAACTTATTAACCAACCTACTATGTACTCGTAGTTCCTACCTTAATGATTGATTGATTGGTTGTGTGTATATTACAGTTTCTGCAACTGGAAAGTGAAGCGAAATCACGCGGAGATTATTATCCGACGACATCGCATCTAGAGTTCATTATCGCCATCAGGCCGCGTGGCCAGAGGCGACAATCAGGCATATACCGCGCGGCATCATCGGATGAAGGTCACTTCAAGGTCAAGAGGCGGACACGTGGCGCCCCCGCCTACAACGGCGACAACGATGAAGATTTTACACGTAATGTCATCGAACGGAAGCGGAAACGAGAAATCCGGGTGAGTTAGCGGGTTGCGTTAGTGAATAGTTCAATGACGACATCAGCACAATGTCACAAGAGGCTATACTTCACGCCATGACAATGTTAATATTGACTCTAATTACATGAATAAATCATCCTCCTGAGCATTGTTTAAGCCTCGCAGGTGCACGCAACGATAGCTCTGTCATACATGTTTTTGTTTTGCTGGCTTATGCGACGGGCATGCTAGCTGCAGTCTTGCTTAACAATGTCGTGTTCATGGCGTCGTAGCGGGCGGAGAGCAGGGAAGCTAAACATTCTTAATTTTAGGGAAAGACGAGTGTAAAATTAACGTTTTTTGAGCATCCGTGCGTAATCTCTTCTATCGGAAATTTGCAGCTGTCTGTCAGAAAACTGTAAAAAAAATTTTCTTCCAGTCCTGCTTTCAACTCCTCCCCAGTGTGTTTATTGAGTCTTCCTCTATTACAGTCTTCCAAGTAGGTCTATATGGATGGTGTTCCGTGAGCTTGCTTGGGTTATCTGCTGACGTGAAACGTAGATAACAGAATTTTTGAACGCAATAAGTAAGTAGTAAGATTACGGATTATGGTTGAGAAACAAAGAAAACCATTGTTTTAAATTTCGTCGTCCTTGAGACGTGGCTTTTTGACAGTGCCTGCGGGTTAGTCGTTGTAGGCGCCTCTGGAAGCTCTGTTTAAAGGGCGCTTTAAAAATTCAGAAGTTGATTGATTCATAGCCCGTTATACAGTATATAAATTATTTGTTTTAATCCTTTGTTTTTTTACCAAATTATGGCGAAGAAAGATTTTAAAAATTAACGTTGGACAGGTCTGACAGCAGCAGTTCCGGGTTCAAGTCATCGTCGATATCGTCCTTAGATCTGCGCAGCGCCTCAGCCGTGCTCATCGACGTCGACTCTTCCGACAAAATTTCATCTTCCGCATCGTCATCATCATCCGCATCCTCGTTACACCGGGACGAGCGCCGGCTGCTGAGACAACAACAGCGACGACAGCAGCGACACCGTGCCGACATACGGAGGAACACAGATGTAAACAACGTTTTTACGTTTTTTTTATTGCTGTCACGTGTTTTAGCCGTTATATTTATTTTGCCATCTTCACATAAAAAGCTACAGAGGAGCAAAGCTAATTCCAAGTAATCTACTCAATCTACTTATCCGACTAAAACATAACTTTTTATATCTTGGAATTTCAGGTCTGACAATTTCGTGTTCTGCTACTTCATGCCCTGGTCGATGGTCCGTCATTTTTAGCGCTCTCTTTCTTCGTTTATTTATTTAGTCTAGTGATGGGCCTACTTAGCCTTATGATCATAGAGTTAAATTGAAATTGAACAGGTTCGCTCTCCGTTTCACTCTATTTCTCGCTCTAGTTACAGCTATACTGCACCTACAGCATTAGGCATTAGGCAAGGGGTTTACCGAATCTGGGGGCTAACGTTTTTGTTTATTCAGCGTTCATAAACGTTTTTTTAATTTCTGTTACGTTTTGACGTTCTTTAACGCTTTATTTATCGTGAAACGTTTTGTATGCAGAGAAAGACGATTACACCTGACGCCGTATCCGTAACTTCCGTGTCATCATTAGCTGCAGCAGCAGCAGCAATGGAGACGGACCGTTATCATCTCGCCGTCGTCACCGCCGTGGACAAGACACGTCCCAGCGGGAACACTCCGCCGCTGCCAGGGGCACCACGCCCCTCCATTCCAACAGTCCCAGGACAGTCCGAGACGACAGCTAGAGCTAGGGGCTCTCCCGCCGTACCCCGTGGTGTGATGAATGGTAGCGGCTGTCGGCGAGCCGTGGCCGGGGAAGTTGCTGCGGAGACGAGAGGGGCGGTGCCTCTCCGCGACACGTCAGCGTCGGTGGTGACGTCACGCTGCGCGACAACCGCTGAAGCCGACTGGAGAAGCGACCGCGGATCTCATGCCTCGGACTTGTCACGTGACCCCTCCGTTCACCCCCGCCGTGACGTCATGTTTCACCGGCGCGATAATGGCGGCAGTCAGCAACACCGATCTTTAGTTGACCAGCCACAGACGAAACACGAACATAACCACTCACCACGCGCCTGTCACAGTTGCCGATCAAGTTCCGGTGTCGACGTCGCCGCTGTCGGAGACCGGAAGTCGAGTGATCCACACCGGAAACACTTAGCCGACACTGACGACGACAGACATTGTCGGCCGACCGCCACGTCGACTACTTCTCTACCGAGGCTTCCAGAACGGTAAATAATAATAGCATAAGATTGTATTGCATACTAATCGCTAATTGAGGCTTTATCTTTTTCTTTCTGTTTTTAGTCAAGTTCTGTTTATATTGTTTGTTGTTTTGTGGCGAATTATGATGAACATAAACGTAAACTCCCTATAAACTGTCTTGTTACATTTCACTGCACAAATTCTGTTCAGAGCCTTACAGTCTGTTCATCTTGCTTAAGTTACGTCTCAGTAACGTTGCTTTTGATTGATTGACTTAAATAACACTACAGCGCACAGTTTGCATTCACATAAAAGCTTAAAAGTTAAAGGAGTTTATATTTTTTCACGAAAGCATCTCCGAGTTACGGAGCGCACCTGCCACATATGATAACCAGCCACCCAACACAGATAAATGCGCCCACCTTAACCCCAGCTGATTTATTCCTGCTATGCTGTGTAGGGACGGATAAACGGCTTAGTTGGTCTACAACGTTTTCCTTAAAATTTGTTTTAAAAATAGTTATCATTGATGTATAATTTACTTTCAGTTTTACTATCGGTACAAAAGACGTTCATCCGTTACACTCACATGATGCTTTCATTGTCTGTTGAATTACGGTGCTGTACAATACAATGTATAGCCGATGCTTGCTGCTTAGCTACTGCAAATGGCATCCGGATTGGAAATGCCAACCGCCGACCTGTGACGTCATCAACGGCAGTAAGATGCATCCCGACTTGCGGTGGTCGAGGTCCAGCTTAGCGACCCAACGACTGCACGATTATCAGGACGAGGAGAAGGAGAACCAGCTTCCACTGGACGATGACGTCATTAAACCTCATTTCCGGTTTGTGGGGTCATCGTGATTTCTGTCTTGTACAGTGCCTGTCATTGATCAAACTATATCAGTTAATTATTCGACATTTACTATGACTGTGGAAAATTACATCGGTCCGGTGCCGGCATATTGTGTGGCTGTCCGTTTGACTTTTAACCTTTTAAGCTGAAAATTGGCACACCGTATTAACCTGCTCTATAGCAAACGTTCACGTTTTTTCTGCTCTTTTCAGTTTTCTAGTTAGGAGACCGCACGGACAGATAAACGGACGGACGAGCAATGGCCGTAACGCGGCCTATTACACAGTATCGTTTTCACTCTGTTCGTTGTTTTATTGGTTTCTTAGTTAACACGAGAACTCATAAACCGCTGCATTCTGCTTGATGAAATTTTGCTCGAACATGTCCTTTGACAACTTTTCGAAGCCTGTTAAATATCTGGGTCAAAGTTCAAGGTCATGTGAGGTTTTTGTGTGTGTTTTACGTGCATGACACTACAGTCACTTGCGGACTTAGCTTTGAGCAAGGCTCGGCAGTCTAGTTATCAAGTGATTTATAGTAGCTGATTAGCTCAGTGGGCAGACTTTCTAACATGGATGGACTATATGATCACTGTACTTTAGTGTTTGCTCTGCACCTAGTTAAGTTGACTCATTCAACGTGATATTTGTGCTTTTCATGTTTTTTTATTTGCTTTTTCAGTTTTTCGCTCTACCATTGTCGTGAATTAAAGACTACCATTAATTGTTTGATTGTCAGTTGGCGCGACTGGGACGGCTCGTGGTCTGCAATGAAGCGCACGTCTACAGCCCGGTCGTCATTACATCATGCCTGCAGTGGCGCCGCCTCGCGAGTTGTACCTGAAGTCAGCGACATTCTACCGCATGGACCAGAACTGGACTCGGACGCTGGTACTCTGTTCAGCGACGAGTCGACGACGTGCGACATCGACGACATACTCGGCGACACCGAGCACCAGCCTACATCGTCGAGATATCGTCCGCAGAATAGTAAGTAACGAATAACCTATTCATTTATTCATTCATTCACATCAGTTGTGATTGACACACTTGTACATTTTCGTAACTGTTGTTGTTTTTTCTCTCTGCTATTTAAGATGAATAAAGATTTTTGTTAGTCGAGTTGTTATGAGCTATTTGCTTACTATTTATAATCATTACTTTTTAGTCTTCGTTCACCTATATTTGCTTAATCAAATTTATCCGTCGTCACTCAACTCATATTACTGCATTTATTATGATGACTGTATTTTATTACGTGCCGCCAAAGTCGGTATCGTTTATTTAAGACGTTATGTAGCAGAGCGTTAATGTAGAGGCAATATCTTTAATAGACATTACTTTATTTTATAGTTTGCTTTTCGGCTGATGATAAAATCTTTTATGTGATTCTGACAATTCTGTCACTCTGCAAATAATCTGGCGCTCATCGGCGTTACGTCTCTCCTAAGCCAGACACCAGTTTTCACTGCCAGTCCATGGATAGGGGGCAGTGCATCGCGCGGTGTGCCTGACTGCTCAGCAACATTTGCTTTTACTCATTCCGCTAGCCTGAGGAGGAATGGCTAGGTTCAGTTGTGAGAAAATAATCAACCCGACTGCCGCAGACGGTCACCCATCCCAGCACTAACCGAATCAGACGTAGATCAACCCGAGTGAATCGAATCTCACTCACTCGGTCTAGCGGTAGTCGTGTAGTCGCCTAATTAGTACAAGAAGTTGACATCGTTTTGTTTACGGTTTATGCGCACGATAACGATAGCGGTCTGTCTGTCTGTCTGCCCCGAGGGCCAGAGTTCAGGGCGCTGACATGACGACGTGGCATGACGTGGGTTGCCATAATTCCGTGCGTTATCTCGCCGCTCTGTTTGCTGACGACCTCTTGACGGGACGCCGTACACGCCCGGTGGACCCCGTGTAGGATGTAGGTGGCGTCAGTGGCCGATGAAGTGGTAGGTAGTTACCCCGTGGGACTGCAGGCCCCGAGCGTGTAGACGCCAAGGCATGGCGATGGTCTGGTTTGTCTGTCTGTATCGTTGAAAAGCTCGCGACGACAACGACGCGTGACTAATTAGGAACAAACATCTAGGCCCTATCTCTGCCACTAGGGCGTGACGTCACTGCTTGTGTCGGCGTGTATCTAAAACGGGATCGAGATCTCGAAGATGTCGCATCGGGCCCCAGTAATCACTGTCCGCACGGTAGATACTTGCGGATTGGAGATATTGCAATCCGCTGATATTCTACGTTTCACAACCGAACATTTCTGCTTACCCGTAGAAAGAAGTAAGAATAGAACGAGAAATCATTCAGAGCGTTTAAACGTTTACGGAAGACTGTGTTTTCTTCTTGGTTGTCTGCTAGAACCGCATACAAAGTGAATAAAGAGTTGTTTTTATAATCTTATGGATGATAACACATTTATCGATTGGGTTCTTAGGACACGTCTCACTTCCGCAAACATTTCATCAATGCCCGTTCAGAACAGGATTTGATTAAGAAATGTGTTGTGAGTCGCCGACAGAAGGTGGCTAGAAGTGACGTCGTCTGGCAAATCGTTCCAGAAAATCAAAATTTTAAGAATAGATTTGGAGTCCATCGATCCTAACCGATGCCCCACACCTCCTTTGCTTTCTCCGGCGTCGTTGATGGCTCAGGTCGTTAGGACAGAAATAGGTTAGCAGCGCAATGTGTAACAACAGTTGCGATGGAGGGCTAGGTTGGAGGCGTGTCGCGTGCGCCGTGCTTACACTAATCGCTATCATTCTGCCCGTTACGACACAACTGTTCAGCTGTAATAGGCCTAGCGAGACGACCGCTTTTGCGACCTGTGACACGCCGATATCTGCAGCTGCCATTTTTTAGATTCGCCGTTTCGCACTTCGGATAGCTTTCCATGCCGCCAGCCATCTCTTCCACATTCAGCGTGCTAATCTGTGCTAAATCGGTAGGTGTGTCCGTGTCAACGAACGACTACTTTAAATGGCGAAAGATCTTAGGCTATTTTCGTCGTGAAAGTGCGTAGCATTTAGTAGCTAAATTTGTTGCACGCTATTTTTCGATATTATCAGATAATTCGCGACAATAGTGCTGACAGTGTGTCACGTATGCATGTATATAATGCTATAATTTAGGATTTATAGCTTTCTAGACAATTGTCGACATTTGGGTCATATCGGATTCTGGGGAAGGGGCGGGCAAAGGGGTCATGCACACCGAAATCATGCCCTAAGTCGCCCTTTGTTTTGCCCTTTTCTCAGACCCATCTCACACTGGGGAGCAGAACAGCGATACCTGTTGCCAGCAAATCAGAGGCGCAAAAAATCTTTTAAAAACATTAGCCGACATTGCTTTGTAGTGAACGCCCATTTGCAGAATATTAAAATTATATTTTGGTAGCCTACGAAGTATACGAACGTCGAAAAGCTGCCTCGTAAAACTCTCAGTGCACTAGTTAATGGTTGAAGGCCTGGCGTAGCGGTAACGCGTTGTGTTCAGTCGTTGAAGTTGCTGTACATCGGGCCGGGTTATAGTACTTAGGGGTGACTGCCTGCGGACAGGTAAACCACCTCTGTATGTAACCAGCCGTCAGGGTTGTTAGCAATACTGGCCAAAAATATTGCAATTGCAATAGCAATATTTGGTGGCAAAAGTATTGCAATACTTTTTGCAATACTCCGCTACCCGATTCTCCCAAATGAATTGTGATTTTCGCCACTGTGTACAATTTTTTGAAATTTTGGGTTGACTGCAGACTACATGATAACATGATCAATTCAGAATGTAAACAATAAGCAAGTCATGTTGAAGCGCAATTTTTCTAAATGAAACGATTCTGTGCGTAATTAAACAGCATCCTCACGATTAGGAGTGTACTAAACATTAAAAAAGTATTGCTTTTAAGTATTGCAATACCCCACCGTGGTCAGCCACCTTGGCGTGGTGGTGGGGCTTTGCACCGATGACCCGAAAGATTTCTAAAATCTGGAGGTGAGGAGCTAACTAAGAGCTGACTAAACCCGTGAGAGCAGATTGCTACACGTTACCAGTGCTTTTCTGCTGGTTTTGGCTTCACAGCCGTCTACGGCTTTATAGCCGCTACCTGTAACCTTGTGGTTACATTCCGGGACGCGCATTGGGCCAAGCTGACACGGCCTCAGCGATGGGCAAGTGTAAGAGCCTGTCCACCCCGGAGGTAAGGTAAGGTAAGATCAGGTAAGGAAGTATTGCAATATTTCAGCACTAAAAGTATTGCAATGCTTATTGCAATAATTGCGATAGGTTACTGCAATATTGACAACTCTGCCAGCCGCCTAGGTAAATTCAGCTTTTCATCTCTCCGGGGTAGATGAATCTACTATCTACCTGGAGTTACGACGCCTGTGTCGGGTGACAGGTAACACTGTGTGATCTCATAGGGCAGGCGACGCTCCGCAGCGTTGAAATGCTATACACCTCCTTTACACTTTTATTCTTTATTAGGTAATACATGGACTAGTTGTTTGTGTTAACTGTTGTACACGGTAATTATATTTCAGTTAATGTCGATGGCGAGAAGTTTTCGAAAATGCGTAGAACGGTCGGTTGTGCAAGGTTGCCGCATCTCACCCCGCCAAGACCGGCTCCAACAGCAAGTGATTGCCATGGCGACAAGACACGGTCGATTGCAGGTCGGTGGCGACCCCTTGCGAATCAGTTTACTTTTTATAAGCTATCTAATTATTATGGCTACTCGCGAAATGAACTGAGAAACAGGGACAATAAAATTATGTAGTTTTTCGCGAAACTTGAAAAACACTAAACTAAGATAATGTGTGTTTGTTTGTTTATTTATTTTTTTAACAATTGAAAGTAGGGAATATCTGTGTCATGTTCTACGGGGTCAAACGCTCCTGCACTGCTGTATTTTGCAAAAATTGGGGCTGCATGTACGCAGGTTAGGCGTCTGTGGATATGGATATGGAAATTTCATATCCACGGCAAGCCTGGCTGTAGCGCGTCTACCCTAGCGACAGCTGGGCTTGTTGTTTTACAAATAGGTCCAGTAATGTTTCATAATTATACACCTGGTTACACAAAGCGTTATAAGCTTAGTTTTGCTAATGTTTTCAGGCGGACAGCTGAAGCTATCGGTGTACGTCACTGGACAACACTTAACCGTACACGGTCAGTGTACCCACGTGTCTTGTTCTCATTGCTCAGCACCATTTGCTGTTATAATTAACCATGCACTATTTACTTACTTACTTGCTAACTTACCTATAAAGAGGAATATACATTGTATTTAGGGTCCTTCTATAAAAAGTCCTGACCGGGTTTAGTTGAAATTATTAGACGTGATCATTTTGGCGTGTGCGTTTATATTGGCTATGACAATAGAGCAATACAGCATTTCTACGATTGGTCTGTGTGTGTTGTTTCAGTGATGGAAGCGCGGCATATTCATTTTGACCACTCTCTTCCTCGCAATACTGCAGTTCAGGTGATTATGGCTATCCATTATTGTTAACAGCTGAGTTAGCTTTGTTGTAGGCTTACGTTAAAGTCGCAGGGCAACAGTGCGTATTCTGTACTTTGTCGTAAAAATGTTGAGCAAAACCAGCTGTAGATCTTGTTTGTCAAATTGTTTAAGTTAATGACATAATTGGGCTATTTTGCTTTTGCAAACCACTTAGGCCTATAATGGTGACGAATGAGCTGGGTTTGTAGCTTTGAGTAAGTAACTGTAAGTACGCCTAGATAATTAGGTCTAAGTAGGTTGTATTTAATTGACTAGTGATAATCACACAAAGATTGCATGAAAATAGATGAAAAACTTGATTTGTAGGTAATACACAGACATTGTTTAAATTAACCTCAAAGACATTACGACATTAGCCCCTATTTACGTAATAGGACTAGGCTTAGGCCCCTAAGTGGCAATTCAATTGAGTTCAGAATCAGATCAAAGCGCTATGGGGTTGCAGTTCCACTTAGGCCCTGTTTCAACGGCTTCTTTCGGTGCCCAGTTTTCGTGTAAGTTATGCCTGTGGTGTGCAAAATATGCAATTGCTTGACAAAATTGCTTTACTATTTCACTTTAGTTAAATTACTACAATGCTAAAGGGCGACAAAGCTATACCTAGGGATTTAGTCTAAGAGTAGAAGTTGAAATGTTATCCGCCAGGTGTCGCTGATACCGGCCGTCGGTGGAAGTTGTATCTGTCGTACAGACGTTGTCTGCAACTCCGCTCAACCGATCTACGATGAAAAATTCTCCTTGTGAGTACAGCATGAACGCTTACTTTTATTTCCTGCTGGCTGGTAGATCGCATTACCGGCGCCATAGCCTAAAGGTGTGTACAGAGCGATGTAACTGAACTGAAATAAACTGTCACGGTTTGATGAAGTTACCATTGGGCGAGCAGGCAAGTCATTGGTTGACGCGTACTTGAACGTAGTCAAGTAAGCCACCGACGCCGTTAGATGGTGTCTACAGTAATACATCACTGCTTGTCCACTGTTCAGTTCGTCGACAAATAAACCATGTCAGTTCAGTTCAGTTACGTCGCTGTATATGCGCATTAAGGATGTGTACAAAGTGACCGAAATGAACTAAACTGCACTGATATGTTGCATTTTGGTTTTGTTTGTTCTGTCGCTTTGTACACATTTTAGACACGATTCCATTGTATTAAAATTTTACTTCATTATAGATCAGTCCTTTTCGTGCGCTTTTTAAGTTTATAAAAACCCTCTAAAAAGTCTTGAATGTCCATTTGTAGGTTTTGAATTTGTTCTCCAATACTAGTAATATTTCATTTCTCATTTTAATTGTGACATTTGAGTTGACATTGACGTCCCACGTTTCTGACTACAGCCCTTGACTTTAGCTGACTCTCGGGGTCTTGTGTTGCTGGTCTTGAGGTGTAGGTCTAGCTGCTTGTATAATGTTAGGCGTTATTGCATTGAGTTGAGAGTGAGTGATCCGTGAAACGTCGTGTTTTAGTGACACTTTGGCAAACCTCTCGCCAACGCCGCGGACCATCTCTTTGGGTTTCGTGTTCATGGTTTTCTTGCTTTCGAAATGTTGGTGCCTGGCTAGTGTGATGTTGTGTTACAGTTAACTTGATGTCGTTATTACGTCACTGGCAAACCGACCACGACCCAACCATAATCTATCACATGACGTCCTGGGTTCTTATGTCTTTGTGTCCAGTGTTAATGTGTTGATGAACTGTATGATGTTGTGTTCCAGTGAGTTGGCTGTGAGTGATCTAAGACGCCGTGTCCTTGTGACTCTCTGGCAGACTTCAGATCATGATCCTCGACTTGATCGACTCATCGGCGCCACGTCCTTTGGTGTTCTCAACGTCGCATGCAACAAAACGGTCATTAACATGAATAATAAAATATAATAATAAGTGAAATCATTTATTTCGCCAAGTTGTAGCTAAAAGCCAAAGAGAAAGAGAGTTAAATACGAAACGAAAACGACAAACACAACCTCCCTCTTCTCGATATTCAATTTTCACTTTTTGCTATTTTTGTGTTTTAGTCTTTATTCATTCATTCATTCTCTGCATGATAATGTCTGTCAAATTTTAAATGCAAATCGCTATCGTACGCATATGGTAGGTATATGCAAGAGTTTGTATCTTGAGCTTACATCAGTCTTTAAATTCTTGAAAATGTTTTTGGACGACCGCCTTATGCTAATCTTCGAAACGTTGCGCTTAAAGCGCTGATTTACATGTGTGTTGTACTCGTATAGGTGGTGCAAGGTTGGTACTGGATGCTACACGATGTGCTGGTTGCAAAGAGTAAACACCAGACGGCGACACCGCGACGAACCAACACACAGACGCTCAGTCTCCGTGATATGACCGCCTGCACGGTAAATGTCATTACTGAATTCCTCTGTCTGTCTTCTATTATAACTTTATATCTACTTTGTATTTCCATTCCTTTTTTTCTTTTAACATTTGGCAAATAAACCAGCTTGGTCATGCCTTTGTGGATAATTGCAATGAGTGACAGTGGAGGCTGGGACGTAAACTGGCACATCGCGCGATGCTTTCGCTCCGTATCCCTGGTCTCGCAGTGTAGGCGGGTGTCTGGCTGAGGTCTGAGGAAACGGAGATCAGCGCCATCCTATAGATGTTGTGGCTCAGGAAGGACTTTACTTTACCCTTGTGTCGTAGTGTCGTTAAATGACGCCCGTGGTGTTGCTGTTGGCTGCAGATAATGCTGCGTCGGAGTCAAGGTTCCGTAGAGAGGCGAAGATCGTCATCGTCGGATGCGGGTTCGTACGGTCTAACACTGACTGGTGGAAGGCCGTGTACGGTGGGTCGTCTCAAGGCCGGTGGACCGGCGGTCATTGCGGGACTGAAGACTGGTGATGTTGTATGTCGTGTCAACGGACACTGTGTGCTCACTGCCAGCACCGACAACGTTGCACGCATACTCAGGTAGATTCGTGGCTTTCGTTAAGGCGCGTACAGAGCGACGCAACTGAACTGAACTTAGTTTTTGACGAACTGACCGACAAGGAAGCAGTAATGCATTACAGTAGGCACCGTCTAACGGCGTCGGTGGCCTACGTGACTACGCGCACGTATGCGACAACCAATGACCGGTAGGCTCGCTTTGCTCGCCCATTGTTCAGCTCGTCAAAAACTAAATCGTGTCAGTTCAATTCAGTTACATCTCTTTCTGTATGCATTTTTACGCTGACAAAAAAACACGTCAGCTAGGTGCGGGCATACTATGTGGCTGTCCATCTAGTTATTAGACAACAGTTACTCATTTCGCACGTCATTTATTGAAAGTCCACTTTTACGTTACCCGGCTATGATCTGCGCCTGTGCCTGGCTAGCTTTGACGTTCAGTGACCTTGATCTGCGACATTTTGAGCATTTTGAGCTGACAATAATTGGTACTTCTACTTAGCATTCATACCAATTTTGGTTTTGCTATACGTTTTTTTTTGTTTTTGAAGCTTGTAGGAGACTAGACAGACAGAGAGACAGACAAACAGGAGCGGCCTACTAATACGGTCGCGTTACAAGAGTTCCTTCAAAAGAGGATTATAATGACAGTGGACTATCAAGCACAGGCCCTACTACATAGCTGCTCACAAGAGCTCTTACATCAGATGTATGCAACGTCGCTCGTACATGTTTTGTTAGCGGACACATAAATTTTTAACCAGTTATGACAATGACAGTTTGTTGTGTTCTATACGCCATGCATGGACTTGATTATTTTGTTAGTTAAGTTTACTTAAGTTGTGTTTTTTATTGTGTGCATTTATTATTTGTTTTTACTATGTTTTATGGTGAATAAAGCTTCGTTTGTGTTAGACATAGGCCTATCTACGGCGAATGATTCCCCTGGTCCAAAAGGGCAGTCCTGCGGGTGGTGGCTCGTACCGGGGTTAAGACTGAGTGTGAAATGAATCATTTACGGAAATCATTTTGAGGTTGAATTCTTGCAACAAACAGTCGGTTTTCGGGTGGGCAGTTAAGCTGTGTCATTTTGTATTTTGCACCGAGTGACCCCGATAAAACCCCTTTCTGAATCTGTAGTCTAAATAAAAAATTTCTGATATGTAGGCCTATGTGTGACCGGTGGTGCAGATGTTCACATAGGGCTTATTTTTTTTTGTGCAGGCACTGTGCGAAGGGCGTGGTTATGGAAATTCGCCGGCCTGCAGCGACCACGCCTACCAGCCTGGCAATGCAGTACGCAGATGACGTCATCTACACGAGTAGTGATGACGACGACGACGACTCGTCGCTCAACATGAGCTCACTTAATGATGACGTCATCGACTTCGACTAAACGTGCAGTCCTTCCAGAGCCGCAAAGCCCGCCACGGGGCGGTACTGGTCTGCTCAGGCAGACACCAGTTTACACTGCAAGACCACTTATACGGAACTGGTGCATCGCGCCGTGTGCCCGTTGATAATCGACTTCAAACTGAAATCTGCAGTAATTTTGACAGTTTCGGTCAAACATAGATTGTGTTTGAATTGCTGGGCGATGGGAGTTGTACTTTCTAGCTGTTTTCGTGAGCCACCAGCACACACTGTTACATTATTTTTTCGATCTTATTCAGTGATGTTCAGCACATATACGACTTATGTTACAGTTTAGCGGACTTCGGTACTCCAACAATTAGAACTTTAAGCCTAAGCCCCAGCTATTTTTCCACAAACTCCCATCATGGGAAAAATACCGCAGTGTTTGCTGTAAACAGGTTAATATTTAAGTTGTGTACATATATTTCGGATAACTTTCATGGCGTAGCTAAACGCTAAGTGAATTTTGGCTAATTTTGTAGTTCACAAATGAATTATGATTAGACCTATAAGTGCTAAATTTTTCCTACTAATTTTTGAGTTTTGCTTTGTTTGTTTAGTCAGCCACTTTTTGCACAGTTACTCCAGAAGGTGCAGAATTGCTATAGCAATTTTACTGCTCAACTCTTTTCGTCAGTTTCCTCTCTTTTTAACCAGAAGTGTAAAATCATCGAAAACAGTAGATAAATGTATTTCTGCACATTTTTATCTAACAACTTTGATGACAAATAATTTGTTCTATTAAAATTAATGCTGATGTTATTTGATGGTTTGTAATAGTCAACCACTGTCAATAATAATAGAGCTATACTTTGTGATATCATTCTGTCAACTGTATATATGTATAGGCCCATGCATTGCAGATGTGATGATAATTCGTGTGCTTGTTATTGTGACAATGAACGTCTTTGAGTCAATAATATATATAAGTGTTTATCTGTTGCTTTTGCTGTCATCTTGGCGAAATATTCGTTATTATTTCTTATCGTATGGGCGACCCTTTTTTCATGGCGGTGGTACTAAACCCTCTAAAATTTACGTTGCTTGATAGTTCTATTGCTATATTTCTCTGAAATTTTGCCAGTTAAAGTTGTATTTTAAAAAGAAAAAATAAGCTTTGTCTAGGTGACTAAGCCTAGGTGTGAAAGTTAAATTGGAGAAGAAGAAAATGAATGGCAAAATAATAAATATAAGCATACGTATAAGCGGATACAAGATTTCGTGATCAGGCATTTTTATAGTGAAAGTTTGTATTTGTACACAAGTGCGTGTGTATTATTTGTATATATGCGTATTTTGTTATCGTGATAAGTGTAAAGAATACAATTACAGTGTCACTTGATTATTATGTAAAGCCGTTTTGTTGATTTTTCGCCAAATAAATGTTACATACACTGTATATCGTATTTTCGTCGTAATTATTAGTGATTTGGTACGCAGTTTAGTTGACTTAGATTTTGCATTTTTTTGGTAATTGTCGTTGCTGTTTTAAAGCGACACACAGACAGTGTGCATGCGGGCAATATCACCTTTTGTAATTTTTGCTGTTTTTGATATGCAAGTCCTTAAATTTTTCCGTTAACAAGTGTATAAACTAATGTTTTGTACATTTATAAGTAGATAGTAATAACTATGCTAACAAACAGTATGCAACCATTGCAACTAAATTTTGGAAACGGCAAAAGTCAGATACTGCTCCACCTAGCGGCTCAGCCAAGTGCCTCAGATTCGGCCACTGGCTGACATTGTGCACTTTATATATTTATATATTAGGGCTGCGAAAATTAACGATTAATTAATTGATTAATCGTTAAAAAAATTGTTCGATTAATTTTTTTTAATCGATTAAAATTCGATTAAATTTTGGACTACTGACTTGGCTCGCTACAAAGATGAAGATCCGCTTCCAGAAACAGAAAGTCCACTAAACTGGTGGAAACTGAATAGCCATCGTTTTCCTGTTTTTGCTAGTTTTGTAAAAACAGTACTTTGCGTACCTGCGACATCTGTCCCATGCGAACGCCTGTTTAGCTCATCAGGCTACATATAATTGTGAACAAAACGCGTGCTGCTTTTTTGCTCTAAAATGTGACATCACTTGTTTGTCTGCGTGATTGGCTGAAAGCCTGAAATGCGTGTTAACTGACTGCATAGTGTACAAGTAGGCCTATAAGTTTCCAACTTTTATGAACGGTAACAAGTACACATGCGTTTTGCAGTTTTCATGGTTTTGTGCATTAACTACAAAATTGAAAAATTGTTCGGAATTAATCGATTAATCGCGATTAATTTTTGGTGATTAATCGATTAAAAATTTTTAATCAGTACCAGCAGTATCATATATACTTATGTTTGCAAAAAATCTTGGGTGGCGACAAAACTGGGGGAGGGGATGGAGCAAAACCGGGGGCCTTTGCTCTTCTCCCAGGTCAGACCTAAAACCGCCACTAGGCATGGATTCGATGACAGCATTTTCAAGGCGAAGTCGAATGCCCCTAAGTAAGTAAGCAAGCTTACAGTAGGCCTATGGCAATCAGCCTGCACATCATTAGCCAGGTTAATCTTATTTCAACCGCGATGAACAGTAGGATTCTCATATGGCATTATGTGGGCGAGCAAGACGTGATGCAATACTATAGCTGAAGTTAACAAGAAATTTAAACTAATGCTCACGAAACGCGCGAAAGCCTATAGCATTTCCGATTTAGTAGTTTAGCTGAAAATTGGGGTGTGCACGTTAAGTTAATATACAAATACCAAATTCTCTATCTGGATCGCATAACGATAGTTCTGTGGCGCCACCTTGTGAATGATATAGACTTGTGTCGCAGCCCGAAATCGCCAAAAAATCCATAAAACCCTTTATTTTGGCGTTCAAGGTCATTCGAAGTCATTGAATTCGGAGTCAATCGAGAGCCAGAGTACGACTTCCTATTAGTGATTAATATTAGTGATATTAATAATTAGTGATTAACCTAGGCCCTATCTCGCACCGTTACTAACATACAGCGATTTATTGGCCAAAAAATGCAAATTTTGCCCACAGCCTGTCATTTAGCGTTCTCGTTCGGGATGATTCCCTTCGAATTTATGGAAAAGCTTTACGGTTCCTGAAACTAGAGTCTTCCAGGCAGCAGACGGTAAAGATTTGGTGATTCTAGCTTGCACCGTTTTTGACTGATTCACCCGTATGACAGACAGACGGACGGGCAGAATTGCGATGGCTAAGACGCGCTGAAAGCAGTAGCTGCTTTCGCGCGTAAAAAGTTGAACGTAGAGACGGCTAAAAGGTCTCTACGTTCAACTTTTTGCTGTCATCTTGGCGAAATATTCGTTATTATTTCTTATCGTATGGGCTAAAAGGTTAAGCTTGGCTGTCGGCGATTCACTGTACCGAAGCAATCTTGGTAGGCCTATAGAGAGGTCTGTATTGGTACAAATGTCACTGTTACAGCTGCTGCTGCGAGGTTGTGGGAGATAAGAGACTGAATTGAGGTGACACCAAAAAGCTTAGTCGTAAAACAGAAGTCACAAAGGAGCCTGGAATTAATTTTCGTGGTTTAACAAAAATATTTGTAAAATACAACTACTAAACAAAGAGTGGCGCGTTTAGGGGGGGGTCAAACTGCGATGACCCCTCTGCGCTGCGTTATTTTGCTTTCAGAGACCTCAAAATTTACACGAGTACTGAGTATGTTGATCAAAAAAGCTTTAGCTTCGTCCGCAAACCCGTTGGCCCTTTCCTTAATTATAAGTAGGCCTATGTTACTGCAAACCAACAAAATAAAAAGATATCGGCTTACACGAAAATGTTTTAAACGCATTTTACCACTTGCAGCTGGTACTGGCAAAGAAGTGAGCATTTTTAGTGTAGGAAATAATGGGGTGGACGTTTTTGTGCCTGGATATAATAGGAATGCGACTTCCCCTCGCACGCTTTCGCACCCCCACCCGGCCACCCGCCTGCCCCTACAGCGTTAGAGTGATTCGCGTGCAGTTAACATCCGCATCAGTGGCAAAAGTCAGTCTTCGCAGCCGGGTTCAGCGACAGACTGAGCATCCGCAGCCCCTGCGTCGGACGCACGGCTGGAATATCAGTTAGAAAACAACCCAGGCTTTTTGGTTTCTAAATAACCTAAAAGGTTAAGGGTGTAAATCAAAATTTCCCTGGGAAAATCTATATCCTCAACACAACTTTTCCGCTATTTATCGGCAGGCAATTTATGCACGGAGGGAAAGTGAGATAAAGCATAGGGAAGTGGAGTAGAGAAAAAGGAAAAAAAGGTGTATCGAGAAGCAGGGGGAGAAGTAGCCCGAAAGGGGGGCTTGTGTCCGAAAGTGGGAGGTGGACTTGCGCCCGATTTCGACTTCAGATTTGAAAGAATAGAAGCCACTGCTTGGTAGGACGGCAGTACTTGCGTCTGACAGCAGACTTCGAAGTTTCGTCGTGTTCTACCGTGGTGGATCACTCGAGAATGGAGAAGTTCACACGTTGGGTCCGGCACACGGTCGACAGAGCTAGAAAGCGGGGATCTAATGCCTCGTTATCGTCTGCGCAGGCTGTGACGGTCCAGGGTGAGCCCAAGTCGTCAGAGTGTCCGTCTGCAGCGGGGGTTCAGACGTCGACGGAAACCCGTCATGAGGGCAGCCCGCTGCCGGCGCAGCCAGTGTACAAGGTGTTGACAGTCGGTGGCGGTGGTGTCGGCAAATCTTCGCTCGTTGTTCAGTTTATGTATGACGAGGTAAGACACACGCGATGAAATAAATCATGTATAGACTGAGAACTCGTGACCTGCCGTTTAAAATTGGTAAAAACACTTACAGATTAAGACCATTTTTCGTTACAAATCCCTGTGCAATTTGGTAAAAAACGAAATCGCTCTTCTTGTTTGTATTCGTCAAACGACAAAATGAGGCGAATCAACGGTTTGGCTGCAATTTACAATTGCATACTTTGATTGGGGGGGTTGATTTACCAATCTCCCCCTTTCCTGGGGGCCAGAGACCTTCAAGTAACTGATTGTATTGCTGAAACCCACAAGTGTACTTGTCAAATGGCATTTAGATCTGCATAAAATGCAAGTCCTCGCTCGTTATTCATTCATGCATGACGAAGCAGGCTAAGACACGTAACTCTCTGTGTGGTCTGTATTTCAGAACTGACAAGAACGATTCGAACGATATGACGTTGCTGTGACATTAGCGTCGTGATTTCTTGTGACATTTTCTTACTTTTTTGGCTACGTTCAGTTTAGTTTAGTTAGACGTTCCTCGCTACAATTTTTATAAAGAAATATGAGTAAATGAGTTAAGTCGTACGTTCAAAATCTTAAAGACGTGTTTAATACGAGAGAACTGAAATGAACTAAACTTAACTGAAATCGGTGATTGGTGAGTTCATTTCACATCTGTCGATTTGAACACACTTTAACCGTTATTGCTGCAGCAGCAGCTGCTGCTGCTGCTGCTGATAATGATGATAAACACAGCTCAATAGGATTTGTAGAGTTATAACTATGATATAAATAATAATAATAAAGTTTTTTAATAATTTTTAATGTTTAGTTTAGTTTTTAACCGCCGGGATCTTTACTACCGGGGGTACAAAAAATAATGATAGGCCTAATCAGATACTTCCGCTGACGGTACGTTATCTGAAGAGCACAGTTGTACTGTGAGCAGGAAGTCAGCGGAAACCGAATAGATACAACAGGAAATCAACCCTGCAGGATGTCACCAGTTGTAGGGTAATGTTACAGTACTGCAGTTTGTTGGCGGATGCATTTAATCCGGCTATTTCAGTTGTTAATTTTAAACCACTAGGTTATTTTAACAGTAACTTACGAACTACTACCGCAGTAGTGGCATTAAAAAAACTAATAATGCGCAATATGTTAACGTAACCGTTTTAAAGCATAAAGCTAGTGAGGGAAGTTGAGAGAGTAAGATGAATAGTAAGGACCATTTGAAAAGATAATTCTGCGGACGCCGTTTCCACGACTATAAAGCTGCAGCGTAACAGTAATCTAAAGTTCGTATAAACTATAAGCTTGCTAATCACGTTTCTATGGAAAGCCGCTCTTCACTCTCGGGCAGAAACTAGAGGTTAGCTTTAGGCCTATACGATGTGATGGATTAAACATTCTGACAGCGGACGGAGTAGAATTTTGATCAGTTCAGTCGACAGCCGATCGGCAGGCATATCTGTTCTAGCTCAAAAACGTCCATAGTGGCAAAAGATGATAAAAAACACGACGACTTGATGTCGTCGATTTAAGTCGTGGCTACACGCACCGATTTTCTCCTCCGAGCTGTGGTCCCAGTTGCTCAGACAAGGTTTTTAAACCTCGGAGACCTCGGCGACTTCGGACAACACCTCAGACGAGGAAATCGGTGCGTGTAGCCACGGCATAAACTGAACCTGAGCCGTTGTCGGATCGAGTGCATTTTGCAAATCGACGCAATCTATTCCACATGCCTCCGGCTGCATTAGCCGCCTGTCGATTGAATGTTAGCGAACAGCAGACACTTACAGGGTGCGCCACCATTTGGCGACCAATTCGTTTAATAGCAATATATTCCGCGAAAAAAATGACAACTGACAAATAGCTGTTCTGTTGCGAAGAGTGTCACATTCTAATTATGAGGAGCGCGAAGAATCGATTATATTCGAACTCGGAAATTATCTCTGCACAAATATTATAGTCACGCCAAAAGGGATAACAGGACTAGTGTTACACGAATGGAACTAGTTTAAATACCCTATCAACTGTGAAAACACGCTGTTGATAGCGATTTTAATTGCTGCTGCTGTAAGCAAGACCACTTTTTTTCAAGAATAAGACCGAGCCTCACTGCCCAGCATCAAGACACTGTGTTAAATTCTGGCGAAAGCAAAAAAAAACTTAAACCGAAGGCCACAATCCTTATCCCTCCGCACTTGATAACCCAGTGCTACAGTTGCAAACAGTTGCTCGCGCATTAGACTGCTAAAAAGTTGAAATCGCGTTAATAACGCGAACAAAAATGAGTGCAAATTCACGCAGACATCGTCTGGCCGTAAACGGCTTATCATCAACTGAAGATATTTTTTTGGTTAGAAATCTCATCGCAGATCGTTCGTCTCAGTACAGTGCAACGTGCAGGTCACGCATAAAGTTATGAACGGCAGCTGAATGAGAGTACACGGGTTTATTAAAACAATTATGACTCGCGTAATAGCGGTTATTAAAGCGTCGAACCTGAGAAGTTGAGATTGAGAGGTCATGTGTTTTATGTGATTATTATGGATGCTAAAATATCAACCTAGTCGCTAAATTTATTTAAAATAAGACGTTTCGTGGCTCAAAATTTGTATTTTTGGAAGAAAATTCATCGACAAGCTAAAATCTTACCCTCCCGTTGCTGCGAAGACTTTGACTTTTGTATACGCTAATCGTGATCATTCATAAATGTTTGATTTAAAACAGCAAGGCCGACAGTGCCTTGAAGTTGCGTAAAGGGGTGAGTTTTGAAAGCTGTGCGAAAATCCTGATGGGAAGAAATCTGGTTCTAAATCCAGACAGATATAAAGACAAAGCGCGCTTTCTAAACTGGTTCCGTGTCCTTACGACGACAGCTGCGTTAAGGCGCGTACAGAGCGACGTAACTGAACTGAACTGAACTGACACGGTTTAGTTTTTGACGACCTGACCAATAAGCAAGCAGGGCGAGCCTACTGGTCGTTGGTAGACGCCGTTAGATGGTGCCTACTATAATGCATTACTACTTGTCGATTATTCAGTTTGTCAAAAACTTCACCATGTCAGTTCAGTTCAGTTACGTCGCACTTTATGCGCATTCAGTTGCAGAGGAGCGAAGCTGGCGGTGCTCAGATTTCGCTTTCTTTCCCTGTCTAAGTACAGCTGCTGTATGGCAAAATTGTTAAGACATCGGCCTACGTGCGATTAATTGATACAGGTCGAAAGAAACAAATGCATCTGGATGTTTTAAAAAACTTTTTTCTATGCGCTGCTGCATTTGCTGTAGCTCGTCGTATAGCGCTTCAGAACGGGTCTAATAATTAGTTCCGTAAATAAATCATGCAAGGCGGCGTCAACGAAAATTGTCGAGAGTATACACCGTGTCTCAAAAAACTAAGCAGATTTGTTTTTGTCAGAACTGCGTCAAATTTCCACCGATTTTGATAATTTTTGGCAGAAAGATGGCAAACGATCCAAATATATGCGAGGTGCAC
>Ga0209367_1000590_pt1 | contig 37858 bp, 28 predicted proteins | sample WorMetLIZISLAND2_FD_187412 | JGI IMG/M metagenome (GOLD analysis project Ga0209367, IMG submission 187412) | Marine gutless worms symbiont microbial communities from Max Planck institute for Marine Microbiology, Germany - Olavius geniculatus... ...
TCCGGAAACTGTTGTCTTAATTGATCGATATTCATAAGATCTCCTTTCGTTTGTTCTTTTAAGGAGATCTTACACCATGGGTGTGACAGATACGGTCACACTAACCTTAAAAATGTAGATAGGCTCGTAAATTTTTAAGCGCAGGATCCGCCTTTATCTGTCTGCAAAGTGTCTGGCCATCGGCATCCGGCAAAACGACGTCCAACAGAATCAGGTCCGGCCGTTTGTTTTTGACAATTTCCATGCAATGGCCGGCGGTGGAGGCCGTGAGCACCTCATAGCCGGCAGGTCTAATAACTCGGGCCGCTGCAAACAGCAGATCCGGGTCATCATCCACAATCAATATTTTGATATTCGAATTCATGGCAATTTCCCTTTGAAAGGAAGTTTAAAATAAACCGTCGTCCCCTTGCCCAATCTGCTGTCAATTCCGATTTCACCTTTATGGGCCTCAACGATTTTACGGGAAATCAACATGCCGAGACCGGTACTTTTATCACCGGTCGTCTTCTTTGCCCGGGCTGTTCCATAAGGCTTGAAAAGCTTGTCAATCTCTTCCGTGGCAATTCCCGGGCCTGAATCTTCGACAGAGAAGAAGATCAAACTGTCATTAAACGAAAGATCAACGAGCACCCGGTTTGCTGGATCCGAATGCTCAATGGCATTGGACACCAAATTGGTGATAACTTGTTCTATTTTGTGGGCATCTATTATAATTCGTGGAATGTTTTTTTCAACATGGATTTCCAATTCAATTCCCATTTTCGCGGCTGCAAGCTGATTCAACTCGAGGCTCTCAGCTAAGACGTCTTCAATCGAGGTTGGTTGAAGATCCAATTCGAAATTTCCGGATTCAATGGCGCTGACATCCAAAAAGTCATCCACGAGTTGTTTCATATATAGACAAGATGAGCTGATCGTATTCAGAAAACCGGCTTGCTCACTATTCAAAACCTCGCCAGCCTCTTCGATAAGAAAATCCGAATAGGATATCACCAAACCAATGGGCTTGCGCAGGTCGTGAGCCGCCATTCCTAAAAAATGGTTTTTCTCTTCATTCAGTCTTTGGAGCTGCGCGTTTTTCTTATGAAGCTGGCGCATCAAATTGTTCAACTCCTGGTTTAAAGACAGCAGTTCCTTGCGCATATTTTCAATCTCTTCGGCATCCAGCCGACCGAAAATCAGGATGAGATCTTTGACTTTGCTGGAAGAAAAATAGAAGCTTTGCGGCAATCCGGAGGCGGTTTTTATATTCAGCAGGTGTTCCTTTGAATGATCATTTATTAACACCGCTAACTCGAACTTGCCAGCAAAATCTACAATTAAATCCTGGACGTTTTCGCCGATTAACTGTCGTCCTGTCAACTCATTGGCGTATTGGTTGGCGTCCACGATTCTCCCGTCAGTTGACAGGACAAAGTACAACACCGGTGCTTTTTGGTGAAAATATTCATGGGCTTCGCTATGGATAGCAGAATCTTTGATCATATCATTTACCTTTAATCAGTTTCTCAAGCTTATCCAACGATGAAATGTATTCGGTGCCGGGGTATGACTTAATGACATCAATGCCTCCCCACCTGAACGCCTGTCCACCGATCAGCAGGTCCAGCTTCGGAAAATTTGTCCTCACCACTTCGATCCCGCGCTTCAAATTGTCTAAATTCGCTATAATGCTCAAAGACAGCCCAACGACATCCGGTTGAACATCCTGGATAAATCGGCTCAATTCATCATGGGGTAAATTGGCTCCCAGAAAATGGCCCTCCCAACCATTGAGTTCAAAAATATCCGCCACCATTTTACCCCCAACCTGGTGAAATTCGTTGGCGCTGCAAGAGATGACGGCTTTTTTGCCGCTGCGATCAGCGGCAAAAAGGGCAGGATAGGCAAGATTTAGCAGACTTTCGGTAATGGATGTCGCAAGATGCTCGTTTGCAACGGTGATACGATTGTTTTCCCATAGTTCTCCGACCTCGTACAACGTGCGCTGAAACAGGTCGGTAAATAGTGTCCGGAGTTCGATATTTGTATCCAGCAGACGCTGAACCATGTCACGGCACTGGCTGCGTTTACCGGCCAGTAGCGCCTTCAAGTAGTCCTGATACAAGCGTTCTTCAATCATGATATCGTCTCGTGTTTTTTTAGTTTTGGCCGGGTGAAAATTTATAAGGGATCTCCTGTGATTTATTGCCAGTTTTTAAATTGCCACCCAAGCAGGAACAAGACCCTTGAATCCCACTTTTCTTCCGCATCGTCGGACGGATCATTGTCGTAGTCGTAATCGTACTGAAATGTTGCCGTCAGACCCTTGTACAAGGGAAACCGCAAGCCCTGGCGCGTATAAATGAGCCAATTGTTCGAATCCGAAAGACTCCGATAGCCGTTGTTATTGTGAAACAGCTGGATATGCCGTTTAAAGAAATATTGATCATATCTGACGGTCCACTGCGCCGCCGGAAAGTCATCGTCCTGGGCTTCGATAAAATTTTCATTGATGTAGGCCGGGCCGGCTGCCATGTTTAAGTTCAACTCCTCGGATTCGAAAAAATTATACCCGATACCGGCGCCCAGTGTCGTCCGCAGATCCAGGTCCTTGAACTTATCGGACTCAAATAGCGCGTTCGCCAAAAGAAACCATTTCCGGGTCAAAAAATAGTTATACTTTCCATAGGCTCGCCATTTATCAGAACTGGTTCGTCCCCGGTCCTTTTCCTTGTTGAGTTCTCCGCCAACGATATAGCGGTTTTTTTCCGTGCGTGCCACCAATTCACCATCAAGATGGCGATTGTCCGTATCGGTGTTGCCCCGTTCGAGGGTGATGCCCACGTTGGCGCGCGCTGTTATCCTGACGGACGGCGTTGCTGCCGGGTTGATGGCCGCCACCGCCTTGAGCTTGAATTTTTCAGACTTTTCAAACTCACCGTCGTCCAGGGTCATCGTATTTTTGTCCGCTGCCTGGGCGGCACCTGTCAAATTTCTGCCATCTTTTAAAATCACCTCGATAGGCTCATCGGTGGTCAACGTCACAACATGCTGCCAATCCACGGAAATCTCACCGGCATATTCGGTTTTGAAGACCAGCTTTTGGTTTTCCATTCGAATCGCCTTGCCGGTTAAAATATCGCCATTCGATAGGTGCAGTTTGTCGGCCGCGGCCGGATTGGGGACGAATAAAATTCCGATCGCCAAGATCAGCCATAGTTTTCGCTTTTGCATTTATTTCAAACCCTCAAGAGATCTTCTTCACTCCCTTAGTCATGCTGGCGGCCGTTTTTCTGGTCCGCGTTTAATGTTTGGGCTAATTTTTGAATGCCATCCAGATCAAAGTCCTCCGCCAATCGACTGATCTCTCGGCCCAGCTGCCTGCCATAATCTGATTCATCTTTGATTTCTTCCGCGATCGCATTAAGCGTTGTAACATCCCCCATCTCGGCTGCCTCATGGATGCGTTCGGCAATATCCTGTGACAATTCAGCCGGAATATCATCAATCACATCCGTCGATAGTTCATCGAGCTTTGCTTCAGCGGGTGCACCGAGGCTTTGGGCCGATTCCAGGGCTTGATTGAGAGCATTGGCAAGATCCGAAAAGTGCAATCCTATCTCTTCCGGCGAAGGCATCTTCTTCTCAACGCCCTTGACGAGTTTTTCCAGATTCCCGGCAGCGGCCTGCAGTCCCGTGGCGGCAAGGTTGCCGGCCAGTCCCTTTAGATTGTGGATCAAGCCATGGGCTCGATCATAATCCGTCGCATCGAGTGCCTGTTGAATCTGATTTGCCGTCCCCGAGTAATCCCTGGCAAAGCTTAAAAGCAGCTTCCGATAGAGCTTTTTATTGTTACCTAAACGCTTCAATCCGTCTGCCAGGTCAAATCCCGGCAAATGTTCCGGAAGCGCTTCTTTTGGCGGGAACGTTTTATCCGGCTCGGATTTTTCCCCGGAAACTTCCGGCTCTTGGATGACAACTCGGCTTTCACCCGGTTTTATCCATTTCTGCAGCGTTGCAAACAGCTGGTCGGGGTCAATGGGTTTGGTAACATGGCCGTTCATGCCGGCTTCCAAACTTTTCTCCTCATCACCGGCCATGGCGTGGGCTGTCATGGCTATGATCGGAAGTGTTGAGGACTGAGGACTGAGGACTGAGGGACTGTCGAATTCGGATTTCTTCTCACCTTCCCACCTTCCCATCTTCTCACCTTCTTTCATTTGTCCTCCGACTTCCGCATTCCGACTTCCGCATTCCGACTTCCCACTTGCGAATTTCTTTTGTGGCAGTGTATCCATCCATCACCGGCATCTGCACGTCCATGAGCACGATATCATAGTTGCCTGCTTTTGCAGCGTTGACACCTTCCTGGCCATCGGCGGCCACGGTAACATTCAGGCCGGCACCCTCAAGGATTTCCTTGGCTACCTGCTGGTTGATCTCATTATCTTCCACTAACAGTATATTTGCCCCTTTGATGTCTTCGAAATTTATGGTTTCAGGTTCGCGCCGCTGTGCAATCCGCGAGATATCGGGTACCTCTTCTCCAAACGCCTGTGCGATCGTGTCAAAAAGAATCGAGGGATTGGCCGGTTTAAGGAGAAACCCTTCAAGTCCCACCTCATCGGCTTGCTGCATTATCTCTTCACGGCCATAGGCAGTTACCAATACAATGGCTGGAATTCTGCTCAAACCCCCATGCGCTTTAATCCGCCTGGCGGCCTCGATACCATCCATCCCCGGCATTTTCCAATCCATAATCACCAGCTCGAAAGGTCTATCTTCCGGCGCGTTCTCAAGTTCCGTGATTCCCTCGGACCCGGATGCCGCCAGGGTGACCTCGAATGTAAATGACTCCAGCATCTCCCGTAATATATCCCTCGAAGTCCCGTTGTCGTCCACCACCAGAACATGCATGCCGCGCAGCTCCAATGCGGGTTTATATTGCTTTTTGGCCTTTTCTTTTCCCAGGCCGAAATTGGCCGTAAAACTGAAGGTGCTGCCCCGGCCCGGCTCGCTTTCCACCCAAATTTCGCCGTCCATCATTTCTGCCAGCCGTTTGCTGATGGTCAGTCCCAAACCAGTGCCGCCATATTTGCGGGTGGTGGAGGTATCGGCTTGCATAAACGGCTGAAACAGCTTGGCCGCTTGTTCCGATGTCATGCCGACACCGGTATCTTGGACCGAAAATTTCAACGTGACCTGTGCATCGTCTTTTTTGACCAATTCGGTGGAGATGATTATCTCCCCCGCTTCGGTAAATTTCACGGCATTGTTTGATAAATTGATCAGTATCTGGCCCAGCCGCAGCGGGTCACCGACGAGGGCGGTCGGCACGGCTGCATCGGTCTTGAATAGTAGCTCCAGTCCTTTTTCCTGGGTTTTGATGCCCACCAGGGTGGCGATGTTTTCCAGGGTATCCTCCAATTGGAAATTCAGGGTTTCCATGTCGAGCTTGCCGGCTTCGATTTTTGAAAAGTCCAGGATATCATTGATAATCCCCAGCAGGGACTTGGCGGAGTTATCTACTTTTTGGAGGTAGTCATACTGCTTGGCGGTAAGATCGGTTTTCATTGCCAAATGCGCCATTCCGATTATGGCATTCATGGGGGTGCGGATTTCATGGCTCATGTTCGCCAGAAATTCACTCTTGGCATTGGTTGCTTCGATAGCGGTTTCCTTGGCAATCCTTAGTTCATTTTCGGCTTTTTTGCGCTCTGTAATTTCGTTGATGACGAACACAAGCCCACCATCTTCCGTCGGCGCTCGGTATACTTCCGTGGTTCGATTGCCGGGAATTCGATCTTCATATATCGTTATCTTTCCGGTTTGAGTGGGATCCTGGTACATCGCCATTCGTTCGGACAGCAGCTCTTCCGGGTCCCCCGCACCGTAGTCCCCCCGCCCGGCACGCATATGTAAAAAATTCTTGAGCGGCATGCCTTTTTCTCCCAGCTCCATGGGAAAATCATATAACTCGTGGAACTGCTCATTGGTGAGCTGAAAGTTCAGGTCTTTATCGATCATGAATATCCCACCAACCATACTGTTGACGGCGGTGCTCAACTGGGCTTCTTTTTCACGTATAAGATTGGCAGCCTGCTCCGCCTCCTGCTCCGCGCGTTTGCGTTCCGTGATATCCATAAAAGCGACAACTGCTCCCACGACCTGATCGTCTTTTTTGATCGGCATGCTGGTGTATTCGACGGGAAACGCGGTGCCATCCTTGCGCCAGAGTACCTCGTCGGCAATGTAATGATCCGTGCCGTCTACATGGGTCAGATGCATGGGGCATTCGCTTTTCGGATACGGCGACCCGTCCGCATGCGAATGGTGAATTTTCGCGTGGATTTTCGTGCCGATCAGCTCCCCGGTATCGTAGCCCACCATCCGATTCGCTGCCGGATTGATGAACACCACTTTCCCATCCAGGCCTACGCCGAAAATACCTTCACCCACGGATTGCAGCAGCAGGCGGGACTTTTCCTCCGAGGCGCGCAGCTCCGCGGTGCGGGCTTCCACCTCCTCCTGGAGCAGGATACGTTGACGCTCCGACACTTTAATGCGCCAGCGCTCGAGCCCGAAGATGATCGAACCGCCGCCCAGCGCGTACAGCACCCAGGCCCACCACCTCAGCCAGGGCGGCGACTGAACATCGATCGTCAGTCGCACTTCCTGCTCCGGCGTGTTCCAGACGCCGTCGTTGTTCGTGCCGTTGATCCGCAGGGTATAGGTGCCGCCTTGAAGCCCGGAGTATCTGCCCTTGCGCTGGATACCGGCCGAGACCCAATCCCGATCGAGGCCTTCAAGCATGTAGCGGTACTGGTTCTTGGCGGCGATGGTGTAGTTGAGTGCGACATATTCGAACTCGAAGAAGTTTTCCCGCCATCCCAGGTCAATCTCGCGCAAATACTCGAATGCAGTCGGGGAGTCGATGTTTTGGCCGCCCTGTTTGATCGCAGTGAGGTAGATCTGCGGCGGATCGGGATTCTCCTGCAGGTTTTCCGGGTCAAAACGGTTGAGACCGTTAAAGCCTCCGAACCACAGCTGCCCGTCGCTGGTCTTGCCCCGGGCGGTGGGGAAAAAATCGTGACTGTGCAGGCCATCTTCGGCGGTGTAGAGTTTGACAACCCTCTGGCGATCGATGTCGAACACCACCAGTCCGATATTGGTTCCCATCCACAGGCGTCCGCTGCGGTCCTCCAGCATATTGTGGACAATCTTGGCGTCGAATCCGACACTCTTGTCGAAACGTTTGAATTTGCCGGTCTGCTTGTCGAATCGGTTGAGCCCCTTGTCGGTGCTGACCCAGAGGTTGCCCCGGGAATCTTCCATCACATCGTATACCGTGTTGGAGCTGATACTTTGCGGGTCATCGGGGTCGTGTTGGTGATGGGTAAAGATTTCCCGCCGGCGATCAAACTTCTCCAAACCACCCCCCCCAGGTGGCAATCCAGAAGATGTCGGCATCGTCGCGATCACGAATGAAGCGCACCGCCGTAACGGCTGCAAAACTGTCCGGATCCTGAGGATCGTGGCGGTAGACCCGGCGTTGCCGGGTGTGCAGATTAAAGCGGTTCAGGCTCTGTTCCCAGCCCACGGCCCAGATGACATCCGGGTCATCGTTGTCTGCGATCATGGTGTAAAACCAGGTATCATTGGTGATCTTTTCCGTTACCACACCCTCAAATGGATCGAAATAGACCATGCCGGCGGCGGTCGAGACAATGAATTTGCCCCGGTGGGTTTCGAAAAATCCGGCGGGATAGCCATGGGGCAGACTTTGCGGGTCTTTGGAATCAGGCCTGTAGTTCGTGAAGTCGTCCGTGTCAGGATTGTACCGATCCAAACCCGAACCGAAATGGCCCACCCAGATATGGCCATGGCGGTCCTGATAAACGGGTACCGCCGCATCGCTGGCCAGGCTGCGATCATCCAGCGGATTGTGGCGGTAGAGGGTAAACTTGCGTCCGCGTGGGTCGGCCTTGTCCACTTTGCCGTTGTTGTGCATGATCCATAGCCGGCCGTCACGATCTTCGAAAACGCCATGCACCGTGTCGGTGGAAAGACTGAACGGGTCGCCCGGCTTTTTGCGGTACTGGCGGTGTTTACCTGTTTTTGGATCGAACAGCACCAGACCGACGGCGGAAGAGTCGCTGATCAGGGCGATTTCTCCGCTGTTCAACAGCACCAGATCCCAGATGCTCATGTGGGGCAAACCGGCGGGATTATCCGGGTCGTGTTCGAAATGCTTGAAACGCCCACTGTCGCGGTCCCGGCGGATCAGGCCGGCCTCACGGGTGGCAAACCAGAGGTGCCCGTCATGGTCCTGGACGACGGACTGGATGGCATTGTCCGGCAAGCTGGCGGGATCATCCGGATCATGGGCGAAGCGGGTGAAGCGCCCGGTTGACGGGTCAAAACGATTGACACCGTGGTTTTTGGTCGCCACCCAGATGAAACCCCGGCCGTCCTCGAACAGGCCGAAGATATCGTTGTCGGACAACGAATGGGGATCGGCGGGATCGTGTTGATAGTTCTTGAACCGGCCGGCCGCCGGATCATAGCGGGACAGGCCGGATTGCGTGCCGAACCACAGATAACCCTGGCGGTCCTGAATGATGGTCCGCGAGGAAAGGTTGAAGACATTGCCTGCAATGCTTGATTCCGGCCGGGTCGCGTCCTTGAGAAACCGCGTGATGGAATTCGAGCGTTTATCATAGCGATTGAGGCCGTAGTTGGTGCCGGCCCAGATGTTGCCGTCCCGATCTTCGAACAACTGGGTGACGAAGTCGTTGGAAATGCCGTCGGGCCCTTCGCGGATCATCCACTTGCTGGAACCGTCAAAACGCAGCATGCCGTTATAAAAAGAGCTGAACCAGAGAAAGCCGTCCCGATCCTGAATAACGGCGAAACCCGGCTCGCCGCCGATATCGAAGACATATTCGAATTTCATCGGCTCAATTGGTGTGCTCGCTGAAGACGCAACCGGCAGCCCGAGAATCAGAAATGCCAGTGCCAAAGCCTGGCTACAACAGCACCGGAAGATGCATTGCAGGAAGGCTGTTAGTAGCCTTTGGGATAAACTGCCTGGCAAGGTGTTGGATAAGGTTCTCATGGTTTTCTTCTTTCTTATCCCCATATCTCGTGTGAAACATTTAAAGCGAACCGCAGAATATCGAATATCGAACCGCAGAATGTCGAAGGGTGGAATCGCTTTGCTCAGTCTTTTTAATAAGATAGACAGAATACATTCCTTCGACATTCGATATTCATTATTCGATATTCGATATTCGCTTTTTCAATGTCCCATCCGATGTTTAGCACACACTGATCATCGGAATCAAACAAGACGATGATTTTTATCCAATATTTATTTTGTCGCAGAAAACCTGGTCCTCCGGGCCCAGATTCGTTACTACTCGCTAAACACCGGATCGTTTATAATTTGTATATATTTTAGGGAATAGTTTATTATTTCTATTATATTAATAACTACCTGTTATTTATATTATTTTTTGAATATATTCATGCCGATGGTTTTAAAAATATTGACTATTTATTGCGTATGTCTTATTTTTGTCTAATTAAGGTTTGAGTGTTCCATTAGCGACATTTAAGTAAACCAGAAGTTAATTTGGAGGATATTATGGATAAAGCCAATCGCAATAAAGAACTATTCACCAATGCCATGTCGAAATTGATGAAGAACAAACTCGGCATGAGTATTGATTTACTCAATGAAATACTCAATGCAGATCCCGCTGACAGGCTCGCGACACTGGCGCGCGGGTCGGTATACCTGAAAATGAATCAGCCCGACCGCGCGATCAGCGATTTTAACCGGGTTATTGAAATGGACCCGAAGCATGCCAAGGCCCACCATTTAAGAGGGCTTGCCCGGGAGATGACGGGATCCAATGATCAGGCTCTGATGGATTTCGACAAGGCCATCGACATTGACCCGGAATACGGCGCAGCTTACTACAGTCGGGCGACCTTACATACCAAGATGGGGCAGGAGGACCTGGCTGCCGAAGACATGCAAATGGTGGCCCACCTGACAAATCTCAACATTGAAAACTTCGCCAACGAAAACAACGTATGGCGTTCTCGTCAACTACAAATGGAGGAAATCCTGGAGACCGAGCTGCAGCGTTAGATCTCATTTATAGCTTTACTTCTAACTAGTGGCTGGTCATCAAATCCCCCGTCAAGGGAGGTGACTCAAAATGGCAAACATTTCCAGTGAAAACATCATCGTCAATCTGGTAAAAGAAGCAGCCGAATCAGAAGGATGCTTCATCGAGGAGGTGGACTTCGATAATCTCACCATTAAGTTAAACGGGCCGGACGAAGTCGTCAGCGACTGTGCTCGGGCGGTTGCCGAGGTTCTTGACTAGTAATAATACCAAAGTGATATCTATACACTATGATAGCCCCGCAACCGTAAGGCGGCGGGGCTTTTTGAGTTTGTAGAAAACTCCTATTACATTAACCGCAAACTTACGCAGGCAAACTCAGACATTTTGCCCTTTGAAATAATAACATTTAAAGATGCAATTCATTACTATTATAAATAGTAACATAAAAAATAATGTAATAAATTTGAAATTAATTAAATAGTAAATATGTTCCAATCAAGTAAATTTAAATTTTCGTTTCTTTTTTCGAGGATATTTACATGAACAACGGAAAATGGGTAAGCGCCAAAATAGAAAAAATTCAAAAAAGTCTGCTCGCCAGAATTAGCTGGCCGCTGATGCCAAGAATGCCGCAAGGAACTTGGCTGCGAACTCATCCGCCGACGGATGAACGGATTCGGCGTCTGTTAGCCTTGCGTGATCAGGGGCGCCGTGACCCCGCCGTTTCTCATCCAGTCGGTTTGGCGCCGCAGTTTCATACGTTAAAAATCTTCTCTAATGGGTTCTGATCCAAAGATGAATTCTCCCTTAGTCAACCTTCAATCTTTATTTCCCCGGAATAGCGCTATCACCGCCACGCGACGACCGGCTTCGACGGATTAGTGCCTATTTATTGAAGTCACATCATGTTTGCGAAAGATACATCAAATAATAGATTTTCGCCACCAAGACACAAAGGCACGAAGTTTTTAAATTTTTTTTTTGTGTCTTAGTGTCTTTGTGGCTATTTCCGGTTTATCCGGGTTGGGTTTTAAATCAGCGTTAAAGACGGTCAAGGTTGGAAGGCAACCAGTAAAAAGAAATGGAGTCATCTAGAACCGCCGGAACACCCTCGTGAATGGTCGGGAACTTGGGCTTTAGTCCGACCGTTTGGTAAATCGATCCCGGTATGACCGGCAAACGCAAATTCCAGCACGAAACGGCTCCGCTGGGGTAGGGGTTCGGCTGGGCGGTTAAGCCAAACAGTAGGTCCAATAAACGCGTTCCCAGATAAGAAATTGTTTGGGGAACGTGTGTCACTCGCAGGCGCGGGTAATAGGTTTTGATCGTCTCAAAAAAATCATTCCAGGTACATGACAGATCGTCAGCCACCACCCAGAGGCCCGGCCGACCGTTTTCGGCGGCATGGATCAAGGCTCGAGCCGCGTCGAACACGTGCAGATGCGCAAATGGGTTACCACCTTTTCCCGGAAAATAAACCTTCCCATGGCGAACCTGATCAAACAGCAGACTGTGCGCTCCGTAGACATGCGGCAGGCGCAGGGAGACAAATCTGACGTCCGCTTTTACCGCCAATTTTTCAAGGCGCAGCTCGGCCTCCAGCTTGGCCCGGCCGTAGCCGGACATCGGCACGGGATCTGTTTCCTGATCGATGGGTTTGGCGGTATCCCGATACGCTAGCAAACTGCCGCCGTACACAAAGGTGGCGACACCGGCTTCAATTGCTGCCTGCATGAGATTGAGGGAGCCTCTGACGATGGACGGGTACAGCCGCGGGTAGGGTTCGAACGCAGCGCGGGCCCCGAGATGGATAACCGTATCAATCCCTTTCAGGATACGGTGCAGGCTATTCGGGCTGCGTATATCGGCCTGCATAATTTCGGCGTCCAGGTTTCTCAGCATCAAGCCGCGCACCGGTCGCCTGACCATCAACCTGGGCCGCATACCAAGCTCCGCCAACTGCCTGGATACCTCGATGCCAATGAATCCGGTGGCCCCGGTGACCAATACTTTTTTCACGGCTACGTCCTCGACCCAATCTCGTTAGTAAACGACCTTTTCCAGTGGTTAACGCGGAAAGTTCTACCCTAAATGAGCGAAAAGCGCTCATTTGGGTGTTATTAGTTATTGGTTATCCGTTATTAGTATTGGGTGAGAGCATGATTTTATGTTTATAGCATCAATGAGACACATGAACAGATTTCATTCCTTTTAGCCACTAACCAATAACCGATAACGAGTAACTCCCAATTGGTTTTTGACTCAATTGGGATTCTACCGATGCGGCGAGAGTTAAGAAAAACTTGTTTAAGTTCGAAACACGAAATTCGAAACCCGAAACAAATACCAAATCCGAAAGTTCAAATGTTCAAAACGATCAAAAGCAAACGCTGAAAGCCAAGCGTAAATTTCTCCAAGCGCTGAATGTCAGATAGCGGCTTTTTGAGGACCATGTTTTGGTCATTGGTATTTTTTAATTTGAATTTGTTTCGAGTTTCGTGCTTCGAATTTCGGATTTAAATTTAACGAGCGGACTTCGCCAGCTTCCAGGTTCCTTGCTGACACCCGACACCCGACACCTGAAACCTGAACTTTGTTGGTAGTAGTTGCCACCTTAATCACCCCTCCAGGATGGACCAAAGCCGAGTTTGCTGGGCGCGTGTCTTTACTCCTGGCCACTTTCCTTTTTATGCTTTTCAATCATTTTCTTGGTTTGATTGATGCGTTTGGTGATCAGGATCGACCTTGGACAGCTTTGGGTGCACTTGAAATGATTTTTGCAGGGCCAGACGCCATCCGGGTGGTCCAATACCGGCAGACGCTCCACGAAGCCCTTGTCACGGCTGTCCGCCAAAAATCGGTAGGCCTGGGCGATGGCTGCCGGTCCCAGGAAGCCCGGATGGCTTTCCGGAATAGGGCAGGCGGAATAGCACGAAGCGCATAAGATGCAGTTGGTTGTGTCGTCGAAGACCATCCGCTCCTCTTGGGATTGGATGTGCTCTTTTTCTTCAGGTAACTCCTCATTGATGAGATATGGTTTGACCGCTCGGTATTTTTTGAAGAAATCTGACTGGTCGACAATCAAATCGCGCTGCACGGGGAAATACTGCAGCGGCTCAACCGTAATCGCATCGCCATCCTGGGCGGCGACGTCTTTTATCAAAGTCTTGCATGCCAGGCCGTCTTTGCCATTGATTCGCATTGCGTCTGAGCCGCATACCCCGTGCGCACAGCTCTTGCGGAATCCCAGGGTGCCGTCCTGAAAACGCTTGATATACATTAATGCATCCAGCAGCCGGTCATTCGGATCAGCATCGACCGTGTATTCCTGAAAATAAGGTTTTTCGTCACTTTCGGGGTTATAGCGTAGTATCTTGAGCGTAATATTCATGGTCATATCCTTATATATCAATAAGTCCGCGGTTTGGGTTCCCATATGGAAGTATCGACCGTTTTGTATTCGATACGCACCGTGTCTTCGTCCAAATAGGCCAGCGTATGCTTTAGCCAGGCGTCATCATCGCGTTCAGGAAAATCTTCCCGGCTGTGAGCACCTCTGCTCTCCTGCCGATTTAAGGCCGAGGCGGCGGTGAGCAGGGACAGGTCCAATAAGTTGCGCAGTTCGATGAGTTCCAGCAGGTCGGTATTAAAAGCGCGGCCGGTATCCTGGACCCGCACTTGCTGGTAGCGTTTCAACAGGTCTTGAACCTGATCCATGGCGGCCTGCATGTCCGCTGCGGTGCGGTAAATGCCGACTTTTTCCATCATCACGACCTGCATTTCCTCCATGATATGCCCGCCATGGGGCCCGGTCTGACCGTCGGTCAGCTGTTCAATCCACTGCCGGCCCATATCCGCCGCATCCTGGCCGACGGACGGAAAATCGACGGCTTTGACGTAGTCGCCGATGTGTTGGCCGGCTCGCCGACCGAACACCACCAGGTCGAGCAGACTGTTGGTTCCCAGCCGGTTGGCCCCGTGCACCGACACGCAGGCGCATTCCCCGGCTGCATACAATCCTTGCACGATAGTTCCCTGGCCGTCCATAATCACCCGGCCGTAATCGTCAGTCGGGATGCCGCCCATCGCGTAGTGGGCCGTGGGCAGCACCGGTATGGGGCTGTCGGCCGGATCGATTCCCAGGTAGGTCTGACAGAAACTGGTGATGTCCGGAAGTTTGGTTTGCAGGACCTCTTTGCCCAGGTGAGTGGCGTCCAAGTGGACGTAGTCATCGATTTTACGGTCGCCCCGAATGCCTCTGCCGGCCCTTATTTCCGTCAAAATAGATCTAGCAACGATATCCCGCGGGGTCAGATCCAACAGCGTGGGCGAATATTGCTCCATAAAACGCTTTCCTTCCCGGTTGCGCAGAATGCCGCCCTCGCCCCGCACCGCCTCGGAGATCAAAATGCCCAGGCCTTCGATACCGGTGGGATGAAATTGGAAGAATTCCATATCTTCCAGCGGGATGCCGCGTCGGGCGCATATCGCCGGTCCATCGCCGGTGTTGGCATGGGCATTGGAGGTGATCTTAAAAATTCTCCCGAAGCCGCCCGTGGCCATTAAGACCGCTTTGGCGGCAAAAATATGCAATTCGCCTGTAGCCAGCTCCACCGCAACAACCCCCTGACAGAGATTGTCGCTCATTATTAAATCGATGACCTGAAATTCGTCATAAAAGGACACATTGTTTTTGATGCATTGCTGATAAAGCGTCTGCAATATCATGTGACCGGTGCGATCTGCAGCATAGCAGGCCCGGCGTACGGGCGCCTCGCCGAAATTGCGGGTATGCCCGCCAAAGCGGCGCTGGTCGATGCGACCCTCGGGCGTCCGGTTAAACGGAAGTCCCCTGTTTTCCAGATCGTAAACCGCTTGAATGGCTTCCTCGGCCAATATTTTGGCGGCCTGCTGGTCTACCAGGTAGTCGCCGCCTTTAACCGTGTCAAAGGCGTGCCATTCCGGCTTTTCTTCCTCCACATTTCCCAGTGCCGCGCCGATGCCGCCCTGGGCCGCCCCGGTGTGGCTGCGAATCGGAAACAGTTTTGAAATCACGGCCGTTTGCGACCGTTTACTGGCTTCCAGGGCCGCATACAGACCCGATCCACCAGATCCGACAATGATCGTTTCAAATTGATGAATCAAGTTTCACCTCCGTCACTTTTAGTTTTGAATTCGCGCAATTTCCAGGCGGTCTGCCGGTATCTTAAACGTATCGCGGCACACGGCCGTCCTTTGTTAAGGCCAGAATTTTCCCGGCGTGCTAAATATTACACAATAGTCATAAGGAATTCTGAGAATTAAATCAATCCTGAATTTACTTCGGTGCGTCTGATCGGCTAAATAATGAAAAAAAAGCGAGCCCATAGCTCAAAGGCAGAAAGGATCGCGCAATGGCGGGGTTGTCTACCTAATTATGGTTCTTCTACGGCCAACGCCGGGGAAGCGGTCAGTGTCAGTGCCGGCATTCCTGCACGCGGCCGATCATTCGGCCGATTCTTGCCAGCTTTGCCTGCATCATAACCGGCTTCGGTCGAAGTCAAGCCGGCCTCGATTGCCTCATCGATGTGATCAACTAGGATGAAATCCATGGCCCGGCGGACTTCAGCCGGAACTTCTTCAAGGTCTCTGGAGTTGCGTTTCGGCAATATCACAGTGGTGAGTCCGGCCCGGTGGGCCGCCAGTACCTTCATTTTTATGCCGCCCACCGGAAGCACCCGCCCACGTAGGGTCACCTCTCCGGTCATACCGACATTGCTGCGAACCCGGCGCTTGCTGAAAAGGCTGGCTAGTGACATGATCATTGCCACGCCGGCCGATGGCCCGTCTTTAGGAATTGCGCCGGCCGGCACATGCAGGTGGATATCCGTCTTTTGAAATGCGCTGGAATCGATTTGCAGGGTGCTGGCCTTCGAACGAACATAGCTATGGGCGATCTTGGCGCTTTCTTGCATGACATCACCGAGTTGGCCGGTTACGGTCAAGTGTCCATTGCCGTCCATACGATTGGCCTCGACAAACAGTATGTCTCCGCCCACACTGGTGACGGCCAAACCGGTGGATATGCCCGGGACCTCGATTCTTTCCGATGTTTCGCTCTCGATCTTCTCCTTCTTCAGGTACTCAGAAACCAAATCCGGAGTGACCATGACATGTTCCCACGTACCGGCGGTTAGTCTCACAATCGACTTACGGCAAATCGAACCAATAAGCCGTTCGAGCTGTCGAACGCCGGCCTCCCGGGTGTAGTCGGCAACGATACTCCAAACCGCCTCGTCCATGAAAGTCACATCACTGTCATCGAGTCCATGGCCTGCCAGCTGCCTCTGGATCAAATGTCGCTTGGCGATCTGGATTTTCTCCAGATCCGTATATCCTTCCAGCCGAATAATCTCCATGCGATCCTTCAACGGGGCGGGGATGCTTTCCAATTGATTGGCAGTAGCGATAAAGATAACATCGCTTAGGTCAAAATCCACATCCAGATAGTGATCGCGAAACGCTGAATTTTGCGCCGGGTCCAGAACTTCCAGCAGGGCGCTGCTTGGATCACCGCGCCAGTCCCGGCTGATTTTGTCGATCTCGTCCAGCATAAAAACCGGATTGCGGGTACCCGCGCGCTTTATGGCCTGGATGATTCGTCCGGGCATGGCGCCGATATAGGTCCGGCGGTGTCCCCTGATTTCAGCCTCATCGCGAACACCGCCCAAACTCATGCGGGTAAATCGACGGCCCATGGCCCGCGCTATGCTTTTTCCCAAAGATGTCTTACCAACCCCCGGCGGGCCGGCGAAACACAGGATAACGCCGGTTGCCGCCGAATCTTCGGCGAGCGAATTCTTTTTGCGATTGGGGTCACGAATCGCCAGAAGATTGTGAACTGCCAGGTACTCGACGATACGCTCCTTGACATCGTGTAGGCCGTAGTGATCCTCTGCTAGAATTTGTCGGGCTGCGTGAATATCGGTTTGGTCATCACTGGCAACACCCCACGGGAGACCCAGCAGCCAGTCAAGATAACCTTTCACAACTGAATATTCCGCCGATTGAGGAGACATTTCCTCGAAACGGCTTACCTCTTTTAAAGCTTCCTTGCGCGCCTCATCGGTCATCTCTGACTCAGCTATACGCTGACGGTAGTCATCCGGTTCAGATCCGCTTTCATCCGCGTCACCGAGTTCTTTTTTAATCGCTTTTAATTGCTGCCGCAGGTAGTACTCTCTCTGAGTTTTATTCATTTTCTCCCGGGCATCGGATTTGATCTTTCGGCCTAAGGAAAGAACCTCTTTCTCATTCGTAAGATGCGTTACCAGGGTCTGCAGCTTGTCTTTGAGGCTATCCTGCTCCAGTAGCGCCTGACGACCCTCGAAATCGATTTCGCTGTGCGCGGCCGCAACATAGGCCAAATGCAACGGGTCCTTAATGCGTGATAGTTTATCGATGGCCTCATCCGGAACATCGAGAGTCAACTTGAAAACCTCCTGGGTCAGGTCGCGTACATGGCGATGTAAGGCCTGGGTTTCAACGTCATTTTCCTTAATTTCCGGCGCCAGCAGGATTGATGCTTTTAAATGACTTTCACCAGGGATCCATTGCGCAATGCGGAAGCGCTCCAATCCATGGACGATGATAAGCACTGTGTTGTCGGGTGCTCGCGTAACATATTGCACGCGAACCACGGTTCCGGTTTCACATATTTCGCCGGGCAGCTGTATTTCATCGGCCGAACCATTGGTGCCAACCACGCCGATCAGCCGGTTGCCCTTCATCACCTTCTCCAGGACGGGCAGGGACCGCAGCGGTACGGCTAGCGTCATGTTCAGTGTTGGAAAAGCAACCTGTTCGCCGAGCGGTAAAATAGGTAGCTCTCCGGGAATACTGTTCTGATCGATGGCGACCACTGCTTTATCCTCCGGGGTACCCTTATCTGAATTCGATTTCATGATTCACTCTCCCACCTGAGCTTTTTGCGCTCAATTGTTGTTTTTATAGAAATAATCTAAACAAATATTAGACAATGTCAAACATTTTATACGAAACTATTGAATCAGCTAGCTGATTTAGCTATTCGTTGTCGATTTTCGGCGTCGATCCGAAGCGGAAGACATAAAAAAATTCGGACCTATAACCAGTAAAAAGGTAATATTAAGATTGCGAGAAGTTGTTGGAAAGTTTCGATCTTGGAGTATTGGAGTGCTGGAGTACTGTTTTTAGAAAAGGTATCAAGTCCCCAGCCAATACTCCATCACTCCAATACTCCGAAATTCAAAAAATATAAGGCCTCACGGTGAGTTACTTTCTTTTGAGTTATCGACCGAAAAAATTTTACCAAATTTGAGGCATGTTCGGGACACTAAGATTGTTGCCGGTAGAATCTCGCCAGCCGTCAGCTCCGAGGGGCAGGACAGCCGACGTGAATCCATTGCATTTCCTCTTGTGAAATACATTTTATAAACAACATCTTGACAAATCGAAATTTGTATTTTAGATTGACACATGAGCAAAAAAAATTTCTATCCCATCAAATATGTCTCTCAGCGAACCGGTTTGACTCCCCATGTGATTCGTGCCTGGGAGAACCGTTACCAGGCAGTTACCCCACGTCGTTCAGCAAAGAACCGGCGACTGTATTCCGAGAGGGATGTCCTGCGATTGCAGCTCCTCAAAACGGCTACTGATGCAGGACACACCATCTCACAGGTGGCTCAACTCGGCACCGCCGAACTGAAAAACCTTGCTCAGCGCGAAGTTGTTGCAGCACCGCGCCGGCAACTGGTCATTGCTGATGGTTTGAAACCTGCCGCGGCTGATGAGTATTTAAAGCAATGTCTTGCGGCGGTATTGAATCTTGCTCCCGCTGACCTGGAACGGCTATACGATCGAGCGGCAATCAATCTTACCAGACCGGAGCTGCTGAGAGACCTTATTGTCCCGCTCTTCAAAGAAATTGGTAAGCTATGGCATGGCGGATCGTTAAAAATAGTCAATGAGCATATGGCTACCACCGTGACACGCAATTTTTTGTTAAACATGTTGCGAGCGACAGCGGTTTCCGATTCAGCCCCCAGAATCGTAATCGCCACCACTGCCGGGCAGTGGCACGATGTCGGCGCATTGTCCGTGGCACTAACAGCCGCGGAAAATGGATGGAGCCCGATCTACTACGGACCTAATTTGCCTGCTGAAGAAATTGCCGCAGCTGTCAAGCAAAATGGTGCGCGGGCCCTGGCTATCAGTATTACCCACCTGCTGAACCAGCAGCCCTTGGCTGATGAACTGCGAAAGCTGCGAAGATACATAGGCCATGAGGTAAGTTTTTTCGTAGGAGGGCGGGCCGTAATTGATCACACCCGAATATTGGAAGAGGTGCATGCTCGCTACCTTGAAGATATCGAGCAGTTCAGTGACGAACTCAATTCATTGACCGAGACAGATATCATGCGATGACCGTTCTTGGTGCCTTTCCATCGGATCCAGGTCGGAAAAAGTCAGGAACCTCAGGGCTTGAATTTTTATCTTTCCACCGCTTCAGCTATGCCGCATTCTTTTCAATTGCAAGAGGCATTTCGGTCTCAACAAATAATTTCCGATAGGTTTCAGCCAAAAAATCGAGCAAAATAAGCCTGCCACAGGCATAATAATGCTAAAAAACCTAATTTTACTGGGTTTGTGGACTTGACGATTGCAAAAAATAACTATAGAATTGAATTTAATGAAAATCATAACGATTTTTAAATCCATTCCATGAGGAGGTCAGATGACAAAAGCAGAATTAATAGAAAAAATGGCAAAGGAAGCTAAGGTAACCAAAGCCGCCGCCGGAAGAGCTCTAGAGTCTTTCATCGACGGCGTGACCAAAGGCCTTAAAAAACGCAACAGTAAAGTGACCCTGGTTGGCTTTGGCACCTTCAGCAATGTTTATCGTAAAACCCGCAAAGGCCGCAATCCCCAGACAGGCGAGAAGATAAAAATCAAGGGCAAGAATGTGGTAAAATTCAAACCCGGAAAGACCCTGCGGGAAAAAGTCTAATTCTATTTGCAGCCAACGATTTTCGGGGCGGCGTATCGGTTTTTCAAATGCCGGTTAGCCGCCCTTTTTTGTCCACTAAAACACCATACCGAATAAATTATATCGGCGGTCACGTTACATGCCACCAGCCGCCGGAGATAGACCAACCCGGTCGCCCTCCGCCAGGACTGTGTCAAAGCCCGCATTCCGATGGTTTGCGAACGCAATTTTTATTTTTGACCGGTCAACGCCCGCTTGCTGAATTAAGTCGTCGACGGTTTCGCCCTTGTTTACATTGTACGTTGTTTCCGTTTTATGGTCACAGCAACCTGTGCCAGCCAGGGATGAGAAACATTTCAGATTGACCTTCATATTTTTATACCTCCTACCTTATTAGAAATAGTTGCTCTAAACGGCAACATTAAAATCAGTACTTTATGCCATATTGCAATATTGAATCTTCGACAGCAAAATGACAGTCAAAAACTATCAGTCAATCTCAAAAAAACTACCCATACGATATGACTTGATTCGATCAGCAAAGTTAGTGACCCTTATTGTAATCAATAAGAATCCCCCGCGAGCGGTATTATTCATGATGACAAATCCGAACAACTCTAAAAGCACTTGCGATATCAAATTCAAACCTTATCTTTTAGTTGCTCTACCGCACCTGTCGACATAAAGCATCCTCTAGTATACTACATTTTGATTCTGATTCGTGGCCTTCAACTTTGCTTGTGAGATGCCTATTTGCATAAGGACCGATGGTGTGCGATCTGGCAGATTTGTGACTTCAGCCGGGAGAAATAAAACCATGATCAAAGCAGGAATTGGACAATCAGAAAACATTGACACGCTGCCTGCGATTCAGAGTGTGATTACTCAATGTGAAATGCAGTTGGCAGATCTTCAACCCCAGGCCGGCATCGTTTTTGCCGGCTCAGAGTTTGACCACCGTCTGATGCTTGATAAAATTCATGAAAAATTTCCGGGTATGGATCTCATTGGCTGCACCACGGCCGGTGAGTTCTCATCGAGTTATGGCTTCAGCGATGATTCCATCAGCTTAATGGTTTTCCATTCGGATGACATTGAAATGGGAGTCGGTGTCGGTCGGTCGCTTTCGGAAAACCCGGAAGCCGCGGTTCAGAGCGCCGTTAACCAGGCTTCTATGAAGTTGACAAAACCGGTTTCCATTTGTCTGGCCTTCCCGGACGGGTACAACAAAACATTTGATCCGATTATGAAAATGCTGAATGTGGCATTGGGCAACGACTGTCCCGTCTTCGGCGGGGCTGCCGGCACCTATTGGAAGGACGGTTTGGTGCCGCAGCAGTTCTTTCAGAATGAAGTGATGGTGGATGCCATGCCGATCATGATTTTTGGCGGACCACTTGAATTTTCCTTTTCGATTGCCAACAGCTGGAAGCCCGTAGGTAAACGAGCCAAAATCACCGGCGCCGCCGGACGCCTGGTTCAGCGCATCGATGACTACAAAGCCGTCGATTTTTATCGACACTACTTAGGCGATCATTCCGCACCGGCGCGCGAGTTCATCCTGGCAGTATACGATAAAGACAGCGAACATACCTATCTGCGTGCACCGATAGATTACCATCCTGACGGCAGCATTACTTTTTCAGAGTCAATTCCCGAAGGTGCCACGGTTCAGCTTACTGAAGCCATTCGTGCGGTGATGATCGAGGATACCGAAAATACCTCGCGTCAAATCGTTCAAACGCTGCCCGACCTGAGACCGGCGTTTGCCATGGCCTTCTCCTGCGCTTTCCGGAAAAACCTGCTTGGAACCCGCGTCGATCAAGAGCTTGAAATTCTAAAAGGCCACCTCCCACGGCAGTTGCCGATCCTTGGTTTTTATTCTTATGGTGAAATTGCGCCTTTTGAAAAGGGAGGTGAAAGTTTCTTTCACGGTGCCACCCTGGTGACCCTGCTGGTCGGGCAAGGAAATGGTGCGGTGTCCGCGCTCGATGACGCGGAAGACGTCCAGTCGCGCGATGATAGTTTTGAGCAGCCCGTTATGAGTGATTCGGGTACCACCGATGACCCGGAGATACTGAAATTGGAGAACAGACTCTTGAAACGGAAACTGGATCGTTCAGAATCCTATCGCGAGCACCTGGAGGAGATTAAAGATTTCAATTCCGCAATGCATCGCAAGATCATTCAGGAAGTCGAATCAGCCCGCCGGGAAATTCAGCGTGGAGAAGCTCTGCTGCGCAAAAGCGAGGAAAAATATCGCCGCATTGTCACCACCGCGGGTGAAGGTTTCATTTTGATGGACGAGGATATGATCATTACGGACGCCAACGAAGCATTCTGCCGAATGATGGGCTATGTGAAGGGAGATCTGCTTGGTAAAACGCCCTTCGATTTCGGGGCCGGCGAATTCAGACACTTTCTGGGCTCCAATCAGGCACAGACCCCGTCCAAAGAATACCGAAAATTCGAAGGAGTTCTCAAGGCGAATAACGACAGACTCATTCCGATTCTTATCCATGGCAGCAAGTTGAGAGATGACCGTGGTATGATTATCGGAAATATGGCGTTTATTACCGATTTGACAGAACAGAAAAAGGCCCTGGCCCTGGCAGCCGAGGTGCAAAAAAGTCTTCTTCCCCAATATGGGGTGCATATACCCGGGTTGGATGTCGCCGGCAAAAATATTTCTTGCGATGAGATCGGGGGCGACTACTTTGATTTTCTGGAACAAAAAGATTATCCCAACGCGCCCCTTAGCATCGTGGTTGGAGATATTGCCGGGCACGGCGTTGATGCCGCGCTGCTGATGACCACGGCCCGTGCTTTTTTGCGCATGCGCGCTTCTCAATCCGGGAATATTTCCGAAATTATCAGTGAGATGAATCGCCATCTAACCCTGGATGTGCTGGATACCGGCAGGTTTATGACCCTTTTCTATTTGACCATCGATCCCTTGCAAAAGCGTCTGCAGTGGGTTCGCGCCGGACATGATCCGGCCATTATTTATGATCCCCGGCACAACAAGTTTGAAGAATTGTCCGGCAGTGGAGTGGCTCTGGGAGTCAATGAGGATTTTCGATATGAGGAAAACATCAAGGCCGGGGTAGCGGACGGGCAAATCATCGCGCTGGGTACGGATGGAATCTGGGAAGCCCGCAACAGAGCGGGCGACATGTTCGGCAAGGAACGGTTTCGCGATGTGATCCGCCACAATGCCAAAGAAAATGCCGGCAATATTTTAAACGCGGTCTATGAAGAACTAGACCAGCATACCCGGGGGCTTAAATCCGATGACGATATTACCCTTGTGGTGGCCAAGGTTTCTAACAATTGAAGATTCGGGATTTTAGATTTAAGGAATTCTATCGATCATTACAAATGATAGAGCGACTTGTCGGGTCGTAGCCGAAGGCGAAGCCTGAAGCGATTCTATCAATCCGCAATCCGCAATCCGCAATCTAAAATCCAAAATGAATTTGGGGTCTCCAACACGAACGTGGAATTATGGAATGATGGAGCAATGGAATTTTGGGAATTAAATGCGGACAGATCCCGCGGCGCCCTTTACGGCCTGTGTATCGGCGATGCCCTGGCCATGCCCGTTCACTGGTACTACAATCGCCAGGCTCTGTTTAATGACTATGGTCGGGTGGTAGATTACTTGGCGCCACGCAATCCGCACCCGGACAGCATCCTCTGGCGATCCACTTACGTGGCGCCGAATGCCAAGGGTGACATACTGCATGACCAGGCCCGATACTGGGGTCAACACGGCGTACATTATCACCAGTTTCTCGAAGCGGGTGGGAACACACTAAACGTTAAGATATGCCGCTTGCTGGTCGAATCGATCAATGAAACGGGTACCTACGATGCTGACGATTTTCTGACGAGATACATCGACTTCATGACATCCCCCGGCAACCACCGGGACACCTATGTCGAGGAATTCCATCGTAATTTTTTCGCAAACTATGCTCGGGGATTGCCGCTGCGCAATTGCGCTGTCGAGGAAAAGCACATCGGCGGGCTGATCGGTGCGATCCCGCCTGTATTATTTTATTGCAGCCGGGCTGAGAAAGCCCGCGAGACTGCCCTGGCCCACCTGGCGCTGACGCACCCGGGCTTGAGGATGGAAACCGCCGGATCTTTGATCATTTCTATTTTACTAAAATTGCTCGATGGCATGCCACTCGATGAGGTCATCCTTGATGAGATTAAGGCCCAACGCAATCCCCTGCTGGGACACCCGTTTGCCAAATTGCTGGACCAACCGGACGACCGGGTGATCGGCCCGCGTTTCAGCACGGCCTGCTACGTTGAAGATTCGGTGCCGGCGGTGATCTATTTGGCACTGAAATACCACGATGATCCGGAAAATGCCCTGATTGCCAACACGAACCTCGGCGGAGACAATGCCGCGCGCGGCGCGGTGCTGGGCGCCCTGCTGGGTGCGGCCCACGGGGTTGAAAAATTTCCTGCCCGCTGGATCGACGGGCTGGCAGATCCGCCGCCGGAAATAATAAATTCCCTAAATGAGCGAAAGGAGCTCATTTAGGTGTTATTGGTTATTGGTTAATCGTTATTTGAATTAGTAAATCTGTTGCTTGAGCCTAATCGGTCTATTTTTGACAGACTAGGTATATTTTAAGGTGTAAGAGATGCTGAGTTTATACGATAAAAGTATTGTTCAGCAAGACAGAAAACCAACTCCAAAAAGAAAGGAATGATCATGCAGGTAGAAGACTATTGTAAAGCAATGAAGGCTGAAGTTACGGCATGGAAAGAGAAGCTTGAGGCGATGAAGAAGACGGCGGACGGATTCGGGTCCGAGCAAAAAGAAAAAGTTCTCCCGCTGATCGGGCAGCTCGAACAGGAGGTCACGACCGCGCAAATGAGAGTGGAGCAGCTCGAGAACGAGTGCCCTTCCGACTGGTCGCCAATCAAAAACGAACTCGACGAGCTTTTTGGTACGGTCGGCAGCAAAATCAACCATCAGTTCCAGGAGGTGTCTTCCCGGGAAACGATGTGGTAGAAGCGAGCCGGGGGAGAGCGCCTCGCTTTCCCCCACGCCGACAGAAGGCTTGAAAACGCATCAAGCGATCCGCGATCTCCGTTCAGAAGCAGCCTGAACCCCGCAGTTGCATCAGCAATTGAAATCAACCATAGCTGCTGCAATGAAAACCATTGCCTGCATTGACTGATCCTGGATTCTGGATACTGGTTGTTAGTGGAACTCTCCGAAAGTGAGTTCTTCGCCATCCGACATCAAGTATCCAGCATTCAGCATCTGCTCGTAAATTGCAGCGGTTTCAAGCAAATCGGCCAGGCTAGATGCGAAGAATCAATGCAATGTTAGGGTGAAGGCATGCCGATGGTTTATCGATCTGTTTTCGCTTAATGGCCAATTCTGCCGTCAATTAAACGGATTGTGAAGCCAATATATTACGCTCTGTGCCTAAGGTAGGATGACTTGTAATAATGGCGGCATAGCCAAGTGGTAAGGCAGAGGATTGCAAATCCTTGATCCCCAGGTTCGAATCCGGGTGCCGCCTTCAGATTATCCCTGTATTCGGTCGAAGTTCAGTGCGCAAACCGGCATGAAGCACAAAGATCGCGATGCAAAGTTAAAATTGCCGTCAGAAATGCCGATTGAGATTATTCTCGCATGGAGGGATTTTCAAGGGCAAGAACTCTGTGAGATAATGGTACCGGCAGCCGGGATCAAAGAACCGGTGTTGAACTGACGATGAAATTAAAGCCAATAGATTTTGGAGTCCTTCTTACCTACTTAATTTTCGTTCTTTTGGTTGGATTTTTCTTTCGAAAAATTTCAGGAAGAAATAAAGAAGAGTACTTTCTTGCCGGAAGAAATATTCCCTGGTGGCTGGCCGGTATCTCCATAGTTGCGACCACTTTTGCTGCTGATACCCCACTTGCGATATGTGGGATTATAGCTAGTAAAGGTTTGTCAGGAAATTGGCTCTGGCTGCCATGGATGGGGGTTCACTCTGCTGTCATTATTTTTTTTGCGGCCGCTTGGCGAAAAACGGGCGCGTTGACCGATGCTCAGTTTATTTCAATAAGGTATTCCGGCCCAAGAAAGGAAGCGCTGCGGCTTTTAAGAGCCGGAGTAAGCGGCATACTCCTTAATTGCATTATACTTGCGTGGGTTTTCAGCGCAATGATGAAAATATCAGCTATTTTTTTCAATTGGGAAAACTGGTTTCCCGGAATGTTTGATTTTTTTCAACAGGTTTGGCCGGCAAGCGGCAGATTCGGATCACCCAATGAGGCCATAACTCTGGTATTGGCAATTTTGACAATTGCCATATATTCATCCATGGGGGGAATTCGCGGTGTCATACTAACAGACTTTATTCAGTTTATACTGACGTTTGCGGGGGGCGCCTGGCTTGCTCTTAGTGCCTGGAATTATGTCGGGGGTCGCCAGGGCTTGTCTCAAAACTTGGAGAGCATATACGGCAAAGGTCACCATTTTCTGGAGCTGTTTCCTTCACAGGCAGGCTGGATCAGCACACTGGAGATCGGTTCGCTGCTGTTTGCAGTTTATTTGTTCGTCCAATCGATGTCAGCGGTAGATGCGGATGGCGGCGGTTATATCATGCAAAGACTCGCGACAACAAGAGACGCTGAAGATGCAAAAAAAGCCTCGATTATTTTTCTTTTTTTTCATTATCTCATACGAATTTGGCCGTGGTTCATCGTTGGCCTGGCTGCGCTTGTCATCTTGCCTTTGGGACAGGATTCATACACGATTGAAAATACTGAATTTATATTACAAGATCGAGAAAGCGCTTACCCGGTCCTTATGACGCTTCTCCTTCCGCCGGGAGTTTTAGGGCTTGTTTTGGCAAGCTTGTTAGCCGCTTTTATGAGCACTGTCGACACCCATATAAATTGGGGGGCTTCATATATCGTCAACGACTGGCTCCTGAAAATTTTTCCTGGAGTTTCCGATAGCGTTCAAATAAGGGTCGCCAGACTGGCGGTTGTTCTTTTTCTTTTGATATCCTTGACGATCAGTTTTTACATCGGATCGATTGAGAAGGGTTGGCGGGCTGTCGCAACAATTGGTGCCGCATTTGGAGTTCCGACAATCATGCGATGGTTCTGGTGGCGGCTAAATGCAGATGCTGAATTCCTGGCAATCGCTGCAGGAATTTTAGCAGGTTCTTTTTTTGCGTTTTTTACAGATATTACTTATGAGTTTCGATTAATCTTGACCTCGTTGTTTAGTTTTTTGGGGGTGTTGGCCGGTGTTTACTGGGGAAAGCCGACGGATGCGGCGACCCTCAACAATTTTATCTCAAAGGTGGAGCCCATTGGATTTTGGCCTGACAGATCGCTTCAGCAGGGCCTGAAGGAGCTAATGCTAAAGCTGATCAAGTGGCTTTCTATTTGTTCCGGAGTGATTCTTTTATTGGCGGCGCTGCATCAGATGATATTCATGGGGGAAATTCTTTTCCCTCTATTGCTTCTATTTGCTGGAGGTTTGCTGATGTACCTGGCAATATCCGGAATCACCAGACACTAAAACCGCAAGTTCTTCTGCATTCATTCTTTCTGTCAGGTTCCCGTGCGGTCCCCGGCGTCGATGAAGAGGTGGGTGTCGGCTAACGGCGAGCGGTTATCTTCATGACCCTCCACCGGCAACGCAGCTCGATTGTTAGCCCACCATTCTTGGGCCTGGTCTTGAGCCCAGGCGCCGTATTCCGGGCATTGAGCGAGCATTTCGGACATCACCTCGGCGCCCTGCGGACGGTTCGCCGGTTTTTTGGCCAAACATGCCATCACGATTGCTTCGAGATCGGGGGAAATTTTGCGGGTTGTGAGTTGAGAGGGTGGCACCGGTTCATCATGCAGATGCATTGCGCAGATTTCTACTGAACTGGTGCCTTCGAAAACATTGCGTCCGGTCAGCAGATAGTAGGCGACCCCGGCCAGTGCGTACAGGTCGCTAAGCTGGCTGAAAGCCGCGGCGTCGGTGATCAGTTCCGGAGCCAGATAAAATGGTGTGCCCACGATCGTATTCGGCTGGGTAAGTTCCGGCTGATCTTGTTGACGTTCTTTGACGAGGCCGAAATCCAGGACTTTGACAACATCGTACAGTCCGCCGCGTTCGCACAGCATGATGTTGGACGGCTTTATGTCCCGATGGATCAGTCCCCGACCATGGGCTTCTCTCAGGGAACCGCATATTTGATCCAGGATATACAATACCCGTTCTGGGGGTTGCGGCCCGGAAACGCGCGCCAGAACCTCCAATGTAATGCCGTTGAGGTACTCCATGGCATAGTACAGAGTCCCTTCGGGCGTTTGGCCGAAGTCGAATACTGCCACTGTGTTCGGATGGGTCAGACGACTGGTTAACCGCACCTCGTTTTTAAAGCGCTGTTTGGCGGTTGTACTACTGGCAAACTGCGGCAGCATCACTTTTACGGCCGTCGGGCGTTTGAGAAGTGCATGATTCGCGCGATATACCGTGCCATTGCCGCCACCTCCGATTTTATACAGCAATTCAAAAGGCCCCAATTTTTGGCCGACATAAGAAACGGCTTCCCTGACATCGGAGCGAATTTTTCGCACAGCGTCGATAATCAATATCAGACCCAAAAAAAGACCCAGCCCCACAATAGCGACCAGAGCAAAATTCCGCTGCATGGACAGTGCACCCAGAAAATCAGATTCAGGAATCAATATGCCGGTCCAAAAGCCTGCTTGGTTCGGGTGATCCTCAATCCATTCGAAACCGGCCCACCAGCTTTGACCATCGAACTCGAACGGGAATGCCTTTCGGATACGCCCATGCCGTTCCCATTCAGCCATGCCTGCCTGTAAAATCGGGAAATCCAAATCAGCTACCGCTCTGAGAAGCGCGGCATTCACCGCACCTTCATCGCTATAGCGTTCATCAGCCGGAATACCCACAAGGCGAAGATCATTGGTGAAGACGAAAACGACGCCGTTTTCACTCGGGCGCATGTCTTGGGTGAACCGCGTGATATTGACCAGTGATATATCGATCGCAGTAATGAACTGCCGACCGGTCTCGCGCTGGCGCCAGCGGGTCGAAATGGTGATGCCATGTTCATTTGAGGGATAAAACAAATAGGGTTCGGTCGCGACAATCTCATTCTCTGCGGCCTCAAGGGATTTTTTGTACCAGGGCCGGGTCCGTGGATCGAAATCATCCTTTCGGAACCAGCTTTCCAGCAGTTTGCCGTCTTTCCATCGTTCCATGCGGGCTTTACCACGGCCCCAGGCTTTGGCAATTTGAATGCGGACCTGCAGTTCGGAATCCCCTTGATCAGGTTTTAAAATACCCAGATAATCGCTGTTATCATTCAGTTCGGTGATGATAATGCTGTTTGCGCTATGGTGTTGATTGATAAAGGGAGCCAGGCGAAAGAAGAGCTTTTTCAGCAGGTCATTGTGCGGCTCCCGGCTCATTTGCAGCTGCTCGACTGCGACCCGCAGATTGCTGTCTGCGGCTTCGAAAAACGATGTCAACTTCTCTACAGTGGTTGCCGCGGTGCTGGTAATCAATTTGCGTGAAAGATTTTCAACCTGTCGTTTATCGAAATAGACTACGGCGGCCGCCGCCAGGACCAGGACCACCACCATCAACAAACCGAAATTTCGAAACAATCGCCGGTATTGTCCGGTTACTTTTCTGTCCAGCGCTGTAAATCCACGGGTTTTCATATCTTTACTCTACAATCTTAAGATCTTTCATGCGCAATTCAAGTATTTGCTCCTTGCTTTTTAGCGAGCGCCCGGCCTGCAGTAGATCATCCATGATTTCTTGCAAGGTTCTATCCGATTTCGGTCTTGGATGCCCGGCTGCGATGATCGGCCACAGCGTTGCGCGAACATTCTGAGGGAGCTGGTTGTCCAAATACTCCAAAGCAGTACCGCGTATGGTCTGGTCTTCCGCCTGAAGCGATTCATAACAAATATTCATAAGCTTCAGGCCGAAAATTATACCAAATAGAATGAACAAATATCGAAGCGGTTCAACACCCTGGGTTGACTTAAAGCCCGAACTGCTGAAGTAGGAAAGCTCGCGGTGGACAACCCCCCAAATAGCCTCGGTATCGACAGTTAGCTGGGGATAGTTGGTTTTGATGCGAGCCAGCGCCTCAGCGCAGCGAAATCGGACATCCATCTCCCGATCCTGAAGGCCAAATATTAACCCTTGCAGGGCCCTTTCGTTGTCGGCCTGTCCCAGCAGCAATGGTATCCGGCGTCGAATCAGGGGATGCTTATGTCGATCCAGCAGGGCATCGACCAGTTGTCCGGAGGCGGCCGAAACCAGTGGTTTAGCGGCATGCAATGCTTCTTGAAGCAACGACTGGCGCCGCAAAAGAGGCAAAATATGCGGTAGCATCGCGGGCGTAGCGGTTTTGTTTACCAGCACATGACGGATGCGTTTTTCATCTTGACTGCGCAGATCCTGAATGGCTCGGATTTCCGCGTCCTCATCGGTGCTGTCCGCCGGGATATGGGGAGACAACTCGGTATTGTTTTTGTGTGCAATCTGCCCCTTTGTCGGGATGCTGCCACTGCGGTAGAGGGAGATCTCCTGCAACAACATGTCGCGTTCAAGAGTCGTTTGGGTTGTTGCAATCGTACCTGCGGTGGTCTTGTCCTTGATCTCGATTTCATCAGCCCTCAAAACACCGCTGCTCAAATTCTTGGCAAGCTGGGAGACGTAGCCCTGATTCAGCAGAAAGATGAGCAATGACATGGCGCCTGCCAGAATCATTGCCGTGAGCAGTATGTAGCTGCCTGTCGTTCCCGGGACAAGCAATAATCCCATAATCATAAGACCGCCCAGCATGTTGCCCGCGCGGTTGGCGCCGACATCGATGAGAATCTTGCTGGTGCGCTTGTCGGCCGGAGAAATCGGTGTGAAAAGAAGTTCGTAGCCGGGCCCGAAAAACGAGTTGGTTAACAAATTAGATGCGCCGCGCAACAGCGTAATTGTCGTCAGAGATCGGAAGACAAACGTGATCAGCCCGCCGAATATGATGCCGAGGGGCAGGACGATTATCGTACCGCCGAGTCCAAACCAGCGCAGCGCCTTGCTGCCGACAAAGGTTTGAAGCAATAAGGAGCCGATATCGATGGCGATGTAAAAATAAGCAAAGAAAGTGACCAATTCATCCTTGGAGAGCGTCACTTGAAGCGTCGCTTTAAACAAATAATCCAGCAGCGCGATAGTGGTGGCCAGCGTCACCATCAAAATGGCCATGCGTTGGATAAGAGTATTTTTTTTTACGATTGTCAGCAAGCTTTTGCGAGCCGCCGGCAGGCCCTTGCCGCCATTCTGCCCGCGGCTGACCTGGTAAAGGGCCAATCCGCTGAAGAGGTGCAGGACTGCCAACATCGCGATAACGGCGCGGATGTCGATTGTTCTGGCTATAACACTGGCCGCTCCGGCGCCTAGAAGACCGCCCATAGTGGCAAAAATCGCCAATCGGCTGATCACTTTTTTGGCGCTGTACGGGTCATAGCGTTCATTGATAATGGACCAAAAACCGCTGACCAGCAAGGAGTCAAGCACCGTGACATGCAGGTACAAGACGATCGTTACGATATCCGGCCACAACGACATTGCCACCCATTCGCCAATCGATACGAGGCCGCTGATGATATAAAGCGGGGGCGTCAGCCGGGCCGGACCATACCTGGCGAGCCACCGCGAAAACGTCACAATCGCCAGTACCGACAGCACGGCGGTTGCAACCATCATTTTGGGAAGGTCAGTGGCGTTAAAGTAAGAAAGAAAAAGAGCGTCCCGCACAGTCTTGCCGCCTTGCATGTGCCCAATCATCATCAGCGCTGCAGATGCGGCAAAAAGGATGGTATATCTATCTTGGGATTTTGTCCCCGCCATATTATCCGGTACCGATTCATTATTCGATGTTGGACGTTCAGTGTTCGGTGTTCAATTTCTTCTGTGACCCGGCTACCTGAAGTTTCACACGAGCGGCGGCCTCTGGCCCAAAAAACGCCAGTCTGATTAAAGAAAAGAAACTAATGAACGCCGAACATCGAACGTCCAACATCGAACATCGAATAATGTATTCTGTCTATTTTTAAAAGACAGAGCGAAGCGATTCCATCATTCGTCATTATTCATTTTTCATTCGTCATTTTTTGTAGTTTCATAAGAGCACGGCCTCGATTCGGCTGAGCTTGTCGCAGGCCGGCTAAAGGACAGCTGGTCTGATCGGAAAAGAAACCAATGAACGTCGAACATCGAACATCGAACGTCCAACATCGAACATCGAATAATGAATTCTATCTATTTCAAAACGACCGAGCGACGTGTGAGGTCGTAGCTCGAAGAGCGAAGCCCCAAGCGATTCCACTCCGCCTAAGGCGGATCAATCGTCATTCGACATTTGTCATTTGATTTCGCCGTAATACTCCAACCCCAGATGGGTGATCAAATCTTCTCCTTTCAGATGACGCAGGGTATTTTTAAGTTTTTTAAGCTGAATAAAAAGATCGTGCTCTGGATACAATCCTTCGGCAGCCATCGGACTTTTATAGTAAAATGAAAGCCATTCCTGGATACCCTTCATACCGGAACGTGCCGCCAGATCCATGAACAGGGCCAGATCCAGCACGAGAGGCGCAGCCAGGATACTATCCCGGCAGAGGAAATCCACCTTCACCTGCATTGGATAACCCAGCCAGCCGAAAATATCTATATTATCCCAACCCTCTTTATTGTCTCCTCTGGGCGGATAATAATTTATCCTGACCTTATGGTAAAAATCCCGGTATAAATCCGGGTATAATTCCGGCTGTAAAATGTATTCCAGTGCACCTAGTTTACTCACTTCTTTTGATTTAAATGACATGGGCTCGTCTAATACCTCACCGTCCCGGTTGCCGAGAATATTGGTGGAAAACCATCCGGCGACCCCCAACATCCGGGCTTTGAACGCCGGGGCGAGAACCGTCTTCATCAAGGTCTGACCGGTTTTAAAATCTTTGCCGCTGATCGGAACGGCATTTTGCTGCGAGAGCTCAAGCAGTGCCGGAATATCAACCGTCAAATTAGGGGCTCCATTGCCAAACGGAACACCTTCGCTGAGTGCAGCATAGGCATAGATCATACTCGGTGATATGCCGGGATCATTTTCTCGTAGGCCTTTTTCAAATGCTTCAACCGAGCGATGCACCGGACCCGGTTCGATATAAACTTCCGTGCTGCCGCACCAAATCATCACAAGGCGTTGCAGCGTGTGTTTTGCTTTGAAGTTTTGTAAATCTGCGCGAAGCTGATCGGCAAGATCCATTTTGGTCTTGCCTGATTTAACGTGAGTTCCCTCAAGGCGCTTCACATAGCGCTGATCAAAAACAGCCGGCATCGGCTTCACGCTTTGCAATTCGATTTTGATCGTGTCCAGAATGTGTCGTTCCAAGACACCGGCCTTGACTGCCGCTGCATACATGTCATCTTCAAATATGTCCCAGCCTCCAAACACCAGATCCCCAAGCCCGGCCAGCGGCACAAAATCCTTGATCTTGGGAACACGCTTATCCGTTCGTTTACCCAATCTGATCGTGCCCATTTGCGTCAGAGAGCCGATCGGCAGTCCCAAGCCTTTGCGAACTGCATCGACCCCCGCAACCAGGGTCGTTGCGACTGCACCCATGCCGGGGGTCAACACGCCGAGTTTCCCGTCAGCCGGCTGGATCTCAATACCTTTCTGCATAATTATGTCCCTTTCTGTGTTGAGTTCCCAGTTCCGATTGTACTTATGTCATCGTTAGCCAATGAATCGATTTTAATGCAGGCTATTCGTGTCAAGTCAAAGGATTCAATACTTAATGGAACGATAAGCCTTCACACGACCGCCACAGAATCTTCGGTTGAGACAGAAGGTGACGGATTGAAAATCAATGCGAAGATGTGATCGTTATACCATAAATTCTTCTTGACAAGAATTGGCAGTAGTTCTTACTTTGTATTTCAAATATAGTTAAGAAAACCGTTATTTCAAGCAACAATTTAAGTTGACGGCGGAATCATACGCGTTGAGTACGCTTGCACTCTATGCCCACATCTAAATGTAACTGATATGGCTAAACTCGATAAACATTTTTTTGACATTGGTTACATGGACACGCTGTCATTTCAACAAACCCCCATTCATCGGCTGGACCCACGGGCTAAACTGATTACCAGCCTTGTCTTCATCACGACAGTGATTTCTTTCGGCAAATATGAAATTTCGGGCCTCCTCCCATATTTTGTGTATCCGGTTTTTTTAGTTGCCATGGGCGACATTCCGCCTGTCTACCTGTTGAAAAAGTTACTGCTGGTATCACCTTTCGCCGTCATGATCGGCATATTCAACCCGCTCATCGACCGTGAGATCCTTATCAGTCCGGGTGGATTCGGCATATCCGGCGGATGGGTTTCATTTGCATCGATTCTGATCCGGTTTACCCTGACGGTAGGGGCAGCACTGACCCTGATTGCAGTGACCGGCTTCAACGCAGTTTGCCTGGCGTTGGAAAAACTGGGCACCCCCAGGGTTTTCGTGGTTCAGCTGGTGTTTTTGTACCGGTATGTGTTTGTCCTTATCGATGAGGCCGCCCGCATGGTTCGTGCAAGATCTTTGCGCACTTTTGATGGTGACGGTTCGGGCCTGAAGATTTTCGGGCCTCTGGTGGGAAATTTACTGCTGCGCACCTTGAGCCGCGCCCAACGCATCTATATGGCAATGTGCTGCCGGGGGTTTGACGGCGAGATCCGAATTCTAAAACCCCTGAGGTTCGGAGCCATCGAAATCGGATTTGTTGCCGGGTGGTCGGCTTTATTCATCCTCATGCGGATTTACAATTTTCCGACCCTGATGGGCAAGTTTATTATGGAGGTTGTCAATTGAGCCATCACATTGTTGAAGCTCGGGATTTGCAATACACTTACGCCGACGGCACTCCCGGTGTCAGGGGCGTATCCTTTCGTATTACCCATGGCGAGTCTGTTGCCATCGTCGGGGCGAACGGTGCCGGAAAATCCACGCTTTTACTTCATCTAAACGGATATCTTCTGCCGACTCAAGGCACCCTGATTATCGGCGATTATCCGTTGACCAAGAAAAATTTAAAGGCCGTGCGCCGTACGGTCGGCATGGTCTTTCAAGACCCGGATGACCAGTTGTTTATGCCGCGAGTCTATGATGATGTCGCATTTGGACCAACGAATCTCGGCATGCCCACTGAAGAACTAGATGCGGTTGTTATGCAAGCACTTGAAACCATGGGTGTATCTCATCTGAAGGATCGGCCGCCTTACAAACTTTCCGGAGGTGAAAAAAGATCGGTTGCCATCGCATCGGTGCTCTCCATGTCACCCGATATCCTGGTCATGGATGAGCCCAATTCAGGACTTGATCCCAGAGCCCGGCGTCGCCTGATCGAACAGCTTAAAAATTTCGAACATACCAAAATCATCGCCAGCCATGATTTGGACATGGCGGTGGATGTATGCGAAAGAACCATCGTCATTCACCGGGGTCGTATCACGGCCGATGGGCCCACCCTGGAGATTTTAAGGGATGAAGCACTTCTTGAAAAAAGTGGCCTGGAAAAACCCCTGCAAATGCAGAATTGTCCCGTGTGCGGATCGCGCGATCCCAACCCGGCGAAGCCGGTCGCCGCGTAGCGGTGATCCCTCTGGTTTGGGGAATCGATTGTTGACAGACTCGCAAAAAGTCGAAAAACGACCTATTAACGAGAGGGTTTAGTATTTGGTGTTTGGTTTTAGCGGTATAATATTTTGATATAATGCGCGAAGTGTTTTACCAAACAGGAAACACCAAACACGAAACACCAAACACATGTTGTGAATTCAATCCGAACAAAACATAACACTTTGAAATATGTAATGTTGGGTCTAGCATCGGCTTTTCTTTTCGGGGCGGCGACCCCTGCCAGCAAAGCCTTGTTGAGCAGCATTCAAGCCCAGGCGCTGGCGGGCCTGCTTTACCTGGGGGCCGCATTCAGCATGCTGCCTGTGGCCATTCGAGAACAAACGTTCCGTTGGCCCTGGCGAGCGGGTCGATCCACTTTATTGCTGCTCTTGGGAGCCACCGTTTTGGGGGGTATTTTGGGTCCGCTCCTGATCCTACTTGGGCTGAAGACCACCAGCTCGGGATCTGTTGCGCTCTGGCTTAATCTTGAGTTTGTGGCCACCGTAATACTTGGACATTTTGTATTCCATGAGCATCTTGCGCCGCGAGGATGGATTGCGGCTGGTGGAACACTGGTAGCTGCCGTGCTTTTGGCAGGAGGGGAAGGCGGCGGCGGAGTTCTTCCGGTCATCTTGATTGCAATCGGGTGTTTGTGCTGGGGACTTGACAATCATTTCACCGCTCTCATCGACGGCATCTCGCCATCTCAGACCACTTTGTGGAAAGGCATTGTTGCGGGAGCATTCAACCTGGTCATGGCTGGCGCGCTTACCGGTGGCTTAGGCCGACCGGCCATGGTTCTCATTGCGCTGCTCGTTGGGGCGGTATCCTATGGGCTCAGCATCACGCTGTATGTCACTGCGGCACAGGGGCTCGGTGCGACTCGCAGTCAAATGGTCTTTTCAGCCGCTCCGTTTTTCGGTTTGCTTATATCCGTGACCGTTCTTGGAGAAGCCTTCACTGGTGTTCAAGCAATAGCTGCTGGGATTATTGTGATTTCTCTCATGGTCCTCTTCAGCGAAAAACACACCCATCTCCACCGGCACCATTCGATGACGCATCAACATGGTCACGAGCACAATGAAGGCCATCACGATCATGACCATAGCGAACCCGGAGCCGCGGCAAACCATTCGCACTGGCACGAACATAAGCCTCAGGAACACGCTCATGATCACTTGCCCGACCTGCACCATCGCCATGATCATAGCGATACCGACAAACATTAACCGGCCGCTGAATCGGTGCATTTGGACGTGGCTTTATAATCAAGCATTAAACCACCACTTCCAGTGGTGGACCCGAAAAGAGACCCGAACGTGCTCACTGCGAAATTCTGGATAAATAAGGATCGGAGAATGCGCAACTCCAGATATTCTACTTTTTCTGCTGTTTTTATATTTTGTTTATTGCCCATTTTGCTGGTCAACTGTGCGAAACTGCAGATGCCCACCCGCTCGCCTTACATTGGTGAAAGTGGACCGCTCGGCGAATGTGCGGATTTTTTTGCGTCCCTCGATAAAAAAATTGCAGAAGCGAACGTCATCGATCCCGGTGTGTTTCGGGTAAAAAATCATCCTTACCTCAGAGTGGATCGATTCCTCGCCTCATTTAGTGATGAGGTTGACGACAGCGCCGCCTTTGCAACTTGGGTCGACCGCATGCAGGCGCTTGATCGAGATGCCCGTAAATATGAAATTGCCAACCTGCCCTCCCCGGCGGCGGCTCCGGGCTCAGCCATCGACAAGTCTGGGCCGAACGATCGGGTGGTTACCTGTGGCAACATGCTGAAAGCCGCTGATTTTCAGAATAGCAAGCGTCGGGAGAAACTCAGAAATAAACGGGCTGTTGCCCAAATCGAATTTTATTTGCTGACGCCGCCTCACCTTGTGCGCCAAATTTTTGGTTTTTTTCTTAAATATTTTTACAAACGTACAAACAGTAATTGATTACGTCGACTACTTATG
>Ga0209367_1000591_pt1 | contig 37855 bp, 28 predicted proteins | sample WorMetLIZISLAND2_FD_187412 | JGI IMG/M metagenome (GOLD analysis project Ga0209367, IMG submission 187412) | Marine gutless worms symbiont microbial communities from Max Planck institute for Marine Microbiology, Germany - Olavius geniculatus... ...
ATTTTAAATTTAACTGTTTGATTTTTTTTTCTACCGGTCTAAACAGCTCACTGATTATATTTATACGGACATATACTGTAAACTGTTGAAATGCATTGGACAGACTCCGTGTTCATATGAACATTATCTTGTTTTTGCAATTTTCGGCTGCAACGCACATTTCATAAGTAAGTTGTGCCAAAATTACTAGAGATAGACGCGGACAAGCTGCATGCGAAATTTTTAGCATACAACGTACATTTTTAACCATCAGAGCTTCGACCTCTTACGTTGAAGAAGTCTTCCGTTCGGAGGCCTCAAATTTTGGTACTCATTCAAGACGCATTATTATTATTATTTTATTGCACGCTGTACATTGATTGCCCAGGTGGCAGCGTCGATGCTGTCGCGCGTCACGTGAGCTTTGCTCAAATTACTTGTTTTAAACGATGCAGTGATTATGCATGCCCTGATGACTGTTCGAGGTTTTCAGGTGTACAGAAGTGCAGTCTATTGGATAGTAGACTAAACACTAAAGGTCTCCGGAAAATGTCTGGCTGTCATTTCCCTCCGCTGAAATTGAAGCAGCCTATGTGCCGCGGACAAAACACACGTACTCGACGGATGAAATATTCATAGAGGAAGTTCGTGTATATCGGAGGTGTGTAGCACACTGGCAAGCTAGCGACGGTACGGTGAAGGAATGAGACGATCTAAAGCATCGCCATGCAGCTGAATGCAGCCTTTCGTGCTGGCCGCAGGCTTCGCATGCATGGTGTATGGAGCTCTTCTTCAAATGAGAAGCCACGGCGCGACGTACCAGTAGCTATGCATGTAGCCGACGGCGGAGACGACGTTGCGTATCAGTTTCCAGTCGACTGAACGCACGGACACGATTATCTACTTCGCACCACGCGGCATCTTCTTGCATAACAAAACGCACTTTTGATGACTTCACACTATAGAATTTCAAGCACTTATGCAATTAGGCTCACTTTGTAAGCGTAGTTTTAAAAGTTTTTTTTTGACTTTCTGCCTGTTTCATTCAGTGCATTGGAGTCAGCTGGAAGATATACAAAAAAGCCCGGCTGTCACTAAAGAAGACGCGCTAGAGCCTACACAGTTTCTGTTGCAGTACTGACCTTCAAGGTCATCCAAGGTCGATAACGTTTATCTCATCTGAAAGAGCTTATGCCACTTCCTATTAGTGATTGATAGTAACCTTGATCCTATCACTCACTGTTTCCGAGATACGGCCACTTATAGCTTAAAACTTTCCAATAAAAATTGCGGCCAAACCGCTGCAGACGAAAACATGGTTACTATTGAGTTGACAGCCTGCAAAAAGTCGCCAGCGCCTTATCCAATGGTATTATCGCCAACCCCTTACGATTTACCGTTTAGACACAATACATCCGTTACAGACAGACAGATGGACCACGATAACCGTGCCAAAGACGCCTGCAGCATAGCTGTAGCGCGTCAAAAATTGTCGAGCTGATTTTCGAGTTTCCGAGACTTTACCGACTACCGAGTTCTGACACTTAATTAGGATTAAGGTGGTGGTTAGGGTTAGGGTTAAGGTATAGGGCTAGGGTTAAATTTTGATTTACGGTTTCGAGTTAAAACTCGAAACTCGATTCAACAAAGCTTGAAACTCAGTCAGCTGTGTTTATCGCCAGTTCTTGTTTTAAACATGTCAGACAGCGAGTCGTAAGCTACAGCAAACTGTATAGCACGTCTCGATGTTTCGGATTTTTCATACATTAGTCGTACAGCTTGTGACAAGAAATCCACAACAGTTTGAGCTTATCTGAGTTACAGCCGATAATATTATTGCAACATACTATCATATAGGTCTTATCCGTCGAATTTTCTTACAGTCAAGCATAAAATTTTCTTTCGCCTCGCTGTTCTGCTTTGAGTTTGAATATCAAAAATCAGCCAACGATCTAGCAAAAGTGGTCAACCAGCTGACGAAATCAGGCACGCCGACTATAGTCAGACTGCCCATACCGCTTATGCATCACGAGCATATTTTTTACCCCTGCATCAACAGAGAGTTGGAAGCGGAGTCGCTCATCGATGGTTGTCCGACGTTTAGCGAGTTGGGTGGTCAGTTCACGAACTTATGTTCAGTTGGTCGGCAGAGAATTCAACGGTGGCCGGTGTGGGCCACTTCTGGGAATTGACGACGTCCGTTGCAGAGGCTGACAGCTAGTCTCCGCTGGACCAACCTGGCAGTCGCGGGCGAACATCGATTAAGAAGATTGTCGCCGGACACACTGTGCAGACTGGAACGAATTGCCAGGACGACTCGCTTCACATTATTGGCTTACGTCGCAGCAGCTAACCATATTGTGTGTCTTGCCTCTGTGCGCTTACATGGGCCATGTTGCTTGATTCAGATAAAAAGAATAAATAAATAAATATTTTGTACCGGTTTCCGTAAGCGTTCTGCCCACCTGGCTCGCTTCGTGACATCTCTGGCGTCGCTATTTCGGAACATATTTGTATGAAAACTAAACTATACACTGATTCACTAAACTTTCACTATCACCACGATGATGATAGTTGCATAAAGCAAAACTGGCTTAATATGCTTACACGGAAAGCAAAAATCTTTTCGCTGATATATAGACTAAATGGAGAAATGTGTAGTTTTAGCCGTTGAACGTAATGAGATGGTGTTTAGGAGGAAAACTCGTAGGTTCACTGACTCAAGTGCCATCGTATCGCGACTTCCCTTTCCCCCAAAATGACACGTTTGCAGCGATGTCATCATCATTGTCACTTATTTCTAGTGCCAAGTTACTCCAACCGCTGAAGCCGTTATTACTATCGATGTGTCTGCCGCAAAAATGTATTGTCGATTCGCGGTGAATAGGTCGCATACTGCAGCTCTACATTGGCCATTGTCACTAGCTGTAAAGTCCATTTTACAACGCCTTGAGTGTGAGCAAATGCCGTTATTAGAGAAACAGCGTCTGAGCATTGCAACGTAGTACGGTAGGTCTCCCGAATGCCGCCGACTCGCGGCGAGTCTGAGAGAAATCGAGACGATTTCGATGACTTGCAATCCGTCTTCATTTCTTCTCTGTCGTATACGACCGCACTTCGTTCATTGGCTGGGTAGCACTGGGCAAGTAAAGTTTCATTCTGCGAACGTCCGACTCGATAAGAGCTCGCTCGTGTCATCAGTCGCGATCAGCAGCTCGAGTGTTACGACCGACTAGACCCCAGGCCAGACCAGACCAGATCAGGCCGAGATATTTATGATCGCCTGCCGACGAATCAACGACCCGACTTATTTGCCCGCCGTATCACGATAATAACCGGCAGCGTCTATTCAGATAAATACGTAATAACGACTGTACGACCATATCTCGTAATCGAATCGCGGTCATAAATGTTAAGCAACGTAACACGCTTGAACATTGCACTGAAGACTGACCTTAGGCCTATGCATCACTATTTTTAATCATCACGTCATCGTAAGCTACTTATGACATTGACATTTTTAATCTGACTATTACACGATAAAAGCAGGTGCATCGCGTAATTAATCGACACATAAACAAAAAGAATCCCAGGTACCTCAAATAAAACAGGGCGTCAGATATGCATTCAACGCATTGCGTGCAGCACTGCTGACAGTAACGTCTCCAGCGTAGTTTGTTTGATAGCCGAATCCATACAGAATAAAGACCCAAGATCAATTACAAGATGCCTACAGCGAAAGCAAAATAAAAATGGAAAAATCTGACAAAACAGAATCAAAACCTCGAAACCTCTAAACCTAACCAAAACGAGTGCAAGTCATTAAGTGAGCGACGTGCCTTAGCACAAAAATGTGGGGCAATTTCGTCAAAGTGGAATAATATTTATGGAGACATACGTGAAAAAATAATGTTCTGTGATCTTGGTTGTACGAGAAATACGAGCGTGCTGAATGTGAGCATAGTCAACATGGTAGCGATGCCGCCTAATAGTAATCGTGATGATAAGTCTAATCATTATCATACAAAAATACTCTTTCAACCTTTAGGTTTGGAAACCTTTAGATCCAGAAGCTCTTTCAACATTTCATTTTTGTCCGAGTTGTGCCGAAAATTGACAGTTGTCTTAACTTGTTCCACGACATTCACGTAAAAGTAAGCACGCGTCGCTTCCAGCGAGTCTCTCTGGCAATCCAGCGTTACAATACTAAGCACCGTGTTAACAATAGGTCTAATTAATCAACACTTTTAATATATACCCAAGAGATTAGCGTTCTGGAAGCTATTCTGTTACTAATATGCGAGTGGGCCTACTGCTCGGACAGTCACGTTTATATTACGTAGTAGGCATATATCGGGTAGTTCATAAAACAGAAAGCCACAAAATTTAATTTCATAACTTTACAACTTCATAAAATATTAACTGATTTTCTAAAACTTTCCACTGGCGTACTGACAGTAAATTTACAACACAGTGATCGGTACTAAAAATCCCATAATCTTGAAGACGTCGCTGCACCTACAGTCCACAGTCAAGCTGGCATTGAATATTTCACTAGGTATCACTAGAAATCGCTAGATTTCACAATATGGTGTAGTGATGCGTTTTAAAATGTAATAAAAATATTTTATCATTATTTAGTCAGATATTCACTGTCTAGTGTGCCAAATAACATTATAAAAATCGGTCAATATAATACGCAGTTATTCGCAACTATGCCTAAGCTACAACAATGCAACATTTCAATTGCAATTCACCACGTTTGAGCAACGTCTCCCATATTCCTATAACACTTTGTCTGCAGTCGGCATGCTACGGCGTAACTGCCGTGCACGATGTTCATTAAGACGTATTTATTTAGGCAAAATGGGCCGTGTGGGGTGATAAATTATGAATTAGAGCGACCGCTGGCAGCAAGCTATTCCACACATGCAGCAAAACTGTCTAAACACGTTTACTGCCGTCGTATGTTGTCCCTATATTCTAAATCAACAAAGTCAACAAGGTAAAAATATTCTTCCATTGGCATATTTACCAAGAAATTCATTATAATAATCATAGAAAAAATTACTAAAAATGCAGACGTTGCTGAACCATACAGTGAAGTATAAATGCCAGCAAAATAACCACCTGCTTAATAAGTTGATAAATTCATCAAATTACAACCTTTATAAACATTGTTGTTGTTGACGTTTCGGCAACCACTGCTGCCTTCAAAATGTGAGGGCATACACTCGAAACACCAGTAAATCCGCCGCAAGAGAGCAAAACAAGTCAGCAGTCACAGACCACGCTATCTCTCTCAACCATGTCATAGACTGGGACCGCGCCAAGGTGATCAACAGAGAAAGCAACAGAATGAACCGGTGGATCAGGGAAGCGATACACATTAGAAAAGAACAAGACAAGTCGATGAACCGAGACGAGGAGTCCTACCAACTTTCACACATCTATGATTACTTACTGGCCGCCACATCGACACCTGGTGGACAGTCGTTCCGACGAAGGCAGCAGCGGTTGCCGAAACGTCAACAACAACAATGTGTATAAAGCTTGTAATTTGATGAATTTATCAACTTATTAACTCACGTTTCAATCTATGAGTCTATTCAACCACCTGCCCTTTGCACTGTGACAGTCTTGCTTTAAGATGCCCTAATATTACTGACTTACGGCAGAAAGCAATAGCAAGTTTGCAAGAAAACTATTTATTACCATTTTTTTACTAACTCACTGCGTTACTTTTTGGTGCTGTTTGCAATCAATAGTAAATGTTCTGCTCAATTAAAAATAACCAAATGCCTCTCAAATGGTTTTCAATAAAGAAACCAAAAAATATGTTCGATCTGACGAACACGCTGCTCTTGCAGTTTTCGTCGATTTGTAAAAATTTCCAATTAGGACCAAACAAGAAATAGATCGAACATTTCGTTGCGGAGATATGGCCATTTGAAACTGTCCAAAACGCCAGATCGGTCAGTTGGTCGGTCGTCAATTATACGTACACAATTAATGTCATATACGTTTCGACGTTAGGAACACAGCGCACGAGGAGTAATAAAGCACTTAAGGGCCTACTACTACGATATGCATCTGGTTAAAAGTTATGGACTACGGTGAAAGTTCTCTGATAAAATCTGGATTAGACAGCTTTGACGGAGTTATGCAAAACAAGGACGTCTAAGCGCTTGCACTGTTCTTGACTGCCTAATGAGAGACGCAGTCGGCTTGAAACTTGTGTGCTAAGGCATTGGCAAAAGCAGACATTTTAAACACCAAATGTGATGTTATTTATAGTTTTATCAGTACTGACTGTAACTGTTTGAAATCTTAATTTAAATTCTATTTTTGGGCAACGAAATGCGCTGATGTGATAAATTTTACTGATCAATTACCATGACTTAATGTTTGACGTTAATACACGGTATCAGACAGTAGTAAAACGACCCTTTTCAGGTAAGGCAAGATATAAGTTAAATCTGCAAATTAAAAGTAAAGAAATTGGTAAATTTACTCAGTGTGAGATATCCGACGAAGTTTATTTGCCAAAATCGACGATTATTATACAACTCGGTAAAGACAGATAAAGTGTCTCTACCATAGCCCAATCTGTCGTGAAGTTATTAGATAACAAGTCATACTTTAAGCTGTACAACATGCTAACATGCAAAAATGTTGTGGATTTGTTACATAACGAATCGATCGAAGCAAATGGGATTTGTGTTTATGCTACGAGCGTGGTTTGGCTACCTTTATCATCGTTGACGAGCAAAGTGTCGGAGACTGCGAGCAGTAAAATATCGAGACTGAGCAGCAGAATGAGAGACAGAGAAGCCGACGACAATGCATTGTTGCGAGTCATCTCGACCGGCCTCCGGCAAGACGCTAATTATATCCAGCGCCGCCGTGATTCGGCCGGATCATCAAGTGATGAGTTGATTAGAACGACCGGTGGCAAGCTGTGCGTCATCTCTGTGTCATCTCTTCACAAGTGCGCGCCCTGCACCAGCAACAGCAACTGCGTAGGTATCAGTAAGTGCAACAAAGCGACCCGCACAGGCCCTCAAGCTACATCGACGTCGTACGACAACAATAACGGTCAAATCAACTCAGATCGCCTCGCGCTCGCTCGGTGAACACGTGACTCGGTCAGTCGGATCGTCATCGTAATTATAACTCGGCGTACAGAGCGCGAGTGAAGTCTGCGACTACTGGTGATGCCGGGCTGGCCGGTCCATCAGCAGATCGTTAATTAGAGCGCTACAGAAGATCACGGACCGACCATGGCAGTGAGTGTGTCGGTTGGTCGGTCGGTCGTCGAAATCAACGTGCCGAGGCCGAGGTACGACAGCCGCTCCACGTCACAGACTCGCGCTTCCGACCTGACGTCGAGATGTGGAGTGCGTTCGACCAAGCGTCAATGATGTCGTGCTGTGTAGTCTACGCGCTGCTGCTGCTGCTGAATGGCACAGAGTACTCGCCGTGCAACTGAACGCAGCCGCTTCAAAGCTGCTCGCGTCCATTCTGCCCCGGACACGATCTTTCTTTTTGTCATTTCCCGGTTGCTGTATTCCTTGCTCCGCACAAACTAGAACGGATCGTCCGTCTGTTGCTGTTTGACAACAGACTAGCCGCAAGTGTACACGCTATAGCCATTCACGTGTGGGCTACTGCTGCTATTTGGCGCGTATTTCCTATCCCCCGGCGCCTCTTGCTGTACAAACCCTGTGATTAGATTACATTAGATTTAATTAGACTCTAGCTGACTGCGCTAGCTGTGTGTACTTTCAATTAATCGGCTGTTTCAGGAGAAGTGCAGTGCATTTTGTGTGTTCCGTCTAAGTCTCAACTTTTTATTAGCATTAATTGCTGCATTCAAACTGATCGCAATCACAACTTGGTTGGTTAGATTGTTGTCAAACTCCATAAATTCGATTTGTAGTTGACTAACAAATCACATAATAAACTGTACAGCGCAACACATCAGAATGCTGAGGATTTATTGCATACTTTCAACTTGTTGTTTCGCATGTTGTACAAAAACAACTGTACAACGAATAAATTAAGCGGGATTTGGGTTATAATAATACACTGTTAAAAAGGTTAACGGAAGAGAGACTCAGCCTAGTCGCCACGCATCGAGTGATGCATGTAAATCCGAGCGACGCCGGAAACGCTCCAGCGATCCAACGAACTGTCGGGTCGGCTTCAATGGCCTTCAAAAGCAGGACAGTAACAATCCATCAGTGGCCGCCCGCAATAAACATCCGGTTGAACAGAAGAACGATCGCTAACAGGCGCACCAGGCGACAGTCGACCTGAGAGCAAACGCGTCAATCATCGATTGCATTTTCGAGTTTCAACTTGACTTGGGTGTTGAAATGCTGACTGCCTAAGCAGTTCATACCTATAAGTTACCTATAACAGCCTATACCTGCAGTTCTTTTAAACTACGCTCACCAAGCACAGGTATTTGGTTCTCTCAATTTTCGGCTGCAGTTGCGCGTCATAAAGCCAACGACGGCGTAGTATAGGCGATCTGAGCGCGGTTTAACTACAATACCGCACTGTCCGGAGGGGTACAAACTCGTACTGCGTACGTGCTTACCCACTCCAGCAGTGTTATCTTTAACTTAGAGCCATTACGTGCATAGCTCCCTGCTATTCAAAGATCTGTCGTGTCGTACTTCGGTCCAGCGGACATCTGATGATGTTGATGGTGGATGGTGTTCGCGGGGTCAGTGACGCGCTGATTTGTTTCAGTGACACATCGTTCAACATCCGAACGAGGTCACACCGACACGTGTCTAGAACGCTCTGACACCTGCACTGCCGGCTCTGTTCAGAGTTGCTTCATCACTCGCTGCGTAACAGCGGCCCCACCAGCTTAACTAGTGCCCTGTTTACATGCTGAAGCTGGCTCGACGAGCTGACTCGACGAGTGCACGATAAGCGCTGAAAAAAACTAGCTCGAGTGGCTGGCTTGTTGTGTGCTCGTTCAACCAGATCGCTAGCTTCGTCGTGTAAACAGGGTATAAGTTGCACCTACACGTCGGATTCGGCCACTGGCTCACACTACACTCCACACATCATAACATATGACTTTTCTTATCTTACACTTTTGACTGATTGTTTCCCGAAGACAGTTTAAAATGTGGTATACGAGTGTAAAAAAGGCAGCGTTAAACCGTGTTGAAATGTACTTATTTCATGACTGTGATCGACGGTTTGTTCTGCGTGGGTGTGCGTGGGCGTACGTGTAATATGCTGATGAGAGCCGCGTATCAGTCGTCACGCTTGACTGGAGTGAGATTATGGGCGATTATACATGTGTACACTGTAGACACCGTAGTGTTGCGTTATGGTTGTTACTTTGGATGTTCTGGGGAGTTGCGTTATGGTGTTTAGACGGGAACAGCCGGCGCGTCGCTTCACGGTGGCGCCGCTCAGCCCGTCGCGTTTACAACCACCTAGTGACATTTGTGTTCAGTTTTTTTCTGGAGCGTTTTCAGCAATATGTTAAAAATGAAATATAGAAAAACGTATAAAACCAAAAAAAATTTGTATGTATATTTATTGCATCTATTTGGCCCGCCAATGTGCAGCGAATTGGAATTCTCAAAAAGTACATATTTACATATGAAGTTTATGTGCATCTCCAAAAATGAAAAATACAGATCGGGACGCGTGACTGTAATGAGATTTGACGTGTTTGGAGCGTTTTTAAAATTAGAAATGAACACTTTTGTCTGTTAGCGGAATAGCGGTAGCGTAATTTGTTTGGCAGAAGATTGAAAAATAACTACACTAAAGACCGACAGGCGGCGAGCTCACTGTCGCCCTGGCGCCAGCAGCCGTCCCGCCCCTCACCCCGTCTAAACACCATAACGCTACAGTGCTGTATTTAGTAACAACCATAACGCAACATAATCGTAGACACGACGGTCAGAGATAAGAAGAAGAAATACGTTGTAAAATAACAACAGCGACATGACAGACAACGAATCGATTACGTTCACTGCATATCGCACACATTCTGCTGCTGAGGAAAACACAAGAACATGCAAGCTAAAATTGGCAACCCATTAAACGTCCAAAAGCAGCACAAACTGGTCGCTCGCAGAATAAAATTTTGTTCGTGTTTTTCTCAGCGGAGGTCCGATGAATAAATATTCGCTTTGGCGGTGGTCTCAGTGCTGCGAGTGGCCTTGAGTAGCTCTCAGTATTTCAGCATAAAACTGACCAGTTGGCCAGTCAGTCTGCAACGTGCACTGCACAGAGCAATGAGCCAGCAGTATACAGGCATAATCGCGTTCCCACGAGACGTTTTGCGACATGTCGCCTGCAGTCGTCCGTTGCCGGTGATTAGTAACTCCAGCGCATTGTCTGTACCGAGCTGTCCTGCTGATGCTAATTATGCATCAGAAAAGCAGAATAGGTCAAACGCTTTTCTTGCCACAATGTCCTTAGCTCGGTATTAAATTTCTAAGAAAAACTGCTGGATCACAACGAAAACAATAAACAGTGCACAACAGTTGTACGGCATTCTGCCTAATTAAGCTACTTGAACAGTAATTTCTGTTCTAGTATTAAATTTTTTATAGGGCTGCCACTTTTAAAATGCGAAATTTTACGGTAGTTGTTACGCCAGATTTCGTTCGTTTTTACACAGCACGCCTGGACTATACCGCATCATATAATGCCCAAAAAGCTTTTAAAAAGTTACCACTGCGCTAAACAAAAACTAAGACGTGTCTCTCGCAAACGGCGCACTGAGGCGTGAGCTACTACAAATCCTATACAAGCAGAATGGTATAGGTTACTGCTACCGGCACTCTGATTTCATCATATAATATCGTTATGTCTACGGCATAAACGTGGTGCGCGGACAAAGCGACGGAATGCGGACCTATTCGCGCCATGGGACAGAGTGCATAGGCAATTGAGTATCATCATTCTGCCAATGCATGGCATCAGTCGGTTACTGCGTTCATAGTAGGCTACATATAGGACGCGACACGCTGTGAGCGCTTCATTACGTCACGAGTCGGTGCGCGTGACGTCATGTCGCACACTATCAGTGCACGTGCTGTAACTTTACGAGCAGACACCAGCTTGTCGCCCTGCGCTAGGAAATTATGCCCTTATTTCGCCATTACTGTGGCATTGGGCCCCGGTTACTTGCAGAACAAAACCATCGTCAGAAATGTTTGAAGATGTTTTTTCTTGGTTTATATATTGGCTTTGTTGTTTACTAGCCTATTAGAGGTATAGACTCTAGAGAGCGGCGTAAGCATTTTGGTGAAATTTTAGCTGCCAAAACGTTTCTAGTAACAGCAAGTTTTTATGCTATTTAAGCGTTTTAAAATGCTATAATTTTATTAAATATTTTGTAAGTTGTTACGAATTAATATTCATAAGCAGTTGATTTTAGATGTTATTCGAATGATGAGACAAAAAAAGTACCGTAACAAAATGACACTTAGCACTGCTGATACCAGGGCATGTTTCCTGCAGTCACAGTTCAGTCGACACATACTCCGGTGGCGACATTTCTCAGCCGGCTAACGGTTTCATGTTTTGCGACTTGGTTTGCGGCTTATACGTTCAACCATAGTAAAGTCCACAAAAGCTCGATTTTTGACTGTCTTATCCATTAACTACAAATGCAGTCGTAGTCCGCAGGTACCCCGCCAAGGCAAAGCTATTCGCCAGGTGGCGTTACCATCTTCGCTTTGCCAGCGGTTCCCTTATGTCCCCTTTAACGCAATGGTAACAAAAATTTCAAAGTGATCCAGAATCCAGGATTCCTGCCGAATCACCCCCCAAAATTTAATCACTGGTAGTTTATGCCATGCACGAAATACCCTCAAAATTTCAGAAAGATCCGTCCATAACTTTTCGAGTTATCTTGCTCACACACAGACAGACAAACAGACAAAGTCCGACAAAAACATAACCTCCTTGGCGGAGGTAATTATTGTGGTGATCTGTAGCGTTTATCAATGTTTATGAAGATCGACTGTAATGAACGTTTTTTGCAGTCTGGCCGTGATTTTTCGTCGGCAGGTACGCTTTTTTCACGGCCGGTGTCGGCTTTGGTGGGTTTTCTATCGTGGTTGCTGGCCGGCAAGTCGGCGGCTTAGAGGTCCATGCTGGGCAGCTGGCGTCACCGGAAGTGCGGCTGATAAGCGCGCGCTGCGGGAGGGGAAGGGTCGAGCAGGTGCGTGCGCGTCGTAGGGCTCTCTGTGACTCTATGAGGACATTTTAGATCACGTCCGACTCGTTATTCGACATCGCCGGCAACGATGTCGTCGTCGGCATTGTCGTCTTCATTGATTTCCGGTGTTATCGCGGCTTTCATCGATACGGCCGTGTGGCTGGCTGTACAGACTGCAGTACACAGCGTGGCACAGACCATCGTGAACTGAGACCGTGACCTGCGTTCTGAGCCACTGTACACTGTACACCACTCCGCCGCCCCATCCATACATTGGCAGTGCCGTCGCGCCGTCACCCAGCCATCGTCCGATAATGAAGCTGATCAATAGAAGAGTCAGCAGACAAATGGGCCCAAGGTCAGAGCCTGGCGTTTGTTAACAGTCACGATTTGTTCGACAGATGAACGTTTAGTGTTATTATTACAATATCCGCCCGGTGCACTGCTACTCTTACCCTTTGAACTCTGTAAGTATTTTCTCAGATTGATTTTTTGTAATGTTTTCGATTAAAGTTTTTGAATTTAGTTCAAAAACTTTTGACAACTACGTAAATTGACAAATACGTAAATTTCTTTCGCAGTAGATTTTATTTGGATGAAGCACTACGGCAGGCTGGCGCAAGCGTGCAATTTTTCTCAAACAAACGACAGGCGTAGTGACGCAACGTTGTCTGTTTTCCCTGAAATTTAAACAGAAGCTATATTATGTTTTTCTTACGTTTATTAAACCTTAATCCATACTTGATTTTTTGGTAAGATTACGATACTAACCGAAATTGAGTCATATCGCTGTTATAATAATCAAAGACAAAGTTAATTTGCTTTACAATGCATAGGTTGTTAGGCGATATCAAGAAAGTAGTTTTACTACATGTGTGATTTTAAATGACGTCCCAACAACGTCTGTAATTTTCCGACAAAGAGTTAGATCCACCGCTTTATGTTTAAAGGTCGCGGAGTTGTGACAATTATAGCTTTTACTTGGAACCTGCGACAAAACCTTCGCAAAAAGTAGACTTCAGGTATAATGTAATTGAATGTGTTTTAGCTTATGCTACCTTTATTGACACTCAAACTTGTTTTCAGATTCATTTTTGTTTTTTTTCGGTCGGTGCGCTAAGACAAGTTGGTCGTGAGAAGATATGTTAGCACGCAGCATTGTATCAACCTGCAGTCCTGTGGCAGTCACTGTCGCTCAAGTGATAATAGTCATTCATTTATACCACTTCAGACAGTAACGTAGTCCGTACTAATGTTTTGTGTATCTGGCATTTCGGCGTTGCCGTGTAAACTTAATGATCGAGAACTGCCAACTTTAGTCCCGTGTGTTTCAATTTAACGCACGCCAGCCGACTCGTGTCTTAGCAGTCCTAAATCTTATTCCCGGCATCGAGCGTTGAGCGCGACAATAGCGGACCGGCAGCAAGCAGCACATCACGTGATATCCGGTCTCTGCCGAGCACTGCATGGAAAAGGAGCTAGCAGTGTCGGACTGTCGGAGTGTTGGTCGAGACGATTGTAATAACGGAAGTCAGGAGGAGCTCAGTCTGTCGGTCTTTGGCGCAGCGCCTGCTCAGTACGACGCGTGCAGGACGACGAAATTCATGGACTGTGCCGGGTCTGCTGTCTGTAGTGCTGTCAATGTGCTGTCGGGTAATCTGCTTTTTGTCGTCGGTGCGGAGGTAGAACAAGGGCGTCGACGTCGTGTTCATGGAACAAATGCGACGTCCAGCAGCAGCAGCAGCAGCACTGTGTTCTGATTGAATCAGTCGTCTTGCAACGTGACGGACGGACGGATGCCGCTCACTCGCTTGCTCGCTGTCGCTGGCGTCTCCTTTATTTCACACGCAGCTGCGCGGACGCCCAACAATACCGACCTTCCACGAAAGATTGAAACTCATCGAAGACAAACTTACTCCAGTCCAGGACAGTGCACAGTTCTATAAATAATCGATAATCTGCAATCATAGAAGTTCGAACGGCAACGAGCAATTTCTGCTCGTCGTCCGTTTTATGACTATTGTTCCGCACAGTGGTTTCTTTCTATGTTGGCGAAGAACGTTTGCCGGATTCTGCGTTTTGCGTGTTAAATTGATCAACCTCTCGAACGACTCCGATATTAAACTTGGAGAATTGTCGAACCGTACTACTGATCGTACCACTGTCAATGCTTAAGCTTATAATTTGTAGATTATTTTATTAGGCCTATTTTATTACCAGCGTGTTTATTAGGTAGCAACAGCCGTAACAGACTGACAGTAGGCTAGTAGCGTTGCAACGTAGTTATTATGGGTAGTTCGACGTAGGCCTATTACAGCCACCGTCAGCAATCTAATACTCAGAATGACATTGGTCAGATAAATGTAAAACAAAAAACCCTTAGGAGGTTTATTAGAGGTCATTAGGCGTGTGTAGGACTCGTGTGAACGCGGTAAAGGTGACACAGAAATGGTTAACGGACCACATTTCAGTCCAGCATCGTCGTGGGCTAAAAAAGTAGAAACCACGAAGATTTTCCCCAAAACAGCTGCAAATTTTTGACGGAGAACATTATGGGTACTCAAAATTTTAATTTTGACCATACTTTTTTTAAAATAGGGGCCTCAGCCCCATTATTTTTGAAAGAACAATTTTCTACCAAAAAAATTTCCGTCAGGCTAAAATTTAAAAAAAGCAATTGCCCCTTGTCCTGGCACGATGCGACTGTTGCAGTCTCGTTCGTAGGCGGTGCGATGTCTGGTTAGCATTGCTTCCTTGACTCCATCGATCTTTATCCGTCACTGATTCACGTCAGATCATCGTAGCACCATTGGACATCAGCAGCAGCAGGAGGGCGACGGTCTCAGGACGTGGGTCATCGGATGCTATACTTGACCGCGTGCTAGCAGCTGCAGCATCCAAGCATCTTCATCGTCATCTTCCGCTCACTCGCACAAGCGCCGTATACGCAGTCCTGCATCATCATCATCATCATCATCGTCGTCGTCATAATTATTGTGGTGTGCCGCAGATAGACAATTAAATAAGCCATCGCGCAGTACAAGAATCAGAATATAGCCAGTTTGTTGAGAATTGAGCTAAACAAATGTGTCTTGAGATGTTTTCTAAAGCTGTCGCGTTGGTGACAGAACTCAGTTCACCAGGAAATTGGTTCCACGCGTGTGGACCGGCGAGCTTCTGCATAGGCGTGGTTTGCAGTTTAATTAGTGGTGGATACTGAACGGAGACTGCGACCTCTGGACTCGCGTTCATGTCTTGCTACGAGTAGGCTATAGTGCAGCTTGCGATTGCTTCAAGAACTTGCATCAGTATCGAATGACAAAAGACTGTTGCGCCGGGCCCAAAAATTTCTATATTTCAAAACATCCTTAACTATATTGAGACTAAAGTCAATGTCAATGTCAAATGTAAATATACATGTATATAGCGCTGTCTCTGACCTAAAATGTGCTGCGAGAACAAAAAAAAATGTCTTCAGCAACTGTCTACAGAACATTCCGGATCCCGAAGACCTTCAGGTAGTGAGTTCCAAATAGCCGGGCCATCAACAGAAAATGCGCGACGGCCTTATGGCCCATGTGCAGCCTGAGACGGTGGCGTGGCACGAAAAGTTGATGACTGCTGGCCGAACGCAGACGCTGTCGGAAAACGAGGTCAGAGAATGGTGAGCAGTGGTCCATCAGGTACTGAAGAGCTTTGGTCTCTATATTAAATGCAACAAACGTATCATATATATCATTAAATATAAAGACCATTTTACTGCAAGTGTCAAGTTTGCTGCTGAGCGACAGTGAACTCTTTATCATATTGTTGCTGAAGTAAAGCTGTTAACATGTACGAGTGAGAAATGGTCCCAAATTCCGGCGCTTGTATACCAATGGCACATTAACAAAATGTCGGCAGCAAACGAGAGACTATTCTGCTGGCATGAGAATAAAAGTGGTCTATCACAATGCGACAGCCTAATGAGACAGTGAGTTCCGACGCCGGCATTCAGCGCGTCTGACAGCCGGATGTTCACGAGGTTCTCTGTCCGCGGCACGGCTGCCGCCAGGGTCGATAGCTCGAGAGTTGGTTGGCCTCGAAGTTAAGTCTGTAACGTCTGTCACGAGGACGGACGTAATCGTCGCCTATTATTAGAGTCTGACGAGTGACTGACGGTGCTATTAATATCAATAAACCGTAGACAGGGGACGAAGGAGGGCGAAGCCATGCAGGCCCTGGCGAGCGATGCGACGTCTGGACGCAATTCCTATCAAGTTGCAGCCGTGTTCAATAGCTCTCATGTCATGCATTGTTTAAGACAACGGCTGACAACGCGCACCTGTTCACAAGAAAATATAGTGTAGGGATCTATACGCTCATAGAACAAGCTTTAACACGATGGTAAACCTAATCGCGGCCTAGAGTAGCTGACATGAAGCTAACATACAAATTATTCAATAAATTTCAGTTGAGCTTGATTTAATCTCCACGTTAAACTTACGTAAGCTGCTCACTAATAGCATTTTTACGCGCGACAGCATAAATGCAATGCGCGTCTTAGCTATCGTCGAGGCGTCTGTCCGTCTGTCTGTTTTTTCCATCTGTCACACTCTGCGATTGCATCAACACGGAGCAAGCTAGAATCACGAAACCCTGCACGAAACTTTCACTCATAGGTGGCTTGGTGGCTCAGCGGTTAGGGCGTTAGATACGAGACCGAAAGGTCCACGGTTCAGCGCCCAGCCAATGCGCACCACTAAGTAACAGCCTTAGGCAAGTTGTTCACACCTACCTCCCTGTGTAGGTGCAAATGTCTAGTGGTTGGTGTCGACTCGTAACTTTTAGGTTGTGGTTCGATTTTCACTGCCGTCATTTGCATGCAACCTTGAGCAAGTTGCTAACCTACTATGTTCTCAGGCCAACTCAGCCTCCTACCCTCCGTAGAACGGAAAATGAGTAGTAGCTTACGGGCTACGGGGTGAAGGTCTAATGTGGCTGATTGGGGCGGTGGTATGTCTGCTTGCCGCAAATCGCGGGTCTAGTTGTTCGCTGACGCGGGCAATGGATGGCCGCATAGTGCGCTGAGGTACCATTAGCTCATGCCAATCAGCTGCCACTTTCAAGATTGTAAAAGCGCTTCTGATCTTGAGTCCGTGTCATGTAAGAAGCGCTATAGCAAGTACTGGACTTTACCTTTTTATAGCTCCGCAAAAGACACTATAGTTTCAGGATCCTTAGAGCTTTTCGAAAGTTCAAAAGAAATCATCGCGGCCAAAGGCGCAAAATGAAAGCAGGTGAAAACGAATAAGTCGCTGTATCTCAGAAACGGTGCAAAATAAAGACAAAATAAACCCTACTATTAATCACCAATAGGAAGTTGTACATGCGCTTTCGATTGGCACAGAAAGCAATAACCTTAAATGACCTTGGATGATTTTGGACACTATGGAGGTTTTGGCGATTTCGGGCTGCAACACACATTTTAAAAGTAAATTACGCCAAAATCATAAGAGATTAAGCAGAACAACTTAATATGTAGTATGCAATGTAATTAATATGTAATAATGTGTAATTTTCAGCGTTAAACGTAGATTTCAACGGTTCAAGCCTCGAACCCTTAGCTTCAAGGAAGCCTGCGCACGCACGCATCGAAGACGGGTACCCCTAAAATCGTTATTTTTACCGCTGTTGGTTCGTCTACCGTGAATTGCAGAATAGACATAGACTTGCTGCTTACAACAAGAAATGCTGACGAGCTTTCAAGGGGTACTAAAACTTGATGACTTTGAATGATTTTGAAACAGCAAAAATAGGGGTTTTGGGTGATTTGTTTGCGTTTTTACTGCAACGCACAATTTAAAAATAAATTGCGACGAGAATCGCAAATAAATCACTAAAAATCCCTATTTTCGGGTTTCAGGGTCGTTTAAGGTCATCAATGTAAATACCCCTTAAAAGTTCGTCAGCAGTTCTTGTCGACCTTAGATAACGGCACCGATGCTGTCAAGCGTTATGTGATCTTTTGGTATTCATTTTATTAGGTCATCTGCATCAACAAGTTTATGTATTTTACGTACAAAGCCGAAAGGGGTCAACCATTACTCGACTAATTTTCCTTAAATTTTTAGGGCACAAAACAAAAACAGTCATTTATACATAGAAAATGCCTGGTTTTTAGCCGACCGTACTTTAGTAACGGGCGAGCTATTGGCATGGTTGTCGTCCGTCTGTCCGTTTGTCTGTTTGTAACAAATGTACCCTAACTAACGGGTAGGGCCTAGGGGAAAACTTTTTGCACGTATAATTAGCCATGGGTATCAAATTCGGGCACGCAAAATTTCCGCCATCTAATCCAAAGGAAGATTTTAAAATTGGGAGTTGAATGAAGGGGGTAGGTAGAAAAAATGTGCGTTTTTCAACGGAAAACTGGCCATATCTCAGAAACGGTGAGATACACGATATAGGTTAATCAGTAATAGAAAGTGTCATACGCCCAGTCAGATTAGATGAAATCATTGACGTTGGATGACCTTGAAAAGTATTACGCACTATGGTTAGCCAATCATGCGGTATTGTGGGTGAACGGTAAGTCGTAGAGGGTCGGCGATGGTACCATGGGATAGGGCGGTGGCGACTTCCTATAGGCTGTCAATAGTAACCATGTGTCCATCTGCAGCGGTTTGGCCGCAATTTTAAATGGAATGTTTAAAGCTATAAGTGGCCGTATCTCGGAAACGGTAAGAGATACGGCCTACTATTAATCACTGATAAGAAGTGTCATATGCCGTGTCAGATTAGATTGAATCATTGATTTTGGATGACTTTGAAGGCCGTTACGCGTTATTTTGGCTAAACGGTGCGAGATAGGGCCTAGGTTGCTATTGATCACTAATAGGAAGTCGCATACTGGCTTTTAAATGAAATAAAAGTCATCGACCTTGAATGACCTTGAAAGTCAGTACTGCAACAAGAATTGTATAGACTGTGGCGTGTCTTCGCGAGCGAGGCGTTTTTATTGTGAGAAATATTTGCAAAACTTGCGTCTAATACACTTTTTGTTTGTTTACTCTGTAGTTATTTATATTACCTGGCGAGATGATCACGTGCATGCAACAGTAGCTATTTATATCGCCTGGCAAAATGACCACGTGCGATGTCTGTTATACTAGCGTTCATTGTAGCTTTCGAGACAGCGTTCCGTTAACATAGCGTGCATGAAACTGTGTCACTTCTGACAAATTGCTTTCTCTCCGTGATTGGAAGTCGAACGCTGGGCTTTGGACATAGGCGGTACGGTCGGCTTTTTCTAGCGATAACTAGGCTTCTTGTTTGATTACTCTTACTAGTTTTATGTACTTTTAATTGTTATCGCCATTTTCTCAGAATTAAATTATAGTTACCACATGCTCATACCATGGACTAAAGATGCTCCTAATTTCTGGAAAGATTTGACAAAGATTTGCAGTTGCATTTTGTTTTCACTATTTAGACCACTTTCAAACTTTATTTTAATAATAATAACAAGATCAGCACTAATAATAATAACGCTGAATGCACGGTACTTTAAGTTGTAGTTTGTGCGTATAAGCTAGATAAGGCCGTAACTGGCAGCGTGATGCAATCTTCTAGGATACGCGACGTCAACGTTGTGACCTGTAAGCTGTGTTTATACTGCTTCGACGTGCTATCGTTCTATTACCGTAGCATTAGCATAGTAACGACTAGGTACGCTGCGACAGCTGAAATCTCAGACTCAGTGACGCATAGCACCGTTGGGACCACACAGACACAGCACGCAGATGCATGTAAAAATCGCACGAATATGACTATTTGTTTGCGCCAACTTGCATTACATCAAGACTAAGCATGCTGACAACGACAGAGGTTCAAAAACTGGGTCTAACCTGGGTCTAACCTTCAGTGCCTCGACATATGCCTGCAAAAATGTTTCACGGGAAGAACCTCGTGGCGTCGCAGACACTGAGAACTATATAGAGACGCCACATGGGCGTCGAGTGGGGCGACGCTCCCCAAAACCCTAATCCGTTAAGGAGTAAGATTTCACTCGAACTTGAGAATGCTTCCCTTAGAGTAGACCTAAATTTCCGATATATGGCTTTTAAAGTGCCGAAAATCTGGATAAGTTTTCTGATTACTTTCGGAGTGACCAAACTTCACGACCGCGATGCAACAATTACGCAGACGTTTTGACTGACAGACAAACAGACAGACGTGCACTGCTGATAACATACGGTGTCCCCATCAGTCATATCATGTTTAGTAAGTGCGATCGTGCTCGCACCTTAAGATTGTATTATTGTTAAGGCTATTATTTATTACATGTATATTCGAACCTTAGGCCTATTGCTACTTTACCGATATGCAATTTTAGGCGGTGCCTATTTAAGCAGCAAAGCTATAAAATGTTAAAAGGTTGAAGGTAATGTTATAGCTTTTTGTAGAAATTAACCCATCACAGAGCTACGGAGCGTCACCTGCCGCATGAGATCACAGTGTTGCCTGCTACTCGACACAACTGTGAACGCGCCCCGCCTTAACCCCAGCCAGATATGCCGATAATCGATTTACCTACGCCGGAGGGATGGAAGGCTGAGTTGACCTAGGCGGCTGGTTACATACCGAAATGGTTTATCTGCCTGCAGGCAGTCACCCATCCAAATACTAACCCGGCCCGGCGTAGAGTAACTTCGTTGATCGGATGAAACGCGTTACCGCTACGCCACGCCACCATCAGTGGCATCAGCCAGCGATGTCGGTTGTTGCTACAAAGATCTAGGTCTAACCTCGTAATCTTTTTGACGTAATCTGGCGGTCCTATTGTATAAACCTAGGCCTATTTGTCTCAGTCGTGCAGGGTACAAGAGCCGTTAGACGGCCATTTGCCATTTGATAGGAACACTCGTGAGATCCGAATAAAATGTATTAGACGTCAGTTCTGGAGATTCGGTAAGGGGCGATTTGGGGGTCAAAAATTCAAAGTCAAAATTTGCGTTGCAAATATGGACCAATTCAACCTTTACAGATAGCGCAAGGTTTACTACATATACTACAATAGGCTTAACGCCTTGTCCAAACGGCATTATCGCCCACCCCGTAAAACTGCTGCCTTTCTGCAATAGGCCTATAGCATAGGCCTAGGCCTATGCTAACAGCTACACCACCTACAGTGCCAATTACTTTGACCTTTGTCGTACAGTAGACTTTTATCCAGGATTGTTATTTGTGCAGTTGAAAAACACAGGAATGTGCACGAGACCTTCTAAGCCGAGACCGAAACGAGACCGAGACGAGACGCTGCAGCTTCCGAAACGCTGGCCGAGACCATGAAGTTCCCGAGACTTTCGATAGTCTCGTGAACTTCAACGTCTCGCCGAGACGTTTTCCGTGGCGTATGGTGAACCACAATGACAATGAAAAAAAATTATACGGATTAATTAACTCGCACCATGGTAAGCGCTTTCTATTTGTGATATCGTGAGCTTTTGCACTGTATTTTGACAATAATTTATCACTAAATAATTAACGGCTTGCACCATAAAGAATTGCAACTGCAGTGCTGCACAAGTAGACAAACGAAAACCCGATTTTAGCCAACGAAACCTGGTCCAGAGACGGTTTTGCCAGTTAACCCCTGTTTCTGCTACCCTGAAAGGAAACCGGTTCTGATTTTTGCTAAATCGGTTACGTTCTCAGTAGTGATTGCAATCCCGGGATTGAATTGTCAATCACGGGATCCGGGATTGAGAAATTTGTAATCCCGGGATCCCGTTTCGGGATTAAGAATTATAGAATGGTCGCTGTTTTGGTATCCATAGCAGACTTATTTCATGCATAAGGATGTAGTAAGCTGACCGTACTAAAGGTATTGCGAGTATAGAGAGTACTGTAAAACACAAATTACAGTGCACAGAATCGAAGAATCGCATCAAATATTTTATTCATTGAAGGGCCAGAATTGTTATTTGTGTCATTTGACACTTAAAAAATATATTATTTGACGAATTTTTGTAATCCCGTAATCCCGGGATTAAGACGCGGCCAATCCCGGGATTCGGGATACGGGATTGCAAACACTAGTGTTTAGCAGTGGTATGCAATTTGTTGCATACTGAAAACACTGTAGAAAGACATTTTCAATTTCCGGTTTGCTGTCGGTAGCCATTGTGGGCGTGGCATAGGTTATATTGAGTTTTTGTGTGTATTACTGCGAAACTGTACGTTACTGTATCATGGCAGGAGTAGAACGCGACGAGCTCGTTCAGCGCGCCAAGTTGGCGGAGCAGGCGGAACGCTACGACGACATGGCGGCGTCCATGAAGAAAGTGACCGAGGGAGAGGCTGAACTGAGCAACGAAGAGCGTAACTTGCTGTCAGTCGCCTACAAGAACGTGGTCGGCGCCAGGCGATCGTCTTGGCGCGTCATCTCTAGCATCGAACAGAAGACCGAGGGCAATGAACGCAAGCAAGCAATGGCCAAAGAATATCGCGAGAAAGTCGAAAATGAACTCTGTGAAATCTGCCGCGACGTTCTTGTAATTTTGATGCTTGCCAATACTACTGTAGTTTAGGGGTGTCGGTAAAATGCGTCCGGTGCGTCTGCGTCTGGTGCGTCTGGGCCATCGGGTATATTGCGTGTAAGTAGTGCGTCCAATAGACGCATATTACCGTTTTCATCTGAAATGACGTCACTGGCCTCAGCTTTGAATGACGGCCTATTGTCCTAGTCTGATCCAGGACTTTTATGTGATTTTTGATTACGTATTTATACGCACATTTGTATTGTGTGATGTAATCATTACCCCAAAGACTGTATTTTAAAATAATATGTCGATCATTCATTCATTCAAAGTTTAATAAAAACAGACAAAATGCTGTTACACAATAAAAACGAGTGGAGCTAATAAAACGATATGAATAGTCTAAAGCTAGTCTAATACAAATTGTCATTATAGAGCATTCTTATAATAAAGTTTTTGTCATTGGTGACTGATGCACGATCAGGAAGTTGAAAGTTGTGACTTCGGTCATGAAGACTGTAGTGCTGCTCGCATTCAGGAGGAAGTAGTGGATGTAGCAGGTGCTGACTGTTGCCTGTAATCTGTGAAAAAAGTTTGTTGTCGGCATCGTCACAGATACTGGTGAAGGTCGCTGAACTGTTAGCTCGGTAACCGAGTTTTACCGACCTTCGTACAAATGCTTCCAAGCGATTTCTATCGTCTGCTGAGGTAAATCCCCACCAAGCTGGAAAGGTGTAACTCAATCGGTTGATGACTATCGTCTGGAACACTTTATGTTAGGCATTGTTAGGTAAACCATGTTGTCGTAGTGTTCACAGAGCAAACAGTGACTGGGAGCACACAGTCAGGAGGTTGTGGACATGCTGTGAGACTGAAAATTTTCGACTGATAGTCACTCCCAGCATTTTAATCGACTCGACTCACCTTAGGCCTGAAATTACCGACAGCAGTCCAGACTGGGGGATCCCTTGCTTCTTGGTCTGACAAACACCATTTCCACAGATTTGTCAAGATTTACCTCCAGGTTATTATCACGTCGATGCTATAATGTATGTGTTGCAGTAGTTTATTATGAAATATATGAATTAAGTTACTTTTTGATATTTGCTTTAAATGAACGTTTAAGTTTTGAACTATAGGCCCTGTGCATGCAGTCAACAGATATAGCATAGAATAACTTCAAGTATAGGATAGCGATGGTAATTAACACTGGTTGAATAAATTTGTACACACTAAAGTCTATAGCTGCAGACAAACAGTCACTAGGCTACACGCAGCATAGTTCAGAGTGTTCAGAGAACAATGTAGGGAAGATTTAAAACACTTGGCATATTCAAAGTTTACACTGGTTATTTTTAAATACTCTATACTTTTGATAATGCATATGGTAGGCGTACTTTCAATAGAAAAAAATTTTCAGTTACAAATTAATTCATGACGCCATACGTGAAGTGATAGACAGTGTCATGACAGCTGTTTGTAGGGTTTGTAGGCTTGGTAAGGTGCAAATTGTGTAGATGCATTGTACCCGTCTAGACGCATTTTTTGCTGCCGCTCTCAGGCGTGATATTTAGATGCAAAATACCCATCTGCCCAGCCGCACTAGACGCAGATGCAACAGACGCATTTTACCGACACCCGTAGTTTAGACTGTATGTAAAGAAAGTGGAGATAATAGTGGCATCAATATAGTGATGACTCTATATCAGGATTTTAATTTCGATATGATCTTCTGCAGAATATCAAGATACTGATAGCAATATTTTTAAACAATAAGTATGTAAATCTTATGCAATTACAAGCGCAGGAAGACGTGCGCATTGAGTAAGGCAGAATGCTTTACATAGGTACGGAGAAGTGTGTCAGTCAGTTTAATTAATTAAAGACTGTTCTGTCATTAAATTGAGACACTATTGTAAATTTGCTTTGGTTAGTTTATCATTTTCTTTTCATTTATTGTCATTTTTATGTAAAACTAACGATAAGATATGTAAACATTAACAATTATGTTATGGAACTATACTTGCAGTACTGTTCGATAACTTTTGGCAACAATTTATTATTCGATGTTTAGTTATTCACTGTATGAAATTACTGACATTACGAATATTGAAAGAAGTATAAATGTTTGACTAAAGTATCGCAATGTATCATATGATTCAAGTGCATTGATTTCCTTAAAACAACTAGTATAATGCTTAAAATGTATTTTTTACCTCAATGCTCAATATGAGTGGTAACCAGGTAAGCCTAATTTAAAATGACACTGTTGTTGCAAGTTTTACAGTTATTACAACAAATAATGAACACATCAGCTGCTGTCTGACCAAATTTTTAGCATATTTGAAGTGATAGCATGCTGAACGCTGATACCGATATTACTGTGCCTAATTGCTAGCAATGTGCAATGTTGTCTTTTGATTTCTAGACCTATCTTCTCTCTTTTGTCTGTATGGTGTGGCTAGCTACCATCAGCCACTGTAAGCCATCAGTAGTCCTAAGTCATGGCTTAAGTCGGCTAGTCAGCTATGTTAAGCCAGCCATCTGAGATTCTAAGCCATGGCTTGGTGGTCTATCTACAAAGACACTATAAAAATAAATATGTAATATGTAAAATGTAACATGATGCACTGTAAAATAAATTCTGTTTGCAAGTCTGATTGCCTCAGATGGCTCTGTGGGCTTTCAATGGTCTGCAGTTTGCCAGCTGGAGCATACCTAATACCAGCTGCTAAATGCTAATATAGGTGTTTAGTTTGAATTTATTGCGGACGTTGGACAGTTATTTCTGTATGTGTGATGTGTATGCATGAATGACTTTGTGTTTGCATCGGAAGCTGTTGAAATCTGACAGTTGTATACTGGTACATGTGTATGGGCAAGTTTGTTAACTGTTCTGAGTTAAGACCTATATTTTATACTCAATATATACTGATGATTAATTTTTATATGTGAAGGTTCTTCTAGACAAGTATTTGATAGCCAAAGCTAGCAGTGCTGAGAGCAAAGTGTTTTACATGAAAATGAAAGGAGATTACTATCGATATTTGGCTGAAGTGGCTTCTGACAAAGCAGGTTTGCAAAATTTTGAAAAGGTTGTCATTTGTTTGAATATATATTATTTTATTATTGTTGTGTCTAATTTTAATCAAACTTATTATATGTAGTTGATACTGTATGGTTAGAAGGATACCAAGCAAAATGCTCAATACCGAATATTGATTATTGGGTCCTGCCAATACCAATACACACTACCATACTGATAATAGTACACAATGAAGCACTGTATTCGTTTTCCAACGAATATACATGCCCTTAGCCCTAGTTTATAACTATTGAAATGACCATATAACAGCTTATATATTGGCGTCACAACGTCTGTGCAGTATTGTTATTGGGGGTTACGACAATCAATGAATATAGTGTCTGTGCTGACGAATATTAGGCAGTTGATAGTTTGTTACTATGGAAGTCATATATTTTATTTTTTTCTCAATTTCTACCAAAGGAAGGTGGATGTGTTTTTATCTGTGTTTTTACGTGCAAGAGCTAGCATATTAGCTATGGTAATTCTGTCCTCCGTCTGTCTTAGTGTCACATCCCGGTAGCATTCCAAGACCAGGTGAGATAGAGACTTCGGGTTTTCACCACATGATAGCCTAGAGTCTCTAGTATATCGTGACAAAGTTTCATACCACTGGGTAAAGGGGATCCCCATAAATGATTGGGAGAAATATATTATAGATTACAGACTATAGAAATAGATTATACACTCTCTCTGCGATTTCTAGCTTCTTGTCACACGTTGGCGGAAGCATAACAGTTGATGGAGTCGTAACGACCATCTAGTTTAGTGATGTTTTTTGGCGATTTTTGGCTGCAAAAGCGTGAATTGCAATGAAATGGATGGAGATAGACCAAGATTACCTGCGAACAGGAACTGCTATAGGCTCTCGCGCGTCTCATGAGCATTAGCTCAGATTTCTTGTTGTCTCTTCTTGTTTATTAGAATATTCAAAGATTGTGGATGTATTTTGGTGAAATTTTTTGGAATATGCTACCTCAGGATTTTGGTTGCAATTGCAGTCCAGATCCAGAAATATACAGAGATATGCAATTGTGACTGCAGCTGCTGTGTTGTATATTAATTTGCAAGTCAGTGCTTGTTATGACTGTAGCAAATGTCTTGGATGAGGTTTACTTTGTTGGAGCATTTCCATTTTTATATTTCTGCAATCCTCGTTATTTATTGATATGAGTTTTATGCCAGGTTGTGGTGGTTTTGCCGCAGACGTTGTGAATGAGTCAAAGAATGCATATCAGAGTGCCATGGACATTGCGAATGATCAGATGCAGCCAACACATCCCATACGTCTTGGTCTTGCTCTCAATTACTCGGTGTTCTTCTACGAAATACAGAATGCTCCTGACCAGGCATGCCAGCTGGCTAAACAGGTTCATTGAACTACTGCAGTTAATGTTATTGCATGTTATAGCTGCACTTGGTACTTTGAAACATCAATGTAGTTAACTTTTTTTTACGTTTTTCATTCCTGCCACATTTTGTACGTTTTAAAATTTTTGTTATTTTTTAATGTTCACCAAAAATGCCATCAGAGGAAATGAATTAACAGGTCATAGTGATCGTAGTTTACTTAGCTAGTCTAGTGATACATGGTCTTACGACCGCACAGTTGAATTGAGTTTCCTCTCTTTCTACACTCTGTTCAGAAAAAAGTAACCCCCTAGACATTGTACAATAAAAATGTCAGATCTGAATGAATTTGAATACAATTTTGTACACTTATTTCCCAATAAATTCCTGAACTGATCACCAAATTTCATTCAAAAATCTTATTTACTAGCGGAGTTATTAATTATTAAATATTGATAACAAAATATTTGCATTAACAGTATGGCATTACATGCTGCAGTCGCTCAATCGGGAGTGACATTTGTTGACGCAATCAACGTAAAGAATAAAGTAAAGATTAAAGAATAACAAATTGTATTTTCTACAGACGATCATGTTTTTTTGTTTTAATTAAACTGTTGAGAAAAGAGAAAGGATATGGTGCTAAAAGTTTATCGCATACAGTTTGGCAGTTAGGCCCACATGTTTGTGTGGTTGCTTAATAGCGGACACATTACCTTTTGGGGTGATCTCACAAAAGCCGCTGTAAGTATTGTTAGCACTGGCGGATTTAACTGAAATTTGACAGTTTGATTGTTAATGGATGATGCATTGTTGACGCGGAATTTTATGAGAAGCAGATGTTTTTTGGAGTTACGCAAATGTACAGACTACAGAGAGGTTTACTTATGTAATGCCGTACTAATAACGGAGGTATTTTGTTAGCGATAATCAGCAATTAATAACTTTGTTAATAAATAATGTTTTTAATGAAATTTGGTGGTTGCTTTAGAAATTTATTTGGAATTATGTATACAAAATTTTATTTCACTTGTTCAGGTTTGACATTTCTGTTGTTTAATGTCTGGATGGTTACTTTTTTCAGACACAGTGTAGTTCCAGCTGTGCTGCATTAGGTGTTACGCAAGATGTTGGACAGTTAGGGCTAATGTTTCTCTATCCAACGATTTCAAACATTTTTTTAATTGTTGGTGCAGTTTTATGTTTTTAACATTTTAAAAGTTTTTTTCTGGAACGTTTTTTGCATCTATGCTTTGCAACATAAGTGCTATACAGTATACATGTGTGTGATGTTTTGTTTGTTTTCGTCAAATTGATTCATTGACTGGTGAGTAGGGATTGTAATCCTGGGATCCTGGCTGTTTTTTTGCCAATCCTGAATTCCGGGATTGGCGACATCACAATCCCGGGATTTCGGGATTACAAAAATTCGTTAAAATCACACTTTTTGAGCGTTAAATGCTAAAAATAACAATTCTAGAGGTCTAATGAATAAAATATTTCATGCATGCTAAAGTACTGATCCCTGCTGTGCTCTGTAATTTGTATTTTGACAGTCACAATCACTCCTTACATTGTTCTGACATACCTTCCATACTAGTTTACCACATCTTATGCATGAAATGGGTTTATTGTAGATACCAAAATAATGACCAATCTGTAAGCCTAATCCCGAAATGGGATCCTGGGATTACAAATTTCTCAATCCTTGATCCCGTGTTTGAGAATTCAATCCTGGGATTGCAATCACTACTGGTGAGTAAACTGTTTGCTTGTTTATTGTTTTATTGCTAGGCATTCGAGCTGGCAATTGCAGAGTTGGACACACTCAATGAAGAGTCATACAAAGACAGCACACTGATCTTGCAGCTTCTCAGAGACAATCTGACGGTGTGTTAATCACTGGCTGTGCTGTAGAATTACCCAGACCAACATTTCAGTCTGAAATTACCTGGAACGATGTTTTACGTCGTTGGTGCCTAACGTTTTTGAGCTGTGAGCCACAAGACATGGTTTTGAAGTCACTCTAAGCCAGACTAATGCAAAATGTAGTGATGAAAACAGCTGATGTATATTGTATTATGTATATCACCAAGCTAAATGCTGTGTTCGTGCCTGAAATTGGAAATGTGCTTCACTTGTAACAGCTCTAAAAAGTAACAGAACCAGTGATACATTATTTGTCACATGCATGAATTTCAATAATAGATGAACAATTTGAAAGGCCTATCATATAAGCTTATTGTATTTTTGGTGTTTTTTTCTCGGATGTGTGGGCCAGATACCAACCATCACATGTGACCCTTGGGCCTGACATTGTGCAGCACTGGTCTACGGCTTTGCCTTGTTGGCTATTAGTGCAAGTTGGTGCACATCAGCTCATCAAGCTGCACTTGTTATTTAGCAAGTTTTTGGTTACGGGACATTATGAATACACTGCTGTCCAAAAGCACTAGGATTAAGCCATTTACACGGTGTTTCATAAAAAAGGGACTCCTTTTTGTTTTTCTCGTAATTCACTCAAATGATGATCAATTTACACAAAATTTTTACCAGTTGTAGCTGAAGAAATGCTAATTCAAAGTATTGCAACAAAATATGGCAGTTGATTAAATATTCTTTGCTAGTCGTTACGTAATGCTGACATCATAATGTGTCACAGGTACAAGCTTGATAGTCACAACTGGTGCTGACTATCACTACCCTGCTCCGATGGTAAAAAATTTGGTTCGCTGATGACAAATTTCTGAAGTTTTACAGTTGCAGCCACAAAAACGTGCAAAGCGATCCCATTTACGTGTTTGGGGATAGTTGGAATTTCACATGTTTGAGCAAGACAGTGCACTAGCACACCAAGTTTGCTAAGTGGTTGCGTTTTTGGATCGTAAGACGCTTGGTTTCATGTGCCCATGTTGCTTAGTGCTGACACGATAAACATTTTTTATTAGCAAACCAGATTAAGTTCACCATCGAAGCTGGGTAGCAACTGACAGCACAGTTGAAACTATCAAGCTTGTACCCGTGACACATTATGACGTCAGCATTACGTCACGACTAACAAAGAATATTTAATCAACTGCCATATTTTGTAACAATATTTGGAATTATTATTTTTTCAGCTACAACTGGTAAAAAAATTTTTCTAAATTGATCATCATTTGAGTGAATTATGAGAAAAACAAAAAGGAGTCCCTTGTTATGAAACACCATGTATATTCAAGTGTTTCTACCGTGATCTTTGTCACTGCATGTGTCATGCATGCAAAGCAGTGCTTTTGAAGTGCATTATTGTTCAGTTTGTAACAGTGTGAATAATATAATTAACTAGATGATTCAAACTTGACACACAGAATTAAGCTCTGAGCCTATAGCCATTATTTAACATATTGGGCCGTGTTGCAGCTATGACATTTAATTTTATTTTGCATTTAAAACATAGTTTGTTTATCTTTGTAACATAGGAAAACCATGTTTTTCTTGTATAAAGTTAATTTTTTTACCTTAAATCGCAAGTTGAAGGTAGTGGTACTGGTATTATGCATTTTATTTTCACATGGTATGAATCAATGTAGTTAACGTTTTTTTTGTGAGCTCAGATAAATTCTGCCTCTAACCCATAGTGGAATAAGAAATAAATACCGTAGTAGGTGTTGGGCCACAGGGTGAAGGTCTAATATGGTTGATTGAGGTGGTGGTACATCTGCTGGCTGCATTGCTCGTCCAATTAAATTAATTAGTAAGTTGTTCATTGGTGCGAGCATTGGATAATGCACAATTTGCCACACTGTCATGAGCTCATGCCAATCAGCTGCCGCTTTCGAAAAGTTTGGCTCATGTGAGAAGCATAATCTCCGGTACCAGACTTTGTGCATGTTTTATTCATGATACTTGTATGTTGATTGCTGTTGTGTTTCGGTTGGTGTTGTTTAGCTGTGGACGTCAGATGCACAAGGTGATGATGCTGATACCGCTGCAGCCGCCCCGGCAAACGACTAACTGACAACAGCAACGTTGTGTGCATCACTGCATCTGCCACTGAACTGTCATTATTTACTTGTGAGCTCACATGATTTTGTGTGTTAATGCTGCGATGGCTGTCCAAACATTACATTTGTCTTTTTATAGCATTCTGTCTTTTGTGATCGTCTCCTAAAAGCAGCAGCATTGTGGGTTCAGTAAGTTAGTGGCCAGGAAGTTGCAAATTTTGGATGGACAGCTGCAAACTTTTAACAACAAAAGTAGTATTTAATTTTGTCCCATCCTATGATTTTGGGGGCAGAAGCATTAGATTTCAGACTTATGTATTTGATTGCGAATATTCAGAATGGTAAAAGATATCAGCAGTTGGAAAATGGTGTCGCAAACCACAGACTATGACAGATTGTGGTGTAATTTTGCATGGTTTTGTCCTGGAACAAAACCTGAGATTTTGACTTTCTTTATGCTACGTTTTGTATGCAGCTGCCAGTGCAGCCTGTGGCAGCAAACAAGGTTCACATTTTCGGACACAAGGAAAAATTTCCGATTTTTAATTTTTTGGGGGTGTTCAATTGCTTCTTATGCCACGATGCTACTGTGTCGCAAGCTGTGTTACAACTAATTTTCTCACCAAGGATGAATATCGATGTAGCTAGATTATCTGCATGGTGATGTCCGTAGGTTGTTTAGCACCGCTGCTTGTTATTAATTCTAGTCTTTGCAGCAGCTCAGAACGCACAGGAATAGTGGAATTTTTTTACTTCTCATAGTGCAGTACGTAGTTGTATGTCAGCAGTTCCCATTAGTTTGTTGAATTGGGGATTAACAGTAACTTAACTGTAGTAAGTTCTGAATATTAGGTGATTTACGAGAACTAACAAGAAATTTGAGCTAATGCTCACGAGACGTGCGAAAGCCTATAGCAGTTTCTCTTCGCAAACTGTCAGTCTGTCTCCAGCCTTTTCGTCGCAGTTCATTCTTGAATTTTGTGCTACAGCAGAAGATCGCAAAAATTAATAATAAAAGCATGTCTGTATGTATGTGCAATCGTTTTCATGCTACACTAGATAATTGCGGTAAATAACCACTTTTTAGGAGGGGTAGCCGTCTTTGACACCCACCTGCGCCGGGCTCCATGAACCTAGGGGATCTGGATTTAGACTGCTGAAATCTACGTTTAATGCTGAAAATTTCATACGCAGGTTGTCTTGGTCTAACTCCAGCCATTTCGTCATAATTCAGTATTGAAATGTGCGCAGCATCCAAATATTGCAAAAAATTCACTAAAAACCCCTTTTGGGAAGGTTCAAGGTCATTCAAGGTCATCGATGTTGATAAATTTAAAAGGCCTGTCACCAGTGCTTGTTATGATAAGCAGCATGTCTGTGCCTATCTGCAACCGTGTTCACGCTACACGAGATAGTTGCGGTAAAATAACCACTTTTTAGGGGGGTAGCTGTCTTTGACGCCCGCCTGCGCCGGCCTCCTTGAACCTAGGGGGTTGTCTTGGTCTAACTCCAGCCATTTCGTCGCAATTCAGTGTTGACATGTGCGCTGCATTTAAAAAATTGCAAAAAATTCACTAAAAACCTCTTTTTGAGGGGTTCAAGGTCATTGATGTTGATAAATCCAAAAAGCCTGTCACCAGTGCTTGTTATGATAAGCAGCATGTATGTACCTATCTTCAACCGTTTTCACATTATTCGAGCCAATAACGGCAAAATGACGTCTTTTTAGGGGGTACCCCTCTTTGATGAACTCGTTCGAGGGGAACCAATGCACCCAGTGGCATGAAATTTTGTCACGATAAACTAGAGACCTAGGGGCAGCTCACAGTGAAGATTTCGTGATCTTAGCTTGCACCATTTTGATACAGATCACGAGTGTGACAGACGGACAGACAGACAGACAGATGGACGGACGCCCAGACGATGGTAAAGACGCGCGAAGCATTCTGCCTTCGCGCGTAAAAATTACATTTTTTATTGTTACTACATTGTAGTTCATAATTTGATTTCGTGGTACAGCTGTGGAAATATTTATTGCTGCAAAGTTTTATTTTGACACACTGATGAGGACCTGAGATATTATTTTCACATTCATGAATTTCGATTAATGTTAGTTTTTGAACGTGCTTGTGGCAGTCTGCTTTTGCATTGCATTATGAAATCCAGAGGCAGTTTATGATGTTTTAGCATACACATTTTGCATGCATGTTCTTAGTTGTTAAAGCTTACTTTTGTCTTTATTTTATTGCCTTTAATTGTTGATCATTGTGGACATATGTTGTGTGCGTATGTATTTCGGTAATGACAAACACGTGAATGTTGACTACATAGAAGTATGACCTACGGTCAGTTTGAACAGTTGAAGCCATAGCTGTGTTAGCCTGGTCAAGGATGTGCACGAAACCTTCTGAGCCGAGACCGAGACGAGACCCGAGACCCATGTTTTCGAGATTGAGACGAGACCGAGACGTTCAAAATTTTGTCAGAGACAAGACTGAGATGAGACGTTGCAGCTTCCAAGACGCTGGCCAAGACCTTGAAGCTCCCGAGACTCTCCAGAGTCATTAATGTCTCGCTGAGACGTTTTCCTTGATGTATGGTAAAACACATTGACAATGAAAAAAATTATACTGATTAATTAACTCGCACCATTGTAAGCACCTTTTATTTGTGATATTGTGGGTTTTTGCAATTTATTTTGACAATTATCACTGAATAATTAATGGCTTGCACCATGAAGAATTGCAACTGCAGTGCTGTAGACATGTGCCATTATGTTTATCGCAATTTGCAAGCAACTAAAATTAGTAAACTACAGCTGATTGTACCTTATACGTCGTCAACATTTGGCTGATAGTATTCATTCTGACATCATACACTTTATCTTCATTGCGACTAGGTCATTTTATGACAAAAAAGACTGACATGACATAATTCTGCTTTATGATATATAAGTGAATGAAAGAGTTAAAACACAGTAAACGAATATGTCTAAGCTGTAAATGTCATGCTGCTTAGTATCGCTCTAACTGCAGCTACATTATGCACGGCGTGCATTTGCACAAAACGTCTCGATAAGATGCAATGGCCCGAGAACCAAGACGAGACCTACTGGGCTGAGACCGAGACATATTGCTCTGAGATGAGACGTTAGTACGTCTCAAGACCATCTCGAGACCGAGACGTCTCGACCGAGACCACATCCCTGAGCCTGAGTTACTCGATTTCAGATATACTAGCTCTGACATAATGCCACAGTATGTGAAAAAAATTTGAATTACAGCAAATGCTGGTTAAGCTGCAGATTGAACTCAAAATTTATTGTCAAATGTCAACTTGCTTATTTTAGCCAATAAGCTCTATATAATGGTGTCAACTAAAGAGATTACTCAGATTAGTGCTGATTTTACTATGAAGTTAGTAGTAACCTCAGGATGAAAAATGGTACTGATACATAAGAACTTATATGTGTCATACACTTTTTAGTAGAGCTGTCGCAGCATTAATTTTTAAACGCATTAACTAACACGTTATTAACGCACCCAGGCCCGTTGAGAGGGAGAGTAGGGGGTAAGTTACCTCGGGTCTTGTGACATTTGAGGGGCCCCATCTGTAGAATATAGAAAGTTAAACACATTTTAAATAACAATAACTGCCATCACAGCTAGCATAGAAATCTATTAGCCTGTCAACAAAATAATTATTTATTTACAGTAGTGATAGAACGGCAACTACAGTTTAGTTACTTGAATTCATTCGATTGTCAGATAACTGCAGTTTAATGGAACATTGAAACTTTTGCTTCATGGAATTAGTAAATTAACATAAATTTACGTATGTGCATTAATTATTTTAATGCGCGTTAATTTTTTTAACGCATGTTACTTTATTAATGCATTAATTTGACAGCTTTACTTTTTAGTGATTTTGCCAATTTATGGTTGATTAGAAGTTGTCATTGCGCTTACTGTTACTGTTATTATATGTCAATATTTTTGTTCATATTTTAACACTCTTATTAATAACAATATGTTAGAAATAATTTATCAGTCTTCGATTTTAATGACCTGCATTTGGAGGTAATGTGTGTTAGTTTTGTAGTATTGTAAGATATGTGCAGCAGGCTTGAAGAGTAGAGGCTAACTGATTAGTAGCTTTAGAACAGTTTAAAATTTTATGCGCTGATTTGATTTGGAATTTTTTCATGACAATCTTTTTGCATTAACTTGTTTGTCTATTTCTGCAAAGTTGCCTTGTGCTATTTTTCTGTCAGCAGATTATACGCAGTGTTGATTTTCAGTCGCAGTTCGGCTTTTGGTTGTGATCATAAGAACACTGTGAAATGCAGTACAATCTGTAGTCAAAAACGTATTATGAGTCTGTGACAAGCAATGAGCTGATTTTTTTATTCTCTATAGCTGAACCGAATCATACGTTGTTGTATTGCACTCCATGTATCCTCCCCAAGACCACATTTGTACTGAAAAGCAATGTTAATGTCTGCCTGCTCTTTGTCTTCCATATGTCGTATACTGTTGGAGATTATAGTTGTTGTAGAGTACAGTGTATCACAGCATGCTTTGTTATAGTTTTTTTACCACTGAATCAATCATATATAGAAGAGCCAGTAAGTTGCAGCCTTATACATGGTGTTTTATAAAAAGGACCCCCTTTTTTCTTTCATAATTCACTCAAATTATGATCAATTTACATGAAATTTACACTAGTTGTAAATGTAAACGTAAAAGTTGTAGCTGAACAAATACTAATTCAAAATATTTCAACAAAATATGGCAGTTGATTAAATATTCTTTGCTAGTTGTGACGTAATGCTGACGTCATAATGTGTCATGGGTACAAACTTGCTATTCTCAACTGGTTCTGGCAGTTGTTACCCTGTTGTGATGGTGAAAAATCTGGTTCCCTCGTGACAAATTCTTGAAGTTTTACAGTTGCAGCCACAAAAAAACATCCAAAGCAATCGTATTTGCGTGTCTGTGCGGATAGTTGGGCTTTCACATGTTTGAGCAAGACAGTGCACTAGCACACTGAGGTTGCGAGGTGGTTGAGTTTTTGGATCGCGAGACACCTGATTTTATGCCCTCATGTTGCTTAGTGCTGACACGATGAACATTCTTCATCAGCGAACCAGATTAAGTTCACTGTCGAAGCAGGGTAGCAACTGACAGCACCAGTTGAGACAAGCAAGCTTGTACCTATGACACATTATGACGTCAGCGTTACGTCGCGACTAGCAAAGAATATTTAATCAGCTACCATATTTTGTTTAAATATTTTGAATTAGTATTTGTTTGGCTACAACTGGTAAACATTTTGTGTAAATTGATCATCATTTGCGTGCATTATGAAAAAAAAACAAAAAGTGGGGGTCCTTTTTTATGAAACACCATGTATTTCAATGGTGCAAACTTGTCATTATGTGTTCCTTTCAGTATTGCATACTTATGTAAATTTAATACAGCCAGCTTTTTGTGAAGCTTCTGAAAAAAAATTTAATGTAACATTACTTTTATGCTTTTACCTTATGCCAATGTGTTTTAATCTGATGCTGCGTTTAACATTTGTGCATAATACTAATTTTTAGCATGTGCGTTTGAATGTTGTTTTATTGATTTTGTTTGCAAGCTACTGTTAGTGGTATTTGCACATTGGTCATGTGCCCAGACTCAACTGCCAGCAGGAGGCCTCATTAAACCACTGACAATTTATGTGGCAGATTTTTAAATTATCTGCTGCAATTCTGTACAAAACTGACAGTGGAATGCACATTTGACTGTTGTTTTACTGCTTCAGTTTTGTTGTTTGGGCCTGAAAACTGTTGTTCCTGCTGACCCTGTGGGTTTTCTTCGTAGGATTTTATGGAAAAATTCTGTACAAAACTGACAGTGGAATGCACATTTGACTGTTGTCTATTCTGTCTACTTTATTTTCCAACTTTGATTCGGATAAATTACGAGATGACGTTAACAATGAGATAACGTTGATTTGTTTTTTAATTGGTGCCGATCTTTTGAAGTTACAAGTGGTAAAACATATTGGCCTTTTTTCCTGCACCACCCAGTAGACCGAAAACACTTTTAAACAGAACTACTGGCAACGAATGAAATAAAACCACTGCTAATTTGCTAGCTGCTGATGTAGCCTGTGTATTAATGTAACTAAAGGTGCAGAATAGAGCAACAGGATCTTGGCTGTCTCTCTGCAGTGCTATTGTCGACACAACACTGACAAAAATAGAAGGAAGAAAGAAAAACATTCCACAGCACTTCTAAACAAAGTATCTAGCACTCTCGTGTAGTGTCTAGTGCAACGCAAAGTCGGTAACTAAGTCCTGCCGCTTACATACAGTGTAAACTTTCGAACAAAATATGAAGACGAATGTTAAGTTTTTCTGTCACTCATCTGGTATTATTACCGCTACACGTTTCATCTAGAGTAAAGTATTGTGCAAGTGTAACGAAGCATAATGAACTCTAGGCAATATTAAAACTAATTTCATGACGAGCAGTGCGTGTGATATAAAGACAAGAGACACGTTTCAATCGTCACGTTTGATCGGAGTGAGATAGTAGGTGTCTAGTGTTTACGACACTGCAGACGCTGTGGTGAGAGGAGGAGGATGGAATACTGTAGATCTATACTATATTTGAGAGTTGCGACCGCCGATAACTTCTAAAAGGCACGACGTATG
>Ga0209367_1000592_pt1 | contig 37849 bp, 29 predicted proteins | sample WorMetLIZISLAND2_FD_187412 | JGI IMG/M metagenome (GOLD analysis project Ga0209367, IMG submission 187412) | Marine gutless worms symbiont microbial communities from Max Planck institute for Marine Microbiology, Germany - Olavius geniculatus... ...
GATCCCCACTATCGATATGATGATTATCCTCATTATGAGGCTTTCCGGAATCCGGCTACGCAGAACCAAATCATGGGGACTCGAAGACATCGCCTTAAATTAATCCTTTAAATGGTAGATAGACCCGAAAAAAACTGATGTTACCCACAGCTACCTTAGATGAACTGGTCCGTCTATGCAAAAATGGAGGAAATTTAATCCCGGCTTTATTTCAAATTGACGACATAAACGCGGCCGATTCCAATGGAGAATTGCCTTTAGTAGCAGCCGTAAAAGCTGGAATATATCTTAGTGGAGAATTTATTTATCGTTATGGCTTCTAAATCCCAAATCGGCCAGGAAGTTGATTAGACATAAACCGCTGCGAAAGAACTCGCGATTGACAAAAAACCGCTGTTACTCACGTCAAGGATCTCATGAAGATAAGGGACAGTCTCTATTCCTTAAGTCAACAAAAATAATAAATTAAACAAAATCATATGAAAATTGGGGAAGTTGTGGATTGGATAAACCCAACCCGGCGAAGCCGGGGATGAAATTGAAGATCGAAGATTTATGGTGTCAAATCTCGATCAGTTACTTATCTGAAATAGTTAATCACTATTCAAGACGCGACAACTAACTTTCATATACTAAAATCTGGAATAACCTTCCAAAGTAGTTATCATTCTGATATTGGACATAGTGGCCTGCATCCCTTAGCGACTAATGCTGGGTGCAGGCCGATTTCATATCTGGTTTATCCAAAGCATAAAAAGGAGTGTGTAACGACTATGGATCTTCGTTATCTTTCGGCAACTGATGCGATCGAGATGTTTAAAACTAGAAAGCTGTCGCCGGTTGAACTGATGCAGGCGATAATCGATCGGGCAGAGCAGGTAGAGCCCCGGGTAAATGCCATCTGCTTTCAGTTTTTTAATGAGGCCCTGGCGGCTGCGGAAATAGCAGAGCAACGCTATATGAACCAGACGGCAAGGCCATTGGAGGGCATCCCGTTGGCGGTAAAGGATGAGTCGGAAATCGAAGGACAGCCGACAACTTATGGATCCTTGCTGGAGAAAGATCACATTGCCGAAAGTACCAGCATCATCAATCAGCGGCTATTGGATGCAGGCGCTATCGTGCATGCGCGCACAACCACGCCGGAGTTTTGCATCAGCTCTACCGCAACCACCAAGCTCTGGGGAACGACCCATAATCCCTGGAATCTGGCTGTTACCTGCGGCGGATCGTCAGGCGGATCCGGTGCATCCTTGGCGTCGGGAACGACGACGTTGGCTACGGGCAGCGATATTGGAGGGTCGATCCGGATTCCAGCTTCGTTGAATGGCCTGGTGGGGTTCAAACCGCCTTATGGCCGGGTGCCTGAGGAGCCGCCGTTCAACCTCGAGTATTACAACCATAGTGGCCCATTGACCCGTACAGTTATGGATTGCATCCTGATGCAAAACGTTATCAGCGGGCCCCATCCATGGGATATCGCATCCATACCTGAGAAGGTTCTGATACCAACTGACAATAATAAAATCCATGGGATGCGGATTGCCTATTCCTATGACCTGGGATATCAGGAACTGGATCCGGAAATTCGTCAGAATACCGCGGCAGCCCTGCAGGTGTTCCGCGACCTGGGGGCGGTCGTGGAAGAAGTAGATCTAGGCTGGACCTGGCAAACGGCGAAAAGCGCCATTGACCATTTAAGTTATGCCACCATGGGGGCATGGATCCATGAATATTACGAAAAAGACAAAGAACAGCTCACGGATTATGTTCGCGAGTTTGCCGAAAAGACACGGCAGGTCACGATCAAAGAAGCTTTGGAAGCTGATGTGGTCGCCGGTGAGATGTGGATACAAATGAGCGAGGTTTTCGAAACTTACGACTTGTTTGTTTGTCCCACCATTGCGCATACGGGCGTGAATGCTGATTTGGATTACAGTCGTGACACGGTCGAGATTAACGGTGTCAGCGTAGATCCGATGTTGGGTTGGGTCATGACTTACCCCTTTAACATGTTGAGCCGCTGCCCGGTATTGACGGTTCCGTCGGGCAAAGCGTCCAATAATGTGCCCACCGGCATCCAGCTTGTGGGCAATCGATATGATGACCTGCGCGTGTTTCAGGCGGCCATTGCCTATGAGCGCGAATTCGGCTCCTTGTTCAGAGAAAAAAACTATCCTTTACAATGAATCGCTATCTTCCATAAGAAATCGATGTCAATAAAATACCGCAAGTTTGATTCTCGTGACCGAAAACCGGTCTACCATTTGTTTCGCGAGACCCTCTGGGACTATATGCTGCAATATGGCATGGTGGATATCAATGATACCAATGAGATCGATGAAACCTTTCGTCAGCAGAAAGGCTTATACATTCACCTGGAACAGACTGCCGGCGAGGATTGGGTTGCAGAAGATGATACCCAGGGTTTAGTTGGGTGGGCACGTTCGGTTGAAAGGGATAGTCACCTGCAGCTCACGCATTTCTTCGTAAGAACTGCTGTTCAGGGAGGCGGTGTTGGACGCGCCTTGCTGGATTTGGCATTTCCGTTGGGTCGTGGCCGGCAGCGGTCCATTGTCGCCACAACCAATCCTCGAGCACTTTCCTTATACCTTCGCTATAACGTGAGCTTCCGGGGAATGGCGTTCATCTTCGAAGGAAAACCACAAATTCGAAAATTCGATAGCGATCTTGAGGTAGAACAAGCGGAGGCCTCATCGAAAACCCTTGAGAGCATCTCTGTGATCGACGCCCAAGTACTTGGCTACAACCGGTTAATCGATCTTGAGTTCTTCATGAACAGTCAACCTACATTCCTGTTCCGTCGCAATGGCCGCCTGGTTGCCTATGCATTTGGTTGTGCCGGAAAATCGGCAGGCCCTGCCGCGGCACTGAATCCGGAAGATTTGCCGACACTGCTCTATCAGATCGAATCCAGTGCTTATCAAGCTGAACAGGATTCGTTATCGCTGATGTTTCCGGCATTGGCCAAGCGTGCAGTAAATTGGGCGTTGACATCCGGCTACCGGATCGACCCTTTTTACACCGTTCTGCTTGCAAAAAATTCTTCGATGAATCTGGATCGATTCATAATGACACCATCAGGTTTCATCTGGTAATAAGTGATGGGACGCAGATCTACACAGATTTTCACAGATAACTTATTCCAGACCGCCTGGCGGCTGAAGAAGCAATGCTGTAAAGTCTGCGAGTGAAATTGGCTTTTTTTCGACTTTGATATGAAATAGTTGGTGTTCTTCAACTTGGAACCTTGAACCGCTCAACCCAGGAATGACTTTAACGTTAGTCATCGAAAAGCGAAAGCTGTCGGTCGTCCCTCTTTTTTTCTGCGGTCTTTGTCTTACCCGCCTTCTTAGATTTCGCCGTTTCCGACGGCGGTTTGAGAGGGATCGGTTCGAGGCGTTGTTCCCCTGTAGGCTCCAGTGAGTCAGCCGGAAAAACAAAACCGTTTTCATCCTCAAAAAACTGAAACGCGCGGATGACATGCGGCGCGCAGAAACGTTCATCATCAAAGAAAAGATCCAGGGTTTTGCGTATCGTAGCTGCTTTGCTGCTGACCGTCGTTTTCTTCACTTTGAACCAGTTGCAAAGTTCGTCCGGGGTCAGGTGGTTCGGGGTTTCAGGAGAAAACAAAAAATTGAGTTGGGCAATCGCGTAGGCAATCGCAGCCGCCCAAATTTCGATGCGTCCACGGTGAATGTTCAGCAGGTCGCTCGCAGCAATGGCACCACACAGGCCGGTTGCAAAACCGGTATAGGTGTTATTGAGTCTTTGGTCGCCGAACGCTGCAATAAGGCCTTTTATCTGCGCTATCCGCTCAACTGTCTGTTTGGAGTCAGATTTGCGGCTATTCGGCTGTAGGGGCTTGTCTAATTTCAACCGCCGGCGGACACCTGCAATAATATCCATTTCAAAGGATGAACGAATGGGATCGCTGCGGGTCATTTTTTCAGCATCCAGCAACAAAGCCTCAACAGCTTCGCGACCGTCGGCGGTTCTAACCGCTTGCTTGGGCGTTTTGCTGCCGAGCGCCGGTATTTTCTGATCCACCCAGCTGTCCCAGTGGATCTCCAGCATTTGCGCGATGTGCTTTTGTATTTCAGGGGAATCCATGAGATCTTTTTCCGTCATCGGCTCATTTCCGGCCTCTTCATCCATCATGGCTTCCAGGTCGCTGATGACATCTAACCGGAGCTTGGCGGCTGAGCCGAGACGTTTTTTAATTTCCTTTTGAATCTTTTTGGCGCGCTGTGCTGAATTCACCCTTACGGTCATCTGCTCGCCGTTGATTTCAATTTTACCCAGCACGGTGTTGGGCATAGCCTTGTGAATTGGATTGCCGACCTCGTCCCAATTGAATCTCACGCGGATAATGTTCCCGCCTTTATCCATTTCTGCCGCCGCTCGAATTTCATCGATGGTCTCAGTCTTACACAGGGAGGCCAGTTTTCCAACCGCCAGGTCAGCGGAGTCCACATCGTAGGTCAACTTGTGGAATTCCATAGAATCGCCGTCGGTATTTCTCAATTCCGGCCGGGTGTGAAGCACACGGTCAATTTCCAGGAAAAACTCCCGGATTTCCAGATCCCAGTCGTATAGATCGTAGCTGCTTAATTTTTTTCTACCCTCTGATAAGGATCGCCGCAGATCGATCAGCTGCGGTTTAATTCCGGGCGGCAGCACAAAAGCGCTCAAACCAAGAAACATGCCCACGTCGTCAATAAGTACGACCCGACCGTACACAATATCGCCTTTCGAGAGCATCTCTGACCCAGCGCGTTCCTGCACGATCATATCAACGCCCGTCATCAAGTCTTCGATATGAAGCGACTTTCCGGGCTGCACGGATATAATTTCCAGAAAGCTGTAGGGAGCGCGATTGGCGGCATGAATCAGTTTGCCGGCCGGCGATCGTGGATCGACACGTTGGCTTTCCAAGTAAAGTTCGGCGATCGTGACCTCTTCCGGAACCTCCGGCGAATCGCCTTCAAACTCCAGAGAATCATACTCCCAGTTGAACACAAACCAGGGCCAAAAGAGCATTTCCATCCGTTCAACAATCTTATCATCCGGCAGCTCTTTTGGATCGGGCCATCCGAAAAATTCAGCCATGGCCAGACCGTAAACCTCGTGACCGAAAACCGAGAATCCATGGTCGATCAGCTTGGGCATGAGCTCGTCAAGCGCTTTTGAAAGGCGTCGATAGTTAAGGGCCTCCGGTTGCGTAAGGTTTTTGTCCAGGCAACATTTCTTATACTTTTTCCCGCTCCCGCATGGGCAGGGCGCATTGCGACCGATTTTCATGTAAACCTCAGTAATTATCCGATCCCAGAGGATCCGATGTTGGTAAACCCAGTAAAACTGTATTAGTAATCATTCGGATACCGAAATCGGATTCTATTGTCAACTTTGATCATAGTGCAATAATTCAATATTACTGTCAATTCGGTCCGCCGTCGGTGGAAGCTGCTCAGTTTTCGGGCATTTTCGGCCAAACATGAAATAGATCGACAATTTTTAATATTGGGTCGCCTCCATCGAAAGATTTTTCTTGACATAAATATAACAGTGTTATATTTATGTCGGCATGAAACAAATTCAAAGCCAAAACATCAGCGAACGCAGACGAAAAATCCTCGATGCTGCCAAGAGAATTTTTAAAAGTAAGGGGATAGAAGAAGCTTCAATCAGAAAAATCGCACTTGAAGCAGGCGTCACCACAGGTGCGATCTATCCATATTTTGATGGTAAAGAGGAAATATATTCGGAACTGTTGAGTGAGTCCCTCGAGAACTTATACATTCAGGTAGCAGATGCTGCTGCCAGGGTAGCCGATGGTGTCGGAGCATTGCAATCGTCATCAGCAGCTTTTTATAAGTATTACGAAAAGCGCATTTTTGAATACGAACTGGGATTCCATCTGTTTGCCGGCGTCAAGCGCAGCAGCCTTGGAAAAGACAGGGATAAGAGGCTGAATTCCAAACTTATCCGGGTACTCGATGTATTGGCGGTATGCATCAAAAGAGCAGCCCCAAACCTCTCCGATAGTGAGATATTGACGGAACGAAATTCCTTGTTTGCCACGTTGACAGGAATTCTCACATTGGTTCACACCGGCCGCACAAAGGCGATCGGTGCTACCGGGCAGGAATTGCTCGAACACCACCTGAATTCCCTGGTACTCAGATTGGAACCGGATAGATTAGCCACTAGGACACCAGGACACTAAGAAAAAATGTTCATTTATATTAAACTTCGTGCCTTGGTGTCTTAGTGGCGAAGTTATTTTGAATGATAAATCTTTCGCAAACATAATGAGATTTCAATAAATGGATACCAATAGCATTTTTTTTTGGTTTTGACATATAACGCTGTTATTTTTCTATTTGCGCATACATTATTACAGAAAGGAGATTTAAAAATGGTCGATTACGATAAACGAGATCGGATTGCCTATATTACCCTGAATCGCCCGCAGGCCAAAAACGCCATCAACCCCGAAACCCATAAGCAATTGTGGGAAATATGGCAGGACTTCCGGGATGACGACTCGGTTGAAGTGGCGATCATGACGGGAACCGATGATGCCTTTTGCGCCGGAGCAGATCTGAAATCCTACATGACGCGCTGGCCGGGTGCCAGCCCCGAGGAAGTGCGTGCCAATGTCGCGGACGGGCTCGGAGGCCTGACCCAGGGGCTGCATCGCATTCCCAAACCCACGATTGCCGCAGTCAACGGCTGGGCCCTGGCAGGCGGATTGGAAACAGCCCTGGCCTGCGATATTCGAATTGCCTCCGAACGCGCGATGTTCGGGTCATTCGAATCGCGCCGCGGTTTTCACCATGGAGACGGCGGAATTCCACGCCTGGTCAATTCCGCCGGCGTTTCGGTGGCCATGTATATGCTCCTGACCGCCGAACCGATCAGTGCCGATTTAGCCTTTCAATGGGGACTGGTCGCCGCCGTGGTGCCCCACGACGACCTCATGTCTCATGCCGAACTGGTCGCCAGGCAAATTATGCGCAATGATCCGGTTGCGGTGCGCTCCGCCAAGGAAACCATTTTGGACATGATCGGGCGCGACCTCGACGATCAGCTGCGTCTCGAAGCGATGAACGGGTATAGCGTGGCGTCACGCACCTCGGTACCGGAACGCCTGAAGCGATTTTACGACAAGACCGACCGTGGTCGCTACGGCACTCATCGAACAGGCCTGTCCGAAGAGTGAACTGAAATGAAAAAGTATGGGACGCAGATCTTCACAGATTTTCACAGATAAATTATTCCAGGTCCGCCTGGCGGCTGAAGAAGCAACGCAGCAAAGTCTGCAAGTGTAATTAGCTTTTTTTCGCCGAAGGCGATGGAGTTAATTGGTTTTAAAATCTGCGTGCATCTGCGAAAATCTGCGTCCTAAATTTCGTATTTCGAATTTGCAAATGGTCGGCTAAATGAAAGGAGAAAATATCATGCCCGTTAAAGTAGAGAAAGATGGACCTGTATTTACTGTCATTATCGACCGGCCCGAAGCCCGCAACGCGGTCAACCCTGAAACGGCTGATGCGCTGGTTGCCGCCTTTAAAGATTTCGATTCAGATCCCGCGCTCAGTGTGGCCGTCTTATTTGGCAAGCACGGTTATTTTTGTGCCGGGTGGGATCTCAAGCATGCCAGTTCCGGAGAAGGCAATCTGGAACTCAATGAATTGGCCATACCGTTGGAAGACACCGAACCGCCCCGGGGTCCGCTGGGCCCATCGCGTCTCGAGCTGAGCAAACCGGTGATCGCGGCAGTTGCCGGTCCGGCCTTGGCCGGTGGAATGGAACTGGCATTATGGTGCGATATCCGTGTCATGGAAGAAGACGCCTATTTTGGCGTCTACTGTCGCCGCTGGGGCATTCCCCTCATGGATGGCGGAACGGTGCGTCTGCCGCGGATCGTGGGACAGGGAAGAGCCCTGGAAATCATCATGACCGGCCGCAAGGTGCCGGCCGCGGAATGCCACCAGATCGGTCTCTGTGAAAAAATTGTTCCCCGTGGCAAAGCCCGGGAAGAGGCTGAAAAGCTGGCGCATGAAATTGCCCGTTTTCCCCAGGAATGCGTGCGCGCCGACCGGCGTTCCGTTTATCTGCAGCGCGGACTTCCCGTGCGCGATGCCTTGCGCAAAGAATGGTACAATGCAACCGAGGCCCTGAAAAATGAGGGCATCGCCGGGGCCACAAAGTTTGCAGGGGGCCTTGGCCGTCATGGAGATTTTTCCAAAATTTAAATTACCTTCAGTAATTTCATCGCAAATAAGAGGATATTCTCATGTCAGAAAGAGACTATACTGAACAGGCCAAGCAGGCCGCGCTGGATCACGGGGCCGATCTCGTAGGAGTCGTAAGAGTTGACGATTTACCCGAACACAGTGACCGAATTGAAAGAATGTTGCCGGGTGCGCGGAGCGTTGTGGTGGTCGCCAGCGGCCACAGCCTTGCATCGCTGCGCTCCGGCGCCAACGAATTGGCCCAATTCGACACCATCTATGCCTATAACGAGTCTGCACGGGCTTGCCATGCGGCGGCCCGTTTACTCGAATCCAAGGGATTTCTGGCGGCAGGCGTTCCGGCATTTATTCCCCTCGACATGGAAGAGCCCGGCAAAGGCATGCGAGGGGAAATATGCTGGCGCAGGGCCGGTGTCCGCGCCGGCCTGGGATCTTACGGCGAATCCGGTGCTTTGGTCACAACAGAATACGGTCAGGCCGTGCGCCTGGCCGGTGTGGTGACGGCCGCCGATTTATCTCCGGACACCCCCTTGAAAGAAGATGCTTGCGATCACTGCATGCGGTGCGTGGAGGCCTGCCCTGTCAACGCCCTGTCCGGAAATGGGAAAATCAACAAAAAGCTTTGCGGGGACCGTATTTTCCGATTCGGTTTTCGGTATTTTCAAAAAGTAATGCAGGGTATGATGGATAAACCAACCGAGGAATTGCAGGAGATTGTAAATGGAAGCGGGTTGCGCCAACTATGGCAGACCTTCATGACCGGTAACTATTACTACTGCTTTAAGTGTCAATCGCAATGTCCGGCAACTCGACTTCCGGAATCGGATAAATTGAAGATTGAAGATTGAAGATTGAAGATTTGTGGTATTCTATCTATTTTTAAATTACCGCCATCCACTAAACAGCAAAAAAACAAACCGCTAAATACTCAGTCTGGGCCAGGGATTTCGAATCTTGTCCGCCTCTGGAAGATTCGTGCTTCGTATTTTTTCAAGCATTGGGAAATAGGGTCAAATCTCGCCTATAAAGTGATAAAAAACTATGGGACGCAGATCTTCACAGATTCTCACAGATAAATTATTCCAGGACCGTATGGCGGCTGAAGAAGCAATCCAGCAAAGTCTGCGAGTGGAATTCGCTTTTTTTTCGCCGAAGGCGATTGAGTTAATTGGTTTTTTAAAATCTGCGTGCATCTGCGAAAATCTGCGTCCTAAATTTCGTATTCAAGGCGCAGCATCTATCTTTCAGGCCGCCTGTTCCACGCCTTTCACATCAGCCGGCTTGGCTTTTTCGGCAAAAATCCGGCGCGTAAAGTCATTGGCAAATCTGCCCTGAGGATCATGCTGGGCCATCAGTAGCTGGAATTTTTCAAAATTTTCCCCGTGCACCTGCTTTAAATAACGGCTGTCGAGATTTTCGCAGTACTTGCCCAAATGGGGACGGGCCCCGACGTTTTTGATCAGCTCTTCGGCAGCGGCATAGTAGCTCTCAAAGCCGTCCGAGTCATTGCAAACCAGATCGATCCAGGTGTTGCGGCGCTCCCGCCCAGCTCCGATCAGGGTCAAGTCATGACCGCCCGGTGTAAAGCGAACTTCGAAAATCGTATAGGGCAGCCCGCCGGAATACATTTCTTCATACAACTCGATGAAGCGCCGGGTCGTCTCGAACGTGTTTTCGAAGGGCACGGTAAACTCGAGCTCCTGATGCAGGTGGTAAATGGTGCGATTATAGGCTTCGCTGCTTTCCAACACCAGGTTGGTTCCCTTTTTAAGACTGTGAGCCAGGGAGGAGGCCGCCGGCAGCAGTCCTGTGTAAGCAATAAAATTGCCAACCCAGGCCGCCAGCAGCGCATCGAGTGAAATGGACAGAAATTCCCGCACCGTTCCCAGGGCCGATTTTTCCTGCTGGGTGCGATTCCAGATGTTAATCTGGCACTTTTCCGTAAACGGAAACAGGTACAGGCTGAAGTGCTCGTTTTCCTCCAGGAGCCGCTCGAGGTTGTCGGCGACGAAAGAAAGATCTGAGATCTCGACTTTCTGCTCGACATTAAACCGTTCCACACCCTGCAGCACCACTTCCACGATGATGCCGACGGCTCCGATACCGCCAATGGCGGCCTTGAATAGATCGTCCGCCGGCTCGCATTCCAAAACTTCACCGCGGCCGTCGATCAGCTTGAGCCTTACGACGGACTCACTCACAAAACCCCAGTCCCGTCCGGTTCCGTGGACATCGGTGGACAAAATGCCCGCAATGCTCTGGGCATCGTGGGACGGCTGAGCGGCAAAGGCCAGGCCCAATTCCCGCATTTCCCGGATGACATCTCTGACCCGGGTGCCGGCTTTGACGGTCAGCTGGTTCTTCTCCAGGTCATGCCGGATGACGCCGCAGTAATTGTCCAGCGAGATCAGGGTTTGATCCACCAGCACACCGCCGTTGAACGAATGCCCCGAACCGAAGACCCGCACAGTTTGGGAATTTTTCACGAGGTCGATGATCTCCTGCTCGGTATTGGGCTGGACAAATTGTTGGGGCCGGTAGCGAAAACGCCGGGCCCAGTTTCGGAAGACATCATTGCGAACCCTACCTTCCAGCCAGAGATAGCGTCCCAGGCTGAAAGCGTTGAGAATGATGTTGTAGGTGGTGGCAAAACCGACTTTGAAGTAATCTATGAATTTCATTGTGACCTCCTTTCAAGGTCCAAAAAAAAGATAGATTCATAAGCACTGATGAAACTGAGCTTAGCTAGAACTGTACAAGGAATTTTCGGTCTAATCGGCTGAGAGCAATATTTATTGGGCTGGTGGCTGCTTATGAACAAAGGTGTTTCGGAACGGCAACCCGCGAACCTATAAATGGCTGAATTATTTACGAGAGTAAATCTAAAGTGGAAAGTAAGGTTGAAAGGCTTATTGTCAAATGCTGTAAAAAATCTGTAACCGTAATCCAAAATCTAAAATCATCACTCACTTTTCCCGCGTGCATCGATCAACAAGGTACAAAATCGATTGGTAATCAATTCCGCTGTGGGTGGTCAGCCCGATTTCGCAGGTGCGGCTGGTTGAGTATCCAACGCCCACATCCGATGATAGCTGGGATTTGAGACGCCTCAAGCCGAATTCATTCAGCTCCGGCACCGAGAACCCGCGATCACCGGCAAACCCGCAGCAGATAATGTCCGGCGTCTCTACCTTTTCGGCGCACATTTCCGCCAGGCGTTTAAAATCGTCCTCCAACCCCATTTTTTTGGCGCTGCACACCGTGTGAATCGCAACGGTTTCCGGAATTTTCCGAAATTCGAGCCGATCCGACAGAAATTCGAGCGTAAACCGGATGGGTTCAAACAACTGCAGACGCGAATCCAGGGTCTCCCGCATGTGATGCAGACAGGGACTCATGTCGCACAGGATCGGAATTCGCCCGTTGTCGGACACCCTTAACAAAGCGTCGCCGAGTTCACGGGCTTTGGCTTCGGCAGCCTGCTTAACACCTTTGCTGGCAAACGGCATCCCGCAGCATAGCTTATCCGTGTCCGCCGGATACAGGGTGCTGTAGCCTGCTTTTTTGAGCAAAGACTCGGTGACCCGGGTCAAGGATTGTTTTTGTGACTTCCGGGCCGGTCCCATCGCACGGTTGATGCAAGCCGGAAAATAAACGACCGGGTCCGCCTGGTGCGAACCATAAACATGCCAGGCGGATGGGGCCCCGCCTCTGGGCATCGCCGGGGTCCACTGCGGCAACCGCTCGCCGGACATGGAACGCAGTCCGCCGATCAGGGACGTCATCAGTCGGGTCCCCAACAGACCGTGCAACCGGTTAAGCGAATTGAGCCCGAAACGGGCAAGAGCGGTAACCGCATTCATGCGTTTGGCAATCAAATTCGCGCTCCAACGGGCGGCCGCTGTCAATTGATCGTGTCGCAGGTTTTTGATAAGCTTGCCGGTGTCGATTTCCACCGGGCAGGTCAGCGCGCACAAGCCGTCGGTGGCACAGGTCCGATCGCCGTACCATTGGTACTGTTTTTTGAGTTCCTCGAGCCGAGCTGGGTCTTCGCCGCTCGCGGCCAGGCGGGTCATTTCACGGTAGATGACGATGCGCTGGCGGGCAGACAGGGTAAACCCGTGGGACATGCAGTTGCGCTCGCAGAACCCGCACTCGGTGCAGGTATCCACCAGATCGTGGGCCGGGGTCATGGGCTTGATATGTTTCGCATGCGCATCGGGATCGTCGTTGATGATCACCCCGGGATTGAGCATGTGGTCGGGATCGAAAATGGACTTGATTTCCTGCATGGCGCCATAGATTCGATCGCCCCATTCGCGCTTGACGAACGGTGCCATGTTCCGTCCGGTGCCGTGCTCGGCTTTCAGGGACCCGTCGTATTTATCCACCACCAGGGTTGCCAGGTCATCCATGAAAGCCTTGTATTTCTCGATTTCCGCAGCGTCCGACAAATCCGGCGTGAGAACGAAATGGACATTGCCGTCGAATACGTGCCCCCAGATGATGGTATTTCGATAGGCATATTCTTGAAACAGATCCTGCAAGTCGAGCAGGCAGTCACGCAGACTGTCGATGGGCACCGCGATATCCTCGATAATCACTGTGGTCCCCTTTTTGCGGGCAAAACACACCGATGGGAACAGGCCTTTGCGGATATCCCACAAGGCCGCCTGCTCCTCCGGCACCGTTGTGAAGGAGAATTCGCGCGCCATGGGAAAACCGGCAAATTTGGCGCTGATTTCATCAACCTGCTGCTGTAGGCCGGTCTCATCATCGGCGGCGGTTTCAACCAGCAGGGCCGTGACCGAGTCCGACAGGTCTTTGATGTAAGGCGGCATGCCAGCCTTGTCTTCCACCGACCGCAACGATACCCGATCCATCAATTCCGCTGCACTCACCCGGCATTCCTTTAAGAGCAGCACCGCCTCGCAGGCCCGGGCAATGTCGGGAAAAAGCATCAGGCCGGTCGCTTTGCGGCCGGGCTCATCCAGGGTGCGGAAGCTGACTTCCGAGATAAATCCCAGGGTCCCTTCCGAACCGATCATCAAATGTTCAATAATGTCGATGGGATCATCGAAATTTACCAGAGCACTGACACTGTAGCCGGTGGTATTTTTGATTTCGTATTTACGACGGATGCGCTCGACGATAGCCCGATCGTTTTTAAGGGACTCCGAAAGGGCGGAAATCCGGTCGACCACATCCTTTCTTTGGGCCGTGAAAGCCCGGCGGCTGTCTTCAAGGCGTGTATCCAGAACCGTGCCGTCAGTAAATATAATGCGCATGCCGCTAACGGTGCCCATACTGTTGCCTGTGATGCCGCTGGCCATACCGCAGGCATTGTTGGCAACGATGCCGCCGATCTTGGCGGAGTTGATGGAAGCCGGATCCGGTCCGATTTTTTTGCCGAAAGGGGCCAGGTAGCCGTTGGCTTCAGCGCCGAGGATGCCGGCTCCCAGCGTGATCTCGCTGCGATCCGCGCTAAGTTGGTAATTGCGCCACCCCTCAGTGCCCAAAACGACCAGGACCGATGCGCTCAGGGCCTGCCCGGACAGGCTGGTACCGGCCGCCCGGTAAGTAATGGCAACTTCGAGTTCGCGGCATGTTTTTATCACCGCCAGTGTTTCATTTTCGTCCTCGACCTTAATGATCAGTTTTGGAACCAGTCGATAGAAGCTGGCATCCGTGCCATAGGCCAGGGTTCGCAGGGGGTCGGTGATGAGCCTTTCTTGAGGAATTTTTGAAGTCAGGCGCTCCAACAATGTTTTATAAGGTTCAGGGGGCATAATTTCTCCGGACGGCAGTCCCGTGACAAATGGCGGCCGCATCGTTGATGGTCTGGAATCAAGCATGGAAACATAGCAGATTATGGCGGTTTTGAAAAATGATAAATGACATAATATTTTAGACGGATAAACAAACATATGATAGGATTAGAAGAATTGGGCGAACCGGCTGGACGTGCTGAATAGTGAACGAGAATCCTGGAAAGGGGCGATAACCGTGAGCGCATCCATTCAAATTCGAAATCCGAAGTATGAAGCACGAAACAAATTAAAATGACTTAAATTCCAATGACCAAAAAAAACAAGAATAAACGGAAAAAAGATCCTTACGTCGACCGGCGGTCGGGTGAAGATCGACGGGTTGGCTACGATCTGGATTATTTTCAGGATGGCGGGACCGAACGGAGAAAAAATAAGGAACGGCGCAGCAAAAAGGAGCGCCGGGAAGGCTGCATCCCGGTCAGCGATTGGACGAGTGTGTGCCCCGTCGAAGATGAGGATGACAACCCGGATGAGGACTCCTGAATGAAAGTAACCGTATGTGAACTTCGCAACGGCCCGACCGGCCTTGACCGGGACTGGCAGGCTTTGATCGAGCACGTGGCATTCAAAAAAAGCGATCTGGTCCTGCTGCCGGAAATGACCTTTCACCCGTGGCTGGCCGGAACCAGTCAGGTTAAAGCCGAGCATTGGCAGGCGGCCGTTAATGCGCACGACGATTGGTTGACCAGACTGTCGGATTTAAAAACCCGTATCGTGATCGGCACGCGACCGGTGATTCAGGATGAAAAACGTTTGAATCATGGATATATCTGGCACTCGGACTCCGGCTATATTCCGGTCCATGCCAAATATTATCTGCCTGATGAAAAAGGCTACTGGGAAGCCTCCTGGTATGAGCGGGGCGATCAAAATTTTACCGTCATTCAATCGGATGGAATAAAATTCGGATTTCTGATTTGCACCGAGCTGTGGTTTGCCGCCCATGCGCGCGAGTACATGCAGCAAGGCATCGACCTGCTGGTCTGTCCGCGGGCCACGCCGAAGCATTCGGCCGACAAATGGCTGGCCGGCGGCCGCACGGCGGCGGTAATTTCCGGTGCCTTCTGCCTGTCTTCTAATTTCAGTGGCCCCAACATCGAGGAATCGGAGTTTGGCGGCACCGGGTGGGTTATCGAACCGGAAGAAGGCGGCGTGCTGGGCGTTACCTCAGCGGATCGGCCGTTTCTGACCGCTGAGATAGATCTGGCCGTTGCCCATAAGGCCAAAACCACCTATCCCCGATATGTGGTGGAGTGAAGGTCCGAGTCCTTTGTAATTTGGGATTTTGCACCTTACCTTCGCTACCAACTTAACCAATACAAAATGTCCTGAAAATAGCTATGGACAATTGGCATAGCCGATTGTCTCTGACCTGGCCCAACGACCTGTTTTTCTGTGACAAAAAAAAGAAAGCCGCCCGGCAACCGGGCGGCTGTTGAAACTGCAGTATCGAAATTCTATATCCCTATTCGACCACAATCAAGTCCTTATTCTTTTCAAAAGTTTTTTTACCGATTCCGGGAACTTTCATTATATCTTCTGGAGCTGCAAATGGTCCTTTTGCAGTGCGGTAGGCAACAATTTCAGCTGCATATTTCGGACCGATGCCCTGCAACTGTGTCAGCTCTTCGGCCGAGGCTGTATTAATGTTGATTTTCGCTGCGTCCCCCGCATACACGCTGATTCCACTTACCACAATCATTAAAACCGCCACAAGCACCGGGACTAGGATACGACTTAGTTTCATGTTTCCTCCTTTTCCAATTGAACGGGTTAAAATTGGCGTTATCCCAAATGCTCGATGTGACAAATTCGAACCTTTCTAATTTAAGATAATCAGAGTGTCAATATATTTTTTGCCAAAAAAGGATGAGTAAAGATGCGCCCGATTTGATCAATGGCATTAGATGTGAGTTGTAGTTAGATATTGTAAAATATAGAAAAATTAAGATGAAAGTAGCAAAAGAAAAGTAAAGTTTAAATTGCTCCATTTTCAGAATCTACTCACCCCTCCCCGCATCTCAAATCCCGAATTCAGACAATTTCTAAACTCCAAAACAATACACCCGTTCAGGGTGCAAAAATAACATTAAGTTCCATATTACCTGGGTGAGATTGGCTTTTGAGGCATATATAATTCTCTTAAAGCTTTTCCATTTGAGCTTTCAGATTTCAGCTTTGAGCTAGGAGTTTCAAGCTAGCCTGCCGGCACCTGAATTGACACTTCCCCTGGTAAGACTTAAATTATCTGATATGGGGAGAAAATCACTGAGGTTCAACTACCTTTAGATGAAGTGCGCCTTTCTTTGCGGCGATCAATCGGTAATTGCGATTCGCCAGTCGAAAAGATTTTTTGGCTTCAGAAATTTTGATGCGGTAAGAATACGCCGCCAGCGGATCCAATTCCGGGACAATAACGTCGATCCTGAATTCAGACTGTCCCACCAGCCCGCGGTAGATAAGCTCGGATTTGCCGGTGGACATTTTCTGATTAAGCAGGAGGAACAGTTTTTCTCGCCCTGCAATCTTGGATGCATCATTTTTCGGCAAGTTTTGCCGGCCGGGGGATTGAGAAGGCCGGATCGAGGTGCGATCGCCTCGATTAGAATTTAGAGACCGTGTCTCACTGGGGAAATAGGTTTCAGCCAGGTAAAGCAGAAGCGCCCAAACTCCCATAAACGCCAATATATAGGCGGTGAAAGAAAACCATTTTTTTTCTCTGATCTTGTCCATTAATATTATTTTTTGAATTAATGCGGCTAATAGATTATAATGAATTTAACGTTTGTTCTTCAGCGGTTTGAGTTGATTCAGAAGAGAACTCCGCCTGTTCGCCATCTGCTACCGAAACTGCTTCTGTGAGTCTGACGATTAAGTCTGTACTATCCAACCCGGATAAACCGGTAAATTGAACATATGTGACCGTATTACCTCGAATTGAGGTATTCGAGGTGTTTTGTCGCTTTAGTGTCTATTTATTGAAATCAAATCATGTTTGCGAAGGATTCGTGACAATAGTTGACAAATAAAATAGATTCGCCAAAGGCGGACCATAAATATTCAATTATAAATTATCAATCTTCAATTCCGGCTTTGCCGGGTTGGGTTGTTTTGTGGCAAACTCATATAAATATTAGACCATACTTTTGTTTCATTGTGCATATTTTTTTTCGGCCTGAACCATTCAAGCTAAAGAATAATACATTCAACTTTTCTCGCAATTGAAATTGTGCCGGGCCAATGCAATCTATTATGGGCAACCTGTAACACTTTGGATTGGCGGGCAAAATAAACTGCAATTTACATGAAAATTAAGGAGTCGTCATGTCAAACGAGCTTCCCAATAAAATTTTCAGAAGGGCTTTTGTCAAAACTTTCTTACGCAGGCTGTTGGCCTTGGCCACCATTGGGGGATTAATCTATGGCGCCGTCGCCATAATTTACGCCACCAAGACAATCTTCAAGGTCAAAAAAAATTACGCGGTGGTCCTGGAACGTTTTGGCGGGCAGCGAGAAGCGGTAACCGACATCGGCTGGCACGCACGATTGCCCTATTTCACACGCATCGAGCAGGAGGTGCCGCTGATGAATCAACGGCTGTTCTTGAGCGGCCAGCTTGAACCGATGCGCATTATTTCCAAGGGCAACGTGGCGCTGTGGACTTCGGGCGTAATGACCTATCGCATTCGGGATTTAAAAACCTGGGCCATCGAGAACCTGGATCCCCTGAGCATTCTGCAGGGAGATTACGACGGCATCGTGAAAGATATCCTGCAGGCCCAGCAGGTGGATGAACTGGTCAGTGATCGGGAAATGATCAAAGAGGAGATATATCAAGCGCTAAAATCCCGAGCCATCAACGAAGGCGGACCGAATCTGGAGCAAAAGTACGGCATCGAGGTCGTCAGCTTCGTGCTTAAAGAGACACGTTTCGGCGACAAACTGGTGGAAGCGACCGAAGAGAAAAAACGCCGCGAACTGATTGCCGAAGCCGAAAACTACGCCGCCGACCAGGAGGCCTCCCGTATTCGCAAACTCTACGCAGCTTATTTGAGCGGCATTCAGTCCCTGCAAAATGCCCTTGGACGGCCGGACGGCTCCACGGACCTGCCGCTGCTGCAATTTTTAACCCAGCAAAAATGGGCCACGGCTTACGAAAAAAACCAGGGCGGCCAGAACACTCTGGTAATTCAAAATACCCAGGGATCGCCGGCTCTGACCATACCGCCCCCTGCCACAGCCAACGGTGCCAAGGGAGACGAATAATGGCCAAAAGACTGACCAAAGAAAAACAATATGTCCGTCTGCCTGAAAACAGAATCCGTGAAATCGAAGATTTGGTGGCTTCATGGTCATATGAAACCAAGGCCTTTATGCGCGCCCGCCTGAACCAGTACCACCCGCGCTCGGATTTGCTCAATACCATGCTCGAATTTTTGCTGTCGCTATTTATGTCCGCCCAGGAAAAAAAATTCGTCATCCTGAAAGATCCCGAGATCCTGACGGACTGGCAGAAAAGATTTGAAATTTCGGGGCAGACCGAACCCCAGGAAGCCTGGAACAAAATTCTGGAAAAAGAAGTATCCGCCAAGGATTACGTCTATCTCCTGTCATTGCTGAACAAAGAGTTGGGCGATATTCACGTGCCGGAGAGCATGGCGGCGCTATTCGAAAAAATCTACCGGGCCCACATCCGCAAAGAATATTTTTCCGACCCCGGTGTTCCCAAATCGCCCCTCTTGCTGGTGATCGGCCCCAGCGGCAGCGGCAAGACGGCCACGGTTAAAGAGACCATCGAAAAAATCATTTTCGTCAATGAAGTCGAGCCCGAAATCGACCTGAAACAAAAAGAGGAAGATCTGCTGGCAGAAGAGCCTTTCTGGAAGTCCATCGATCAAATCGATCCGACCCTGGCCGAAGAAATATCCCGCCGTAAGCGGCTGCATCACTACAAACGCCTATCCCGCATCCCGCTCGTGCGGCGTCTGTGGAAAAAACGCATCAGCCAACAGCTATCCAAACTGGAGGATCAAAGCATCCTGGTCGACTACGCCATGGTAACCCCCAATGACTATCAGACGGCCCTGGCCGGTGAGCCGGGCAACTACTTCAAAAAAGCGCTGGGGGATCCGCGCAAAACAGCGATCCGTCACATCGAGGAGGCCCACAGTGCCTTCGGCAAATCGGACAGTCGCCAGTCCGGCGTCGACCATCAGCAAAGAACTTTAATTGATACCGCCAACATTGTTATCGATGAAATTACCAATGGTCGAAGGGATTGCCTGCTGATCGCCACCACCGATCAGCCGGAGCGCATCGATACGGCCATATATCGCCGCTTTGTTGAAAAGGGCCGCATCATCGACATCACCGAAAACTGGAAAAGTATGGAGAACTTGAAGGAACTCGTGCGGCTCGAATTGCTGCGCAACAACATTCGCATCGCCGACCAGCTGGACGATCGGTGTCATCCGTCGGTGACCTGCCTTAGCGTTGCGGAACTGGACCAGGCGGTTGATAAAATAAACAAAATCTTTGAAGAACGAACCCTTAAAATTACCCCGTCCTATGTTCGCAAACTGGTCTTTTCCATTATTGAAATCAAGGAAGACTTTTTGCCGGAGCTTCTGGATGATCAACTGCTGGTGCGCCAGGCGTTTGAACTGGTCGCCCGCAACTCATACGGCGATCTGTTTAAAAAGGCCGTCGATCACATGGACCGGCAGGTCAAATGGGACGAGTACGCCGGTGATATCAAAAACAGTTTCTCGGAAATGATCAATAACTGCCTGTTCTACGAGGTGAGCGAGGAGAAAGGCGTCGTACTCAATGGCCCGCCGGGAAGCGGCAAGACCTTTCTGGTTCGCTCCTGGCTCAGCGAAAACCAGCGAGTTCATGATATTTCACTCAGTACGGCGGCCCTGCAGGATCCGGTCAACCCGATCGACGGTGCCGTGGCCAATCTGGAAAAAGTCTATGACATTGCCAAAATGATCGCACCCACCGTCATCTTTTTTGATGAAGGCGATTCCCTGGCACCCAAGCGCAGCGCCACCGGCGGGTCGCCGTCGGACAAGCTGACCAACAAATTCCTCAACCTGATCGATGGCGAAGTCCCACTCAACCGGGTATTTACCGTGTTGACCACCAATCGCCTCGACATTCTGGATCCGGCGCTCATCCGCTCCAAACGGTTGAAGGTACTTGAAATATCCGGACATTTAAGCAAAGAGGATATTACCAGGATCATCGAACGGACTTTAGAAGAGGTTCCTTTGAGCAACGGGGTCAGCCTGGAGGTCGTTTTGGATGCGGCCCGGGGCATCTGCAACACACCCGCCGATTACACCGCTTTCGTTGAAAAAGCCCGCAGCCTGCGCGGCACGGAACACCGTGTGCTTCAAAAACTGCTGGCCCTGGAGGAACTCGAACGCAAGGACCAGGAGAATTTTATCAAGTTTAATTTCAAGACGCTGATCGGGATCCTGGACGCGCTGGATGTACCACGCAACATCCGCACCCAGATCAAAAGCGACCCCAATGAATTCATCAATCATTTCGATGCGATCATAAAGCTGCTGGACCACATCAATCCGGTTGATGGGTATCCCTTGATGCAGTCGCACCTGACTTCGGCCCGCAAGGAAATTTCCCAGGGCCCGGTGAAAAAAGGCTCCGTAAAGCTGGACGAATTTTTAGAAGCCGAACTGAGCCAGGAACCCCAGATCGGCTTTATCATCGGTGTCGGGGCCAACGATGTATCCGGTGTGCTGCTGCCCATCGCCACCAGCCTCAACTACAGCCTGTCTTCGGAAAAAGTGCTGGTCACCGGCGCCGTCTCATCGTCTTCGCCGGCGGGAGCTGAAATGGAAATGGCGGTCCAGATGACCCAGCAGTCGGCCCAGGAAGCCCTGACCATGGTACAAAATTATTTCCAGGCCCTGTCCCCCAAAATCAGTATCGCCCGCCTGTTCGGGGAATTTCTGGAAAAATTTACCATTCACCATCAGCTGCTTTCCGCTTCCTATACCGTCGGCGGTCCCTCAGCCGGCTATGCTCTGGCCCTCAACACCTTGTCGGGGCTGCTGCACATTCCCATCTACCATGATTTCGGCATCACGGGGGCACCATGGACCAAAGGCGTGAAAAAGGATGAAGTCGGCGGCAGCGTCATTATCGGCGGCCACAAAAAAAAGACCGAAAAAGTACTGCTCCATTTGCGGCGCATGTATATGCCGCTGCAAAACTATAAAGACCTGGAGCTGGATTTTTTGTTCGGCTACTGGCTGCAGAATAAAGACATCCTGGGCGTTTCCAATTTCGGCGACCTCGTTCCGGAGCTCGTTTGGTTGGGACCTGACTATGAAAAGACCTTGCTGGCGCTGACCAGTTATCGCCTGGAATACAAGCTGAAAAAGTACAAGGATCTGCAGCAGGACAAGAACTTAAAAGAAAAAATTCTGACATTGAAGGCCGATTTAAAAAATCAGGCCGAGCAGGAAATCATCGACCGGCTGGAAGCGATCCGCCAGTATCTCCGCAATCCGGACCGCGACCCGCACCTGTCCATGGAGGAAATTTTCAAAAAACCGTCCAAAAACGTGCTGCCGTTCAAAGGCACCCTGCGTGATTTATTCAAAGGCCGCAAAAAGGATCGCACTGTGCCCGATGAAGTTCAAATGTAAGTAGATAGTATTACAGTCATTTTCACCGCCAAGACAATTGGAGGCGGAGAAGCTGGTTTGTTTCTGGAAATGGATAAAGTGATGAGTGCTGAGGACTGAGGACTGAGCGTACAGCTGTTTCCATCTTTCGACTTTTCTTTAACTCAGTCCTCAGTCCTCGTTGCTCAGTCCTTCTAAGTCTATTTTCTTCATTCTTCAATTCCGGCATGTACGGGTTAGGTATAGACTGTATCACAAATGACTCTGACGATTACCGCCTGCACCATGGATTGCCCGGATGCCTGTTCCCTCGTGGTCGACCAGCGCCCGGATGGGCGCGTCGTCCTGCGGGGCAATCCGGACAGTCCGTTTACGGCCGGCTTTACCTGCCCGAAAATCAAAGGTCACTTCAAACGCCTGCAGCACGCCCAACGGATTCGGCATCCCATGCTGCGGGCCAACGGAGCCTGGCAGCGCATTACCTGGGATACGGCCCTGGAGTTGTGCGCCGAAAAATTCCAGGCCTTGCGTTCGGCGCCCAAATCCATTCTGCACATTAAAAGCGAGGGCGCCAAAGGGGTGATGAAGGCAGCCACCGCCCTGTTTTTTTCGATTCTGGGCACCAGCCGGACCAAGGGATCCCTTTGTGATGCCGCCGGTTTCATGGCCTACATCTATGATTTCGGCTCCCGCAAAAACAATGACATCAATGATCTGATCAATGCCGACCGCATCGTGAACTGGGGCAAGGATTTCACCCGTAGTTCGATTCACACGGCGGCCATTATCCGCAAAGCCTGCCGCAACGGCACCCGTCTGCTGACCATTTCACCGGGCGGCGACGGCAATGACGCCTTTTCCGCCGAACGCATCCGCAACCGCCCGGGGACGGACCGTTTTCTGGCGGCCGCCGCGATCAAGCTGCTGGCTGAAAACGGGCGTATCTCGCCGGCTCTTCTCGCCCGCACCAAAAGGCCGCAAAAATTCCTGGATATGATTGAAAGTTTCGAACTGGAAAGTCTATACCGTGCATGCGGCGTCAGCCGGGAGGATGTCGCAAAACTGGAGCGCTGGTACGGCGGGGACTCGCCCGTGGCCACCTTTGTCGGCACCGGCCTGCAGCGCTACCGCTTCGGCGGCGAAAACACGCGGTTTATCAATGCCTTGGCTTTTCTCTCCGGCAACATCGGCATTGCCGGCGGTGGCAGCTATTTTCATCTGCACTCCTACCGTAACCTCAATCTAAGTTGGACCGCTGACCCCCAGCGCAAAAGCCGGCGCTCGTTTCCCATCTCCGCTATCGGCGAACATATTCTGGCAGCCCGGGATCCGTCGATTAAACTCGTCTGGGTCAACGGCATCAACCTGGTCAACCAGGCGCCGGACTCTCACGGCATTGTGCGCGCCTTTGAGGGCGTCGATTTTAAAGTGGTGGTGGATGCGTTCATGAACGACACGGCCCAACGGGCGGACTTAATATTGCCCAGTACGCTGATGCTGGAGCAGGAAGATATCATCGGCTCCTACATGCATGAATATGTTCAGCATGTTCGCCCGGCATTGGAGGCGCCGGGAGAGGCCCGCAACGACATGTGGATCTTGTCAGAAATCGGCCGGCGGCTTGATCCCCCCGTCATCCTGCCGGACAGCGAGACATGCCTGCGCAACTCTCTGGACCAGCCCAATCTCCAGGTTTCCCTGGAAGAATTGCGCCAAAAGGGCTGTGCCCGGTCCGACCGGCCGGCCGTGGCGTACGCCGACCTGACATTTGACCACCGGGACGGCAAATACCGGTTTCCCGCGTCTTTACATCCGGAGCCCCCGGCAGACTCGCGGTATCCGCTGCAGCTGTTGACCCTCGTGCGCCGCAATGCCATTCACTCCCAAATTTTGCCGGAAGACCAGGTCGAAATTCCGCAAGCCTGGGTTGCGCCGGACAATACCATACTGCCGGATATAGACCGGTCAAAAGACGTGTACCTGGTGTCCCCCCTGGGCCGGCTGAAGGTATCGCTGCAGACCATGCCCGGCCTGCACGCTAAAGTCGTACTCTATCGGCGCGGCGACTGGATGAGCCGCGGCGGCGGCATCAATCAGCTCATTGCCGCCGGCACAACGGATTTGGGCGCCGGCGCGCCATACTATGATCAGCGGGTAAGGCTTGAGAATGGGTAGGAAAATTCACAGAATTATTGACGTTTCGTTGCAATAACGATTAAAATTTCAAAATTCAAATTACAAAATACAAACAAATCTCAAATTCCAAAGCTCAAATTCGAAACAAAACTAAGATAATATTGAAAACTTCAGATTCGGCTTTCTCTATTTATCTTCAATCTGTTTAAGTTCAGATTGAAGAATTACCTTAGCGTAAATCAAAACCGTTTGGATCTTTGGCGTTTGGATTTTGGATTTTATTTGTTATTTGTAATTTGTTTTTTGGTGCTTGTAATTTTCTGTATTGAGAAATCTAGCTGTAATTTGGAGGATCGTGATCGACTTTTAATTTGCTTGTGGCCAATCAACTAGGAGGAAAATTACTTTGTCCCGAATTCCCGAATCATTAGCTGAACTACAGACGATCTTCGACCGCTGGGCGGAATCCCTTCATCGTTTGAAGGAGATGGAAAAACGCATCTTCTATATCGGTAAAGAACTGCCCTCCCTGTTGTTGAATCAGCGCTTGTTCGAAAAAATATTAACCAACATCGTCAAGGGCCAGAGATATCCCGATGCCCGCCAGGCCACGATGTTTGCCAATGAATTCATCCTGTTCATCAATGCCAAGCGGCTTTTTTCCGTGCGGCTGTACATCTACGACCCGGGCCAGTACACACCCATCCATGATCACAATTCCTGGGGGGTCTACGGTTGCGTGCACAACAAAATCGAAGTGGTTCGCTACCGCCGGGAAGACGATGAATCCCAGGCCGGCTACGCCCGCCTGCGAGAAATCGAACGCCCAATTCTCGATCCCGGCCAAACAGCCTCGGTCCTGCCCCTCAATGACGGCATCCACAAAGCCGGCAACCCGGACGGCAGGACCAGCGTCATGCTCTGCGTCTACGGCACCCCCATCCGCCGGCTGTACGTCAATCAATATGACGACCGCCAAAACAGTGTCACCAAACTCTACCCGCCCCGCCTGCGAAAAAAAATGCTCGCCTCGCGAGCGCTTAAAACCTTGGGCAACTGCAGCTGACGATTCAACCCTGGCATTTATTTTAGGTAGCAAATAGTTTACCAAAACCGATGATTGCAAAGCTATTTAGGAGAAAATAAAGATGCCAAAAGTTGGTTTTTGTTGAAGAACATTTCCGGGATTTATAGTCATGCCCGACATGCTGATAAAACTATACGATCTTGCCGATGACTGGAGCTTCATAGCTGAACAACAGGAACACGGAATCGAAATCCGCAAACCCATCGGCCCTGAAAAACACCTCATAATTGAATGGGTCTCCCGGCATTTCAGCCCTGGCTGGGCAGCTGAAATGGATACCGCAATCGCCAACATCCCCCGCAGTTGTTTCGTGGCGGTCAAAGCGTTCGAATTCGTCGGCTTCGCCTGCTATGACGCCACGGCTCTGGGATATTTTGGGCCCACCGGCGTCAAAAAATCAGAGCGCGGCCAAGGAGTCGGCCAGGCCCTGCTGAAGGCCGCCCTGCTCGACATGAAATTAAAAGGCTATGGCTACGCCGTTGCCGGCAATGTCAACGATCCCGGCTACTACCAAAATTCAGTCGGGGCGATAGAAATCCCCGACTCCTCACCAGGTATTTATAGAAATCAAGCAAAAAGCGCCGACTAAATATTTTTTTATGAAGTTGCTTCAAGGACTCAATTGGTGTAATTAGACGTGATAATAAATCCTTCTATTTTTTTGGAAATACAATGGAACGGTGAGTTACTAATGGGATATAGAGACTGATAAATAAACCAATCATTAAGGAGGTAAATTATGAAAGTTGTCATCACCGAACAGTGCATGGGAGACCGCAACTGCAACAAACTTTGCCCGGAAGTTTTCGAGTACGACGAGGACCAGCTGCTGTCGATTGTTAAGATGGATGAAATCCCGGAACACCTCAAAGAAATTGTCATTCGGGCGGCCCAGGAATGCGGCGCCGATGCGATCGAAATCTACGAAGACGAATGATGCAGAATAAAATGAGCTAAAATGATCTAAAATTGGAAATGACTAAAAAAGGTTGTGTCGCTTCAGGCTTCGCCTTCGGCTACGACCCGACAGGCCGCTCCATCCATTTTTAATAAATCGACAGGATTCCTAAATTTTAGTCATTTAGACAATTTGTAACTTTAGCCATTTCTATGGGTAACGATATTTTTTATTTAACAAATATTTGGACACGAAACGCAAAGGAAGCACGACGAATACTTGAAGGAGGACCGCATTGGGTAAATTCAGAGAGAGCCAAACCGCAAAAAATTTATTGACCGCTTTTGCCGGTGAATCCCAGGCCCGCAACCGCTACACCTATTTTGCACGACGGGCGCGCGAGGACGGCTATATTCAAATTGCCGACATCTTCGACGAAACCGCCGACCAGGAGTGCGAACATGCCCTGCGATTTTTCAAGTTTTTCAATGGCGGTGAAATGGAGATCACCTGGAGTTTTCCGGCCGGCGTGGTCCAGACGACACTGGAAAATCTGGTGGCGGCAGCCGATGGTGAGCGCTTCGAGCACACCGAGATGTACCCGGGTTTTGCCCAGGTCGCCCGGGATGAAGGATTTCAGCGGGCCGCCGACACCTGGGATGCCATCAGCGTCTCGGAAAAACAACACGAAAAACGCTACCGCGACCTGGCGGCCAACCTGGCCGCCGACAGGGCTTTTGCCCGGACCGAGGAAATCGTCTGGCGCTGCCGCAACTGCGGCTACCTGCACGTTGGTGAAGCCGCGCCGGATAAATGCCCGGCCTGTGTCAAACCGCGCGGCTATTTCGAATTGCTGGCTGAAAACTGGTAAGCGTCCGGGTTGGTGATAAAGTAACTGCATCTTGATGCATATAGATTTGACTTTTTACACCGTTTTTATTTTAGAAACATGGTTTCAGGTGTCAGGTTTCAGGTGTCAGGTTTCAGGTGTCAGGAAAGGCAGAGGTACTATTATATCCTCGATTTAAACGACAGGTGGCTTGCGCCGCGAATCACGCTCAAAATTTGATCCCAAAATGCAAAACAACGGCAATCAGCCAATACCCTGGAGTTTGTATTTCTGCTAAACCTTGGTCGCCCAACGGCAAACCGGAGCGCCGTTGCCCGACACCTGACACCTGACACCCGGATCCTGAAACCATTCAACAGCAGAATCGAACAAATAAGGAAATTCTCATGCCGTATTTCAGTATCGAAACGAATCAAGCCATGGATCAGGCATCCAATCAGCAGATGCTCAAAAAAACGTCGGCTTTCATTGCCGAGTTGCTGGGAAAACCTGAATCGTATGTCATGGTTTCGATTCAACCGTCAACACCGTTGGTTTTCGGGGGCAGTGATGCTCCGGCCGCCTTTGTCCGGCTCAAAAGCATCGGCCTGCCCGTAGACCGCTGCCCGGAATTGTCCGAAAAGATTTGCAGTCTGATCGAACAGGAACTCGGTGTGCCACAGGATCGCGTCTTTATCGATTTCAAGGATCTCGCCCGCAACCTGTTCGGCTGGAACGGCAAGACTTTTTAGGCAAACGATTCCGTTTTGATTAAGTCGATTATTGGCAGTCTCGCAAATAGTCGAAAGACGACCTGTTTACAAGAGCGTTTAGTATTTGGTATTTAGTGTTTCGTGTTATAACATCATAATATTACACGAGATGTGTTTTACCAAATGCCAAACACGAAACACCAAATACATGATGAATTCGACTTTTTACGAATTCATCAATATTGCTGTTTAGCGGGAAGCCTGAATTGCGCGAGAAAGATTAGCTTATGAATGACATACCGGATTTATTGGAGGGTCTCAGACGGTCGGGACGTATCCTGGCGGAATTCGTCAAAACCATTCCGGCAGCTAAAATGAATATACGCCGCGGCGACGGCTTCTGGACCATTGCCGAACACGTCAGTCACCTGGCCCAGGTCCAAACCATGCTGCTGGAGCGCCTGCAGAGATTCATGGATGAAGACCGGCCGGAATTTGTCCCCTACATCCCAGGTGACGATGAAGCCGATTCTCGGCCACCACTGATGGAACCGGATGCAGCATTGGAAACGTTCAGGCGCTTGCGCCGGCAGCAAGCCGAACTTCTTGAAGGTGCGGATAGCGCCGCCTGGCAAAAAACCGCCTCCCACCCTGAATACGAGCACTATTCTCTCTATATTCTGGTAAGGCATATCCTGATGCACGATCACTGGCACATGTACCGCATGGAGGAACTCTGGTTAACCCGGGATGCGTACCTGACCCAATTAACGTGAAAGGAATTGAAACCCCATGAGTCTGACTCCGCAAAAGCGGCAAATCATCGATGAAATATTCAAAGCCAAAGACTACAACGACTATAGGTGGATCGATCCCCGGAAAATCATCGTGTCCCAGTGGGTGCGGCTGAAATGCCAGTTCGGCTGCGGTGAGTACGGCCATGGCGCCGCCTGTCCGCCCAATACCCCGTCGGTGGCCAACTGCGAGCGGTTTTTCGGGGAGTACAGCGATGCAATCATCATGCATTTCACCGGCATCATGGACAAACCTGAAGATCGCCACGCCTGGTCGCGCAAAATCAACGCCAAGCTGGTTAAGCTGGAGCGCGAGATTTTTCTGTCCGGTTGCGAGCGGGCCTTTTTGCTGTTCATGGACTCGTGCTGCTTTTGTAAGGAGTGCAGCAGCGACCGGCGCACTTGCAACGAACCGCGCCTGGCCCGCCCGGCCCCGGAAGCTATGGCCGTGGACGTATATTCCACTGTCCGCCAATTCGGCTTTCCCATCGCAGTGCGCACCGAATACGATCAGCAAATGGACCGCTACGCGTTTTTGATGGTGCATTAACATCCTACTCAAGCTGATGGTAGAGACTAGGCTGCCATTCGAATTATTTCAACGGAATCGGTTAGCAGCCGCGGCATTCAATGTCGCGGCTACCCAGCTGATAAACGGCTGAATACCAGCAAAAAGGCCGCCAAGCTTCTAATTTCGAATTCAAATATCCCCTTTGAGTTGGCATCGAAAACACCCCCCTTTGAGCTATAAGCCGACATCGAAGATGCCTCCCTTTGAACTTTGAGCTCATTACCCCCTTCGTCTTCATTTCCGACTTCCGAATTCCAACTTCCCACTTCCGAATTCCCACTTCCGCCTTCCGAATTCCCACTTCCGACTTCCGACTTCAAGCTTTCTCACCCGCCATGACACCTAAAGAAATGCAGCCAAATGCCGATATGGATTTAATAGCCTTGTATATTGACCCATATCACTTTTGAGAGGATCCTTATGACTGGAATGATTATAACAATAATTGTCGCCTTTCTTGGGGCGGCCGGCATCATCTCGTATATCACGGCCCTTTACAACGGCCTAGTACGAGCTAAAAACAACGCGGAAAAAGCCTTCAACAATATCGATGTCCTGTTGCAGCAACGGCATGATGAATTGCCCAAGCTGGTTGATGCGGCCAAAGGCTACCTGAAGCACGAACGCGAACTGCTGACCGATATCGTCAAGCAGCGCATGAAATACCGGGAAGCCGGCAATATGGACGCCAAAATCGCAACCGAAAACAAGCTGGCAGATCTTATGGGGCGCTTCAATGTCCTGGTTGAGCAATACCCGGATTTAAAAGCTATTGATTCTTTTAAGCATTTGCAGGGGCGGGTCTCGGCGGTTGAAGGGCAGATTTCCGACCGGCGGGAGTTTTTTAATGACAGCATCAATGTTTACAATATCCGGATCGAGCAGTTTCCCGATTTCATCCTGGCCCGCTTGCTGAACTATCAAAAGCAGGCCTACCTCAAGGTGCCGGAAGAAAAAAAAGAAGACGTCAAGCTGGATCTGCCCAACTAAATGTTTACGCGATCTCTACAACTCATTGGAATTAATATTTATTTGCCAACAGTCTCGTGCAAAACCACCTGGAATGTTGGAATAATGGAGTGAAGGATTATTGGGAATATTCCAACCTTCCATTATTCCAAATATGAACGAAGCGAACTAACTTGTGGAATGGACCCCAAAAAAGCGCACGGCCTATGTGAGCAGACACATTAAAGCCTGGAGTACCGAAGTGCTGGGTGCCACACCGGGTGAAATCAAAATCCGCAGCGGCAGTTCCCGGCATCGCAGCAACCGAAGCCTGTTTATCGTCAACGTAGACGCCAACGGTCATGCCAGCCGTAAAATCTCATTTGAGGTCAAGTTTTCCCAAAGCGATGCAGCCCCCCGATACTCGGCCGCCCTAACCCGGAATCCAGCCAGCGGCCAGTGGCATCCCCTGGATCCCGGCGGTGCACCGCGCCAGTCCATCCCGGTTTCACCGCCGGCCACCATATCCCGCAAGTTGGCCGCCGTGCTGCTGTTGGTTACGCTGCTGGTCACTATTCCGGCATTTTTGAAAGGAATCAAGCTTACGGCAAGTGTCGCCGAAGGACTATGGGCCTATACCTGGCACGCGGTGGACGGCGACCTCAATGAAGTTGGTTATCGGTACGGCTTCCAGCAACAGGATGAATCGGGCCGGCCAGGTGATTATTCGTCGCCCTTTTTTAACACCCACAGTCGGCTGCGAGGTGATGGGGAGTTCGGCCATGCGCTTCTGCGCCACGTATGGCGCAAACCGGAGCTCAAACGCGACCCCCTGCAGGTCTACGTGAATCCTCTCAATCCGGAACGCTCGGTGCTGGCCCCCGGCATCCCCTTGCTGGCCGTGTATCAGCTCATGACACTTATGATCGTCATTGTCCCCGCCATCATAGGCCTGACGATCCTGCGCGATCCGCTGAAAGAAAAGCCGTTGACCCGGAACAGAGCTGTTCTGATAGGGGTAGCCTCCCTGTTTTATTTTGTGTCCGCGATCGGCGCCACGGCCTACATATTCGTATGGGGTTATTTAATGCGAACAATGCCGCCGGCCTGGCCCCTGCTGATTTGGCTGACTATCAGTGTCTTTTTATTTTTCCGACCCAATATCGCACGCCGGCTCTACGCGCTTAGGTTCATAAGGCGCGGTATTTATCTATGCGTTATCTTTGGCCTGATCCCAATGGCGGCCATTGCCGCCGGTCTGGCACTGCCCTATGTCATCGCCGCCACGGCGGCCGTTATGGTGTTAACGGTCTTGATCAAACCCTTCGCCCGGGCCGGGAACACACCCCTCGCGGCCTTGCTGATCTCCCTGTGCTGGGTCCCGGTCTATGTGGCCGGGCTTCTGGCGCCCTCCAGGGCCCTGGTCCAGCTCCTGCATGAAATTTTACCGTACATGCCCTACAACATCGGCATAACGGGAATCGAAAACCCGCGGATCATGGCATTTCTCGATGTAGGCGTAGGACTGGCGGGCGTTGGATTGGCCCTGCTGGCAACTTATATTGACAGCACCTGGCGCGCCCGCCAGGCCGCCCAGCTGGATCTTTTACCGACCTCCAAAGCCCGGTCGGCCGCCGTTGGCCTGGTGGAGCTCCAGGGCCGCGCCTGCCCGGTGTCACCATCAGGCACCGGTCCGATACTGCAATATAATTCCCGCTTAGCCGGTTTAACCCGCCTGGAGCCCTTCTATCTCGAGGACGATACGGGACGCATCCTGATCGACCCGCGCACAAGCCGGTTTCGCACCCGCTGGCGGACCAGCTTCGGCGGCCGCATCACCGAGACCGTTTTAAAGCGCCGGGAACAGCTGCCGGACCTGTCCTCCCCCCATGTGATGACCCTGCTCCCCGGCGATCCCGTCTATGTGATCGGCACGGCCCAGCCGGATCCCACAGCCCCGGCCGATGCGGTGGATTCCGAGCGCTTAGTTGTTCGCCGGGCCAATTCCGGCATATTTTCAAGCCCTTTATGGCAGGTATCCCAGGGCAGAATTAAGCCGCAGCATCGAGCCGAAGACATCTTTTTTCTCACAGACTCGAAGGAGCAGGTCGCGCGCAAGCGCATCATGAAAGGAATGTGGCAGGTTTGGGCCTGGGCCCTTGTGTGGATCGCGTTGAGCTTGACCATGTTTCATTTTCAGCTGCCCCGCACCCGGGATGGTTATGGGTTGTGGTCCATGGAGGAAATCATTCAATATGCCGACCCGCAGGAGCGCCTGGGGGCTGTGCTTGACTTTATCGAAAAGATGGACGACCGCTCCGCGGAACAGGACCCGGCCCTATTGCGGCGCCTTAGGCGCACACCGGTGTTGGGTCCGTTTATCGACAAGATCAACACCAATCTGCAGCATGCCCAACTCACCGAAGGCGTCAACTTTTTGTGGCAGCATCAATTCAAGGATCCTTCCCTGGATGAAGTGCAGCTATTGGCCGAATCCGCCGGCGCATTAAACGACAAGGTCCGCCGGTGGGCAGTCGCAAGACTCGGCGAGGCAGTGGACTATCCTGATCTGGCGGTTCCGATTCTGATCCGGGCCCTCGAACAGGATCCCGCGCTCAAGGTCAGGATACATGCCGCGTCCAACCTCGGTGATTTTAAAGCAGCGGCGTTTCCGGCTATCCCGGCACTAGCTGCGGCCGCCCGGTCACCGGAATACAAGCTGCGCTTCAGGGCTATAGGGTCCCTGACCCGCCTGCCGGAAATACCGGACGGGCCGGCCCACACGCTGTTCATGGAAATGGCGCAAGACGAAGCATCCTGGGTGCGGCATGCCGCTGTTCAGGGACTTCGCAACATGGCCCGTCACACCCGGCAGGATGCCGAGGTGCTGCTGGAACTCATCGAGGACCCGGATCAATATACCCGGTCGGTGTCCATCGGGACCCTGAACAAGATAGCACCGGATTTTCCGGGCTTTACCGCGGCGGTCGTCCGTGCCCTGTCGGACGAGGAAATACTAGTACGCCGGAGCGCGGTGCGCGCCCTGGCGGATTTCGCAATGGTCCCGGATGCGGCGGCCGAGCCGCTGGGCGTCATGCTCATGGATAAAAGCCTGAGCTCGCGTATCCTGCCCCTGCTCGTCGATATGGGGCCGCGGGCCGCCCCGGCCGTACCCTACATGACGGAAGCCTTGGAAGTAGATGCCGGCAAGGTCGCCTACAATGCGGCCTTCGCGCTTAGCCGAATCGGCGCCGCCGCCGCTCCGGCGGTGGTTGAGCTAATAAACGCTCTGGAACACCGGGATAAATTCGTCCGAAGATACAGCGCCCAGGCCCTGGGCGAATGCGGCGCTGCGGCGGCAACGGCCCTGCCGGCTTTAGAAGAACTTCAGCAGGACCCGGACAGCTACGTCCGCGGTGCGGCAAGATCGGCTATCGCCAAAATTCACAATGCCGAGTAGAAACTGAAAATCAGATTTTCAGCTTACCAGATTCACCAGATATCCATAAAAATATCCAAATATTTGAAAATCGTTCCCATCGTAATTACGATAAATAAGTCGGCCTTGAATAGCAGGCCGTTGTTGGGTTTCGCATTTCATGATGATGCCGGAAAAATGTAGGTTGGGTAGAGTGCAACGAAACCCAATCCCGCCACCGGCGGGACTCAACCCAACCTACAATGGCAACGTAGCCTAAAATGCAATCAATTCCAACTTTTAATGTTTCATAAGAGCACGGCCTCCGACTAAAGGACAGCCGGTCTGGTCAAAGAAAAGAAACTAATGAACGTCGAACATCGAACGTCCAACATCGAATAATGCATTCTATCTATTTTAAATCGACTAAGCGAAGCGATTCCACCATTCGTCATTTCATATATTGCATCACCACGATTATCATCTTGTGCCTTTCTTCGGCGGCAATTAGCCGTGCCGCCGACTGCGATGAATTCGTAACCCTGGTAAAATCGGCCAAAGATGCCTATATGCAACAACATCGCATTTACCCGGTCCCGGAGGATATAAAAGCGTTGGCGAAACGTTTCATGCCGCGGCTGTGGGTGCATCCGGACAGTTGGCAGCCCATCGCGTTTGAAGATTATCTGGCCCAAGCCCGGGTGGTTCGCAACAGCGACAATCAGGTAATCCTGCGGCAACCCGGGTGGCGAGACCTCGCCGACCTCAGTGATGAAGAGCAGTGCGGGGCGCACCTCGACGCCCCGGAAATCGCTTCACGGAATCCGGCTCCGCTTTACATCCAGGTTTTTTGGGACGAAAATCCTGCGAATCCGGCAGAAAAATGGACCTACATCAAATACAACCTGGTTTTCGACTGGAGTGGACTGGCGGCGGAGATCAATTGGTTGGGCCGCGTCGGCGCATTTTTGAGCGGCGGCGGGATAGACCGCTGGCATCGGCTGGACATTCATCTGGCGGCCATTTTGGCTTTTGACTCCACTCGCAAACCGTGTCTGTTGACCCTGGCCCAGCACAACCACCAGCAGACGTTTCTACCCGGCCGTGATTTTCCGGCCGACGCGGCGCCCCGTCTCGTCGCTGCCGTCCGCAGCAATGAGCTCTATCTGGACGACGGCCGGAAGGCACCCGCGTATCACCGCGTGGTTCCGTTCTTCAACGACGTGGCCTTTCTGATCGACTCCTCCAGAAAACCGCCCCTCCGGGCCCGGGACGTGGCCTACGGCCGCAATGCCGGCGGCCAGGAAGTCCAATTGCGCCCGGTTTTTATCGAACCCGGTCATCCGCTGGCAAACTTTGCAGGACTGCTGGCGCCGCCAAGACGCCTGCTGGGCATCTATATCGGCCGGGACGGCCCTCCCGGCTATAACTACTATGCCCTGCCGTCCTACATCCCGTTGGTCAATTTCGCCGCCATGGGATACTGGCGGGCAGGCGACCAGGACCTCCTGCAGCAGCTGGAACCGCTGATCAATGACGGCGACCCCATGCATGGCGCCGACTGGCCGAAGGTGGTGGCCTTGATGCGCAAACGGCTGGCAAAGGCACTGGCTTTAGGCACGATAAATAATATCAATTACTCAGACTGAAAAATAAATTGGCTTTTTCCTCAAATAGCCAGTCCTTAAATTTCAAATCACAATATACAATGACCGAAACATTCGCCAAGATGCATTTACGTCGCTTTGTAATATGTTGCCTATAGATATTTTTTTGAGTTAACCGCTGTCAGATCGCTGTTTGAAATTTTGAATCTCGGTAATTGGAATTTATTTGAAATTTGTTTTTTGGTGCTTGAATTTTCCGCATTAAACTGGCTGCTGGATTTCAAATATATCCCGCTTATCGAATTAAAATTTACGCTAATCCGCTTTGTCTTTCACTTTAAGGGGTCCTTGTCCGAATAGAAACCGCAGGATCCAGTCGAATCCGAGCAGCAGCAGGTCGGCGTCGTTGGCGCGCACGGCGGCCAGACGATCAGACGAGACGTGGAAGCACTTTAAAAAACTGCTGTCAAAAACGAACCGGCGGAAGGTATCAATGTTATAGCTGGCCATGAAGGTCATTTTCATGGCCGGGCTGTCCAGGCCTCTTTCGCCGAAAGGATTCCGGCGCAGCAACGTATCGATGCGGGCCCAGCGGGCATTGAACTCGTTGTAATCGTCCATCCCCTGGTCGGCCATCCATAGGCCGGCGGACCATTTCCGGTCTTCCCGGTGTCCCAGGCAGTGGGCGTGGCTAGCAATGTAGCACCGAATATTCAGCTGGTTTGCCCCGTCTCCGTAGTAAGCCGGCTCCAGGGGATAGGCGCGGCAGGAAAAAGGCCGGTCTTCATAGACCGTGCACCCGCTCCCGGACAAAAAAGAGCAGGGGTTTTGCGGCAGGTCGCTCATCTTCAACATGACATTGGGAAAATAGGGGTTTTCCCGCAAGGCTGTAATGGTGTGCCGGGCTAAGAATTCCTCCGACGTGAGACCCAGGCGCTGTTTCAGGCGGATGATATCATAGGGATACAGATACATGTCGGCGTTGTGGCAGCAGCGGGTATAGCATGCCACACCGCTGTGGCAGGCGAACCGGAAGGTGCCGTCTCCCAGCAGGTAGCGGCTGTTGTCCACAACGGGAGTGTTTTTTCCTGAGGGCATGGTTATTTTGTAGCCTAATAGAATTTAATAAAGGCGCATAACGAACATTGAGTCCTCCGCCAGTGGATCGACGTAAGGACATTTATCAGGACTGAGTAACGAGGACTGAGGACTGAGTTCAAGAGAATTTGAGCGATGGAAACAGCGACAACCTCAGTCCTCAGCACTCAGCACTTTTTCAATTAAACCGCGCGCAGCGATTCCATCATTCGTCATTCGTCAATCTTCATTCCTCATTTTATATTAGCCAAGCTGTTTGGCCAGCTGCGCCACCCGGCGGCCCAATTTCTGTCCATTTTCCAGGGTCGCGGCATCCGGGGCACCGACACAGGAAGTTCCGTAGTGGCCGGTGGCCGACAGGGGATCCCCGACGATAATCATCCCATAGATCAGCATGGCCTGAATTATGGACATCATGGTGGTCTCCTTGCCGCCGCTGGCATCACCGGCGGTAGAAAAAGCGGCCCCGACCTTGTTTTCCATTTTACGACGCAACCCGACAAACTCGTCCAGCACCTGCTTCAACTGGGCGGCCATGGTCCCGAAGTAGACCGGTGAGCCCACGATCAACCCATCGGCGGCCGCGAACTCCTCCTTGGACACTTCCCGGGTATGGCGCAGCACAACTTCGACCCCATCGACCTGTCCCGCGCCTTCTGCGATAGCTTCAGCCAGCTTGCGGGTATTGCCGCCTTTGGAATAGTACAATACCAAAACGTTCATTGCTCCTCCTCCTTCAGTAAACATTAATTCCGCTGAGCAAGAGGCCTCAGCAAGCTATATATAAGATGGCATTACCACTAACGCAATTTTAAATCCGAAATTCGAAGCACGAAACACGAAACAAATTCAAATGACAAAAATATAAATGACAAAAACAATTTCCGATTCAAGTTGCAATCCAAAGATGAGCGCGTCGAGACATTTTTTAATGCGCTGCTTTGATTGTCTTTTTTTGACCGTTTTGTAAATTTGGTCATTCGAATTTATGATTTGTTCCCCGCCAGGGCGGGGTAATCGGATTTCGTATTTAATCAAGCGCCAATTGACCATCACCGTAATGGTAGAACCTTTTCGGGTCCACACCGAAAGCAGTGGCTTGATGCCGGAATTACTTATCGGTAGCCGATGACTTGGAATCCATAACACGTTTTGGTCACAGGTTAAAAGCGAAATGAACAAAAGGCTCGGCCCCAGGTGGTGGACTTTTTAAGCCGTCCCTGAAATTAGTATTGCGTTTTCGGTCAGCAGAAAATAATAAATATATTGGAAACGAAAATTAAATGATTGCAAGATCTTCAATCAATTATCGCCAAAGGCCCATTTTATGAACCATACAAGCTTAAACTCCGAAACCTCTTTAGCGGCAATGTCCAGGTCCGTAGAACGCCGGCTCACCTCCTGGCAGTTGGTGGCCAACCTGATTGGCGCGAGTGTCGTGACATCATATTTTGTTTTTTTCGATCGAGCTTTTAACGTCGCCGAAATGCAGCATACTTTTTATGTGGTAGCCATCATGTTTCCCGTCCTGGTCGTTATTGCCGCCTGCGTGATGTATTACTGGAGGAAAGATTTGGAAAAATTTTTGAGTTTGGATGAACAGCAACGGGAAATAAATGCGGCTTTGCAAGAAAAAGCCCAGCGCAAAATCCTCGATCTGCCGTTTATGTCTGCCGGTTTGAGTTTCTTCAACTGGTTGATAGCGGCCATCACCATGACGGTATACAGCATGACTGCGCAGTTTGGCGCGTCTGACTCGTGGACGCTGGACCTGATCGGCGGATTGCGGGTTTTCGTCGGCTGCATCATCGGCGGCATCGTTGTGGCGGCCATTATTTTTTTTCGAGCCTATCTACATTTTTAAGGTTAGTGTGACCGTATCTGTCACACCCATGGTGTAAGATCTCCTTAAAAGAACAAACGAAAGGAGATCTTATGAATATCGATCAATTAAGACAACAGTTTCCGGA